>ERZ826220.1042-NODE-1042-length-29695-cov-38.327800_pt1 | contig 29695 bp, 30 predicted proteins | sample MGYA00519927_ERZ826220 | MGnify/ENA primary metagenome ERZ826220 (study PRJEB31778, sample SAMEA3449225) | human gut metagenome | biome: human gut; feature: human-associated habitat; material: faeces | place: United Kingdom | collected 2010/2012 ... | reverse complement strand
CTAATTTGAAGTCAAATTTCCTCAAATTTCACCATCGGAATCAGGTGATTTTAGGTATAGAAAAAGCCCGGAAAATGGCGTTTTTCCGGGCTTTTGAGCAGTTTTGAAAACAAATCAGCGCTTGGAGAACTGCGGTGCGCGACGAGCTGCTTTGAGACCGTACTTCTTACGCTCTTTCATTCTCGGGTCGCGGGTCAGCAGGCCGGCGGCCTTGAGGGGCGCACGGTAGCTGTCCTCGACCTGCAGCAGCGCACGGGCGATGCCGTGACGGATCGCGCCGGCCTGACCGGTCACGCCGCCGCCGGCGACGGTAGCTTCGACGTCGAACTTGCCCATGGTGTCGGTCGCAGCGAAGGGCTGACGAACGATGAGCTTCAGGGTCTCGAGACCAAAGTAGTCATCGAGGGGACGGCCGTTGACGGTGATGCTGCCGGTGCCGTTCGGGAACAGGTGCACACGCGCGACGGAGGACTTTCTGCGGCCGGTGCCGTACATATAGGCTTTTTTGCTCGTATAAGTTGCCATGTTCTATTTCCTCCTTCTCAGCGATCCCAGACTTCGGGCTTCTGTGCCGCATGGGGATGCTCGGCGCCGCGATAGATCTTCAGGCGCTTGAGCTGCCACTGGGCGATGGTGTTCTTCTGCAGCATGCCGCGAACAGCCAGACGCATAGCCAGCTCCGGCTTGTCCTTCATGAGCTTCTTGTACTGCGTCTCGTGCAGGCCGCCGGGGTAGCCGGAGTGCGTGCGGTAGTACTTCTGCTCGAGCTTCTTGCCGGTGAGCACAGCCTGCTCGGCGTTGATGATGATGACAAAGTCGCCGCAGTCGACGTGCGGGGTGTAGTCGGTCTTGAGCTTGCCGCGCAGCAGATCGGCAGCAAGCGCTGCGGTCTTGCCCATCGGCTTGCCGGCTGCATCCAGAACGTACCACTTGCGGGTGACGGTGTCCTTGTTCAGCAAAGTAGTGGACATATTTGTGCCTCCAATTAGAATGTGTTGAAAAACATTTTGACATTTTTCAGGCGCGAACGTAGAATAGTTCTCACATCCGCGCCTTACTTTTATACCACAACCGCCGGAGTCTGTCAACGGAATTTTCATTTAGATGTCTCTTTGCTTTTAATATCTCCGTTTTTCTCAGTTTTGCTCTTGATTTCGCATTTTCTATTTTCGTTTTCGGAGGGCTGCTATGAACGACCTGAATGCTTTCACCGGTCTCGTGCGCCGGTGCGTAGAGGATTATGACATGATCGCGCCGGGCGACACCGTCGCCGTCGGCGTCTCGGGCGGCAAGGATTCGCTCGTGCTTCTGCTTGCGCTCAACGAGCTGCGGCGGTATTATCCGAAACCGTTTGCGCTCGAGGCGATCACGGTCGAGCTCGGCTTCGAGGGCATGGACTTCACGCCGGTGGCGGAGCTGTGCGCGTCGCTCGGCGTGCCGTATACGCGCCTGAAGACCGACATCAAGGAGGTCGTGTTCGACGTGCGCAAGGAGGATAACCCCTGCTCCCTGTGCGCCAAGATGCGCCGCGGTGCACTGTGCACGGCGCTCAGCGAGCGCGGCATCACAAAGCTCGCGCTCGGCCACCATTTTGATGACGCGGTCGAGACGTTTCTGCTCTCACTCGTGTACGAGGGGCGCATCAGCTGCTTTCAGCCGGTGACGCACATGACGCGCACGGGCGTGGATCAGATCCGGCCGATGCTCTATGCCGGCGAGGGACGCATCACAAACCTCGCAAAGGCGCTGGCGCTTCCGATCGTCGAAAATCCCTGCCCGGAGGACCGCGGCAGCAAACGGCACGAGGTCAAGAAGCTCATCCGAACCATGAGCCTCACCTACCCCGATCTGCGCAGCAAGGTGTTCGGTGCGATCCAGCGTGCGCCGCTCGACGGCTGGGAAAAGGCACGGTAAACTCGCGCGCGTTAAACAGGACAAGCCCGGTGGGGATCCCCCACCGGGCTTGTGTGTTGAAATGAAGTCTCAGAGGACGTTCTGGCAGAAACGCATGATGATCGCGGCAGTCTGCGCGCGGGTCGCATCGCCCTTCGGTTCGAGGGTCGTGACACCGTTGGCATTGCCGACACCGCAGATCAAACCCTGTGCGACCGCCCAGGACATCGGCGTGCGGGCATAGCCGGAGATGCTGCTATAATCCGGATAGCCGGTCAGATCCGCAGTCTGGAACACGTTCAGGTCGAGGACGTTCTTGGCGTAGTTATAGAGGATCGTCGCCATGTCCTGACGCGTGATCGTTGCATTCGGGGAGAACGTGGTAGCACTCGTGCCGCTCACGACACCCTTCTCCGCAGCCCAGTTGACCGCATCGACATACCAGTTCTCCGTCAGATCCGTGAAGGGACTGGTCTTCGTGGCCTTCGGGCTGCCCGCCTGGCAGTAGAGCATCTCCACCAGCTGCGCACGCGTGGTCACGCCGTCCGGCGCGATGGTCGTGGCGCTCATGCCGCTCATGATGCCGTTCTGGATGCAGTAATCCAGGCCTTCATGCGCCCAAGAGCTGTAGGCCGGCATATCCGTAAAGCCGGCGCCCGGGCAGATGTGCGTATCGGAGGCGCTGGTTTTGACCGGTATGCTGTTGAGCATCTTGGCAAGCTCGAAGAATTTCTCCTGCAGCATGGCGTGCGTGGACTTCTGCGTCTGACCAACCATGTTGATGTGATCGGTGTTGTCGATCTTCTCAATGTAGTTCCAGACACCCATCTTGGTGCCGGACTTGAAGGTCATCTTGCCGTCAGCGCCGACGCCGTAGTTCTCGTTGTACTGATCCGTGGAGTTCTCGTGCGGGCGGATGGCAGAACGGACGGAGACGATGCCGTCATTCTCCCACCACTCGGGGGTGATGTTCACATGGCCGACCGCATAGTTGACGTGTCTGCCCATGTAGGTGCCGCTCTTGATCATCATCGGGTTCATGCTGGCATTCGGCAGATAGTGGCCGGTCAGCGGATCGCGGTGGGTGTTCGAGCAGGCAATGGAGAAGTAATAGATATCATCCTGCGCCTTGGCGTAGCCGTTGAGCACAGCCGCACCGTCGACGTCGAGGTCATAGACGCTCAGGTCATTGGTGTGCTGGGTCCAGATCTTGCTGTTGATGACACGATTGAAGTAGCTGGAATAGGACTCGTTGGGCTGGCGCACCAGACCCCACTGATCCAGCTTGAAGTCCAGACCGAAGTTGTTCTCATTGACGTTCGAGCCGGTGACCGTGCCGATGATGCCCATGGCATACTGCGCCAGATCGCCGATGTTCTGATAGACCTTGGTGTCGTACTGGCTGCCGTCATGCGGCGTGCACAGCGTCGTGATGCTCTCAATCCAGTGGCGGCACTCGCCGGTGAACAGCGGGCTGATAGAGCCGTCGCGGCTGGCGTTGCGCTCGTCGGCGTCGCCGTTTTCAAGCAGCTGCGCCAGCATACGGATCGTCTCGCCGCCCATGCTGTGACCGATCAGGTGCACCTTGAGCTCGCTGTCCGGATTATTCAGCTCCGGCAGGACGCCCGGGAACGTGCGGCCGTAACGGGCATGGCCATTCGTGGCAGAGTGATACGCACCGTAGTCGACCGTGCCGCCGACGAGGTAGGCATACAGCTCGCAGGCGCGATCCCAGTTGCTGGCGACGGGGCCGATCGACGGGGTGTAGACCTCGTAGCCGGCGTTGTTGAGGATGTCGCGCAGGCTGCTGAAGCCGCCCCAGTAGTTCAGGCCGAGCACCTCCGTGCCGCCCCAGCCGAACAGGCCGTGCACCATCACGATCGGATAGTGGTTGCCGTCGGAAGACAGCAGCTCCGGCAGGTCCGCGTCCGTCAGTTCGTCAGCAGAGGCCGCATGGTCGGCATCATAATCGACCGTGTCAACACTTGCTGCGAAGCCGGGCATGCAAAGCACCATCGCCAGCACCAAAACGGTGGCGAGCACTTTGCTCCACGTTTTCTTCATGAAAATCCCTCCAATAGATTTTGGGACAAGCTTCACATCTGTCCCCTTTTTTATGGTTACACTATAGTCTTGCTGCGAAAAGAGAACAATCGCCAGTGCAGGACGAGTGTAACCTTTTTGCACACACCGCGCTTCTTGATGAAACACGCGTCACCATTATGTGCTTCGAGATACAGAACGCGTCTGCGGCAAAAGGCAAAAAGATCCCGCTGTCCGCGACTTACGGACAGCGGGATCTACATTGTAAGACAGGTATGAGATCAGATCATCATGCCGCGCTTTTTGGCCTCAAAGGTCAGCTCGTCGCGGAAGTCGGGATGCGCGATGGCGATGAGCTGGCGGGCACGCTCACCGAGGCTGCGGCCGCGCAGGTGCGCCACGCCGTACTCGGTGACGATGTAGTCAACATCGTTCTTGCTCGTCGTGACGACGGCGCCCGGCGTGAGAATGGGCTTGATCTTGCTGATCGTGCCGCCCTTGGCTGTGGACGTGAAGGCAATGAAGCTCTTGCCGCCGCGGGACTGGCAGGCGCCGCGGACGTAGTCGATCTGGCCGCCGGAGCCGGACATATGCTTCGTGCCGACCGACTCGGCGCAGACCTGACCGAAGAGGTCGACCTCGACCGCCGCATTGATGGAGATCATGTTGTCGTTCTGGCAGATGACATTCGGGTCGTTGACATAGTCGACCGGCAGGATCTCGACGGACGGGTTGTCATTGATGAAGTCATAGATACGCTGCGAACCGAAGGCAAACGTCGTGACGGTCTTGCCGCGGTGGATCTGCTTTTTGCTGTTGTTGACCGCGCCGCACTCGATCAGCTCGACCATGGAGTCGGTGAACATCTCGGTGTGGATGCCGAGGTCGTGCTTGCTCTTGAGCGCCATGCCGGTCGCATCCGGGATCGCGCCGATGCCGAGCTGCAGGCACGCGCCGTCCGGGATAAGGTCGGCGATGAGGCCGCCGATCGTCTTGCTCACATCGTCGAGCTGCACCGGCGGCAGCACCGGCAGATCGTGGTGATACTCCACGAGCGCGTCGACCTGCGAGATATGGATCAGAGAGCCGCACAGTGCACGGGGCTGACGGTCGTTGACCTCGAGGTAAATGCGCTTGGTCTTTTCGAGCATGGCATCGATATACGAGCCGTTGAGCGCGAGGCTGAAGTAGCCGTGGCTGTCCATCGGCGCGACCTCGACGCACACAGCGTCGTAGTCATACTCGGTGCGGATGCGGGTCGGGAAGTCGCGGTAGTACGCGGGGATGATGTCGGCATAGCCGGCATTGACCGCCTTGCGCGCCGCGCTGCTGGAAAACCAGCTGTAGCCCGTCATCTTGCCGGCCAGCGTCGGGTCGGTATAGAAGTCGAACGGATAGCCGTCGAGCAGGGTCTGCACCTTCACGCCGGTGATGTCGGTGCTGCGGATGTGCTGCGCCATTGCGGCCATGATGGCCGGCGTCTGAGAAGTCGCCGTGTCCATGCCGATGAGCCAGCCGGACTGCACCTGCTGTGCGATACGCTCCGGCGTCGTCAGTTTGTCCTGATACATTTTCTGAAAATCTGTCATAATTTATTTGCTCCCTCAAACAAAAAATGTGCACAGTTGCTATTTATTATCATACATGATTCGGCCGCTGAATTCAAGAGGGCACAGATGTTTGCAATTTCCCGCCCTGAAATGTCACACTTTTGCCCATGTGAGAAGTTTTCTCACACGTGAAAGTATGCTATGATAAAATGAATTGTTTTCGATATATCCAGTGATTTGTCGGAAAAAATGTTTTCTAATGCGGCTCTCATTTTTGCCGGTTACAATGATGAGCGTCGCATCTTACGGCAGACACTCCCCTGCCAATTCTAAATGCAAGGAATGATACGACACAATGACGATTACGATTGTCTGTGATATTCTGGGTGAGGAGAACAACGGCACGACCATTGCCTGTATGAATCTCATCCGGTATCTGCGCGCGCAGGGGCACACCGTGCGTGTGGTCTGCGCCGATCAGGACAAGGCCGGAAACGAGTGCTTTTACGTCGTGCCGGAGCGCAACCTCCACCTGCTCAATCCGATCGTGGAGCGCAACGGCGTGACGCTGCCGCGTGTGGACCGCTCCATCCTCGAGGAGGCGATCCGTGACTGCGACGTCGTGCACACAACGTTTGTGCTGCGCCTGTCGCACACGGCGGTAAAGATCGCCAAGGCGTACAACAAGCCCATCACGTCAAGCTTCCACTGTCAGGCGGAAAACGTCACGGCGCATTTTCTGTGCAAGGACTCGGCCGCCATCAACCGCGGCGTGTACCGCGCGTGCTATCAGATGGTGTACCAGTATTCGGACATCATCCACTACCCCACGCAGTTCATCCGCGACACGTTTGAGGCCGTTGTCGGCCCGACGAACGGCCGCGTGATCTCAAACGGCGTCAACAGCATGTTCACGCCCGGCCCGGCCACGCGTCCGGAGGGGCTCGAGGACAAGTTCCTCATCGTCTCGACCGGCCGTCTGTCGAGCGAAAAGAATCAGGAGATCCTCATCGAGGCCATCGGCCGCTCGGCCTACCGCGAGCAGATCCACCTCATCCTTGCCGGAGAAGGCCCGCGTGAGGCGCACTACCGTCACCTTGCCGAGCGCTGCGGCGTGGACATGGAGATCTCATTCTTCACGCGGCAGGAGCTGCTGAACCTGCTGCGCTGCGCCGACCTCTACTGCCACCCCGCTGAGGTGGAGATCGAGTCGATCGCCTGTCTGGAGGCCATCGCCTGCGGACTGGTGCCGGTCATCGCCGATTCGCCCAAGAGCGCGGCCAAGGCCTTCGCGCTTGATGATAAGTCTCTATTTAAAAACAAGGATGCAGAGGACATGGCGCGCAAGATCGACTACTGGGTGAGCCACCCGGACGAGCGTGCGGACTATAGCCGCAAATATCTCGAGAGCGGCACGCAGTTTGAGCAGCAGAGCTGCATGCGCCAGATGGAGCAGATGCTTTTTGACGCCGCAGCCATAGCCGGTGCGCCGGCATGAGCCGCAAGACCATCTACTATCACGACCCGCTGCACGACGACTTTGCGCCGACCAATGGGCGCATCCACCCGAAGCAGATCGACGCGGATTTCCCGTATGAGCACAAGGGACCGCTCTGGAACGCGCTCGCCTTCGTCGTATACCGGATGGTGATGACACCGTTTCTGTTTTTGTACTGCAAGCTTGTGTTCGGCCTGCGCATTGAAAACCGCAAGGCGCTGCGCGCGCTGCCGGGCGGATACTTCCTCTACGGCAACCACACGAACACGTTGGCGGACGCCTTCATCCCGACGCTGCTGTCGTTTCCGCGGCGCGCGAACATCATCACCTCCGCCGACACCGTCTCGATCCCGGGCGTGCGCAACATCGTGCAGATGCTCGGCGCGATCCCGCTGGCGAATACCATCGAGGGCACGCGGCAGTTTCTTGCCGCCATGCACCGCCGGCTCGAACGCGGTCAGGCCGTGATGATCTATCCGGAGGCGCACATCTGGCCGTACTACAACGGCATCCGTCCGTTTCCGGACACGTCGTTTGCCTACCCCGTGCACGAGCAGCTGCCCGCCGTCGCCGCGGCGGTCGTTTACCGGAAAAGAAAGCTGCTGCGCGCGCTGCCGCCGCGCATCACCGTCGTCGTGAGCGACCCGTTTTATCCCGACCCAGCCCTGCCGCCGCGCAGCGCCCGGCGGGATCTGCATAAGAAAGTCTATACCTTCCTGTGCGACACCGTTTCTGCGCGCAGGAGCTATGCGCACATTGAATATCTCCCCGCACAGGACCAAAATCCAGCCGCGCGATGACCGCGCCGCGCACCCAGAAAGGTGGAATCCCGCTTGGCACACTTGACCGAAGCCGCCATCCAGGACACGTTCCTGAAGCTGCTGTCCGAGCAGCCGTTTGACAAGATCACCGTGACGCAGCTCGTAGAAGAATGTCAGATCACACGCCGGACGTTCTACTATCACTACTCCGATCTCTTTGAACTGCTCGACATCATCCTGCGCCGTGAGACCGACCGGGCGGTCGCCGAGTTCGAGGCCACCGGCAGCTGGGAGGAGTGCATGATCACTGTGTCCCGCTTTGCGCGCGAGCACAAGCGCGCCGTCTACCACATCTACACCTCCTCACACCGGCTGGAGCTGGAGAGGCACGTCAACCGCGTGTCCGAGGAAATGATGCGCAGCTATGTCGAGCGGCAGTCAAAGGGGCTGCGCGTGAGCGAACAGGACAAAAAGCTCGTGTGCGACCTCTACCGCTTCGGCATCACGGACATTTTCTATGCGTGGCTCGAAAACGGGATGAAGGAGGATCTCGAGACGCAGATCCACCGCCTGAGTCTGCTGTTCACGGGCAACATCCGCGCTTCCCTGTCCCGGGTACAGATCCCGGAAGAATTCTGATCACCCACCGGCGGGCACGACCGTGTCCGCCGGTTTCACATCAAGAAAAGGAGACACACCATGCCGATTTTGGAAAAGCTTCAGCCGCAGGCCGTCTTTGCGCACTTTGAGCAGCTGTGCGCCATCCCGCACGGCTCGGGAAACACGAAAGCGATCAGCGACTATCTCGTGCGCTTTGCCGCCGTACGCGGCCTGCGCCACATTCAGGATGAATACAACAATGTCATCATCTTCTGCCCCGGCACGCCGGGCTATGAGGCCGCCGCGCCGGTCATCCTGCAGGGGCACATGGACATGGTCTGCGAGACCGCGCCGGACTGCACGAAGGACCTGACCCGCGAAGGGCTCGACCTCTTCGTGGACGGCGACACGATCGGCGCGCGCGGCACGACCCTCGGCGGGGACGACGGCATCGCCGTTGCGATGGCGCTTGCCATTCTGGACGCGGACGACATCCTGCATCCCCCGCTCGAGGTGGTGCTCACGGTCGATGAGGAAACCGGTATGCTCGGCGCGGACGCACTCGATGCCTCTGTGCTCCATGGGCGCACGATGCTCAACCTCGACTCCGAGGATGAGGGTATCCTCACCGTCAGCTGCGCGGGCGGCAATGTCTCCGTGTGCACGCTGCCGGTCACGCGCGCGGCGTTTTCTGGCACGGCGCTCACCGTCACGGTCGGCGGTCTGCTCGGCGGGCACTCGGGTGCGGAGATCGACAAGGGGCGCGGCAACGCAAACCAGCTTCTCGGGCGGGTGCTGTACGCCGTCGGTGCGCGCACGGCGCTGCGCGTCGTCTGCGTCGACGGCGGACTGAAGGACAACGCCATCCCGCGCGAGAGCCGCGCCGTCATCACCGTCGCCGACCTCGATGCGGCGCAGGCTGCGATCGCGGACATGGATGCGGCGCTCCGGCACGAATACGCGGCTGCCGACCCGGATGTGTTCGTGCGCGCCGAGCCGGTGCAGCCGCAGATGCCGCCGATGGACGCGGCGTCCACGCAGCGCGCCGTGTGTATGCTCTGCTGCCTGCCGAACGGGATTCAGGCCATGAGTCAGGACATTCCGGGACTGGTGCAGACATCGCTGAACCTCGGCATCCTGACCACGAGCGAGCAGTGCGTGCAGGCGTCGTTTTGCGTGCGCAGCAGCGTGGCCACACAGAAGGAGATGCTCGTCGCGCGTCTGCGCTGCCTGATGGCGCAGCTCGGCGGCAGCGTTGACGTCTCGGGCGACTATCCCGCTTGGGAATACCGCAAGGACTCTCCGCTGCGCGAGCGGATGATCGACGTCTTCCGCGAGCAGTACGGTCATGACCCAAAGGTGGAGGCCATCCACGCGGGCGTGGAGTGCGGGCTGTTTGCCGGGAAATTGCCGGGCCTCGACTGCGTGTCCTTCGGCCCTGATCTGACGGAGATCCACACCTGCCGCGAGCGGATGCACATCGCCTCCGTGCAGCGCGTCTGGCGCTACACGCTCGAGGTGCTGCGCCGCTGCAAGTGAGCAAAGCGCAAAACCGCCCTGTGCAAAATAGCACAGGGCGGTTTTCCCATATATGTGTAATTACTTGTGCAGCTCGCGCTCGTGCACGTCACCGCTCTTGCGCGCGGCCACGGCCACAAGGCCGGAGAGCGCCATGAGCGCGATGACGTTCGGCAGCACCATGAGCTGGTTGAACATATCCGTCAGCTCCCAGACAAGATCATTGGACAGGCAGGAGCCGAGGAAGATGAAGACGAGGGCGATAATGGAGTACGGGAGATTCGCCTTCTTACCGAAGAGATAGTTGACATTGATGCGGCCGAACAGGTTCCAGCCGACGATGGTCGAAAACGCGAAAAACAGCAGGCAGATCGCCACGAAGGCATTGCCAAGCGTCTCGCCAAACACGCTCGAGAACGCAAGCTGCGCCATGTTCGTCTTGGAAATGCCGTCGACCGCACCGTGCGCCAGCGGGCCGTTGCCGGCGTAAAGCGTGGAGATAACGACGAGCGCCGTCATCGTCAGCACGACGAACGTATCGATGAACACGCCGATCATTGCGACCGTGCCCTGCTCGTGCGGATTTTTGACGTTGGCCAGCGCGTGCGCGTGCGGGGTCGAGCCCATGCCGGCCTCGTTGGAGAACAGGCCGCGCTTTGCGCCCTGACTGATGGCCGTCTTGAGCGCGTAGCCGATGCCGCCGCCGATGATGGCATCCGGCATGAAGGCGTACTTGAAGATCATGCCGAAGGTCTCCGGCACGTAGCGGATGCGGGCAATGAGCACGATAAGACCGCCGAGCAGATACAGGCAGGCCATGACCGGCACGATCTTTTCCGTGACGGAGGCGATGCGCTGCACGCCGCCGATGAAGATGAAGGCCGCGATGGCACAGACGATCAGGCCCATGACCCAGCTCGGAATGTGGAACGCGTTCTGGCACGCCTCGCCGATGGAGTTGGACTGTACCATAGAGCCCATGAAGCCGAGCGCAAGGATGATCGCGACCGCGAAGAAGCCCGCAAGGAACTTGCCGAAACCGTTCGGGAAGGCATGCTTGATGTAGTACACCGGGCCGCCGAGGATCGTGCCGTCGGGCTCGACCACGCGGGTCTCCTGTGCGAGCACCGCCTCGGCATAGATCGTCGCCATGCCGAAGAATGCGATGAACCACATCCAGAAGATCGCGCCGGGGCCGCCGATGAGGATCGCGCCGCAGGCGCCGACGATGTTGCCGGTGCCGACCTGCGCCGCAACCGCCGTCGCCAGTGCCTGGAACGAGCTCATGCCGGCCTTGTGCTTTTCACCGTTGAGGCTGAACTCGCCGAAGAAACGCCGCCAGCCCTCGCCGAAGCAGCGCACCTGCACAAACTTCGTGCGGATCGTGAAATACAGACCCGCACCAATGAGCAGGATGACCAGCACATAGTCTGACAGGTACATGTTGACGGTCTGCACGATTTTGAGTAAAGTTTCCATGTTGTTTCTCCCTCTGCATTGATTTTTTGCAAAGCAAAAAGCTGCCGGTCGATCTGACCAGCAGCTCCAGAGAACAAACAGCGCCTGAACACCCGCACGAGTCGGGTACTCGCTCTGTCCTTTTGCCTGAGAGATTCGGCTTGCGCCTTACACCTTCGGCACCCGTTTTTGCACGGGATTCTCCAGAGTCTCCTCCGCCTCCAGTCTCGGCCGCACCGATCCTTGAGGTTTCCTTGGATATTCATTTGATTGCGTGGAGTATTATTACATACACATATGCGCTTGTCAAGCCCCGATTCAAAAAAAGTTCACAGATTCCCCGTTCCGTACATCAGCGCCGTGAGCGCGACGACCGGCGCGGTCTCACACCGCAGGATCCGCTCGCCCATGGAGCAGATGTGCATGCCGAGCTTGCGCGCCATGTCGGCCTCAAACTCCGCAAAGCCGCCCTCCGGCCCTGTGATGATGGCCGCCGTCGCGACAGGCTGCGCCGAGCGCTCGATGGCGTCGCGGATGGTCTCGCGCTCGCCGGTCTCATACATGAACAGCGGCAGATCGGTGTGCAGCGCGTCATTGAGCACGCTGACATAGTCCGCCGTGTAGCACACCTGCGGAATGATGCCGCGTCCCGACTGCTTTGCCGCCTCCTCGGCGATGCGCTGCCAGCGGTCGACCTTCTTTTCGATATTGGCGGCCTTGGCCACGCAGCGCGTGCAGGAGAAAAACACGATCCCGGCGGCACCGGCCTCGGTGCACTTCTGCACGAGAAAATCGCTGCGCTCGCCCTTGGGCAGGCCGGCAAACACCGTCGTACGCACCGTGGGCTCTGCCTTGCACGGCACGACCTCGATGACCTCGGCCTCGGCCTCATGCTCAAGCGTCTGCACAAGGCGGCACTTATAGTCGCGTCCCGCCCCGTCGCAGATGACGATGTCGTCGCCCGCGCGCAGGCGCAGCACGCGGATATGGTCGGCGTCGCGGCCGCGGATGATTGCCCGGCCGTTCGGGAAATTCGTACCTGCTATGAAAAATCGAGCCATGATGGTCGCCTCCGGTGAAAAGTTTCTGCTGCGATTATGGCACATCCCGCACATTTTTGCAAGCCGGGCATAGCATGAAGCGGAGGGATGGAAGATGAATGACCCCGTTTTTCTCGACAGCGCCGCATTCTTGCGCGTCTGGCAGCGTGTGACCGGCGAGGCAGGCATCACAGCAGCGCCCGCGCAGCCGGAGCCGGACGCAATCACAGCGCAGCTGCGCGAGTGTATATGCGCAAAGGCTGCCGGCGCCGCCTTCTATGCCGCACTCGCGCAGCGTGTGTGCGCCGTCCGGCAGCCGCTCGGACAGATCGCAGCGCAGGAGCGCGCGCAGCTCAGAGCGCTGCAAACAGAGTATTTTCTGCGCACGGGCACGCTCTGCGTCCCGCCCGCCGCCTGTCCGCGGCTGAGCACGGCGGCGGCGGATCTGCGCTGCATCTATTGGCAGGAGCTTGCGCTCAGCGCGCAGCTGGATGCGGCAGCCGATGCTGCGGCGATGCCGCTCAGGGAAACGCTGCGCACCATGGCGCAGCAGGATGCACGCCACGCGCAGCGCGTGCGCACGCTGCTCTCCCAGCTGATTTTCTGAACAAATACACACAAAATGCGAATCTTTCAAATTGGTACTTGACTTTACGGGAAATTTTGATTATAATGTGCAAGCTGACAATTTGAAATGAAAGCAACCCGAACAGAACGTGGAGAAGTCGCGTAGCCTGGTCGAGCGCGCACGATTGGAAATCGTGTATACCCCACAAGGGTATCGAGGGTTCGAATCCCTCCTTCTCCGCCACAAAAAGAGGACTCAATCTTTTCAGATTGGGTCCTTTCTTTTTTACAGCGAGGTGACGCCATGAAAGCCGAACGCAACAAGACAATTGACTTCCTGCCGCAGGACGCACCGGAATATCTCGCGCGCTGCCTGCGCGTTGCGCAGGATGTCCCGCTTGACGCCGTGTGCGACCGCACCATCTGCGGCGACACGTTTCAGGTCGCACCGCACCTGCCGCGCGGCTTTGCTGACCTGCTGATCGTCGACCCGCCGTACAACCTCACGAAGGAGTTCGCCGGCGGCGCCTTCCGCCGCATGACGGACGCAAATTACGCCGCCTTCACCCGCGCATGGATCGAGCTGCTGCTGCCGCTGCTCAAGCCGAATGCTTCGATCTACGTCTGCTGCGACTGGCGCTCGAGCCCGATCATCGGCCTGACGCTCAAGGAGTATTTCCGGCTGCAAAACCGCATCACATGGCAGCGGGAAAAGGGCCGTGGGGCACAGCATAACTGGAAAAACGGCATGGAGGACATCTGGTTTGCCACGCGCACGGATGACTACACGTTCCACGTCGACGCCGTGAAGATGCGCCGGCGCGTGCGCGCGCCCTATCGCGCCGACGGGCAGCCGAAGGACTGGGAGGACACGCCCGACGGAAAATTCCGCAACACGTGTCCGTCAAACTTCTGGGACGACATCTCCGTGCCTTACTGGTCGATGCCGGAAAACACCGCCCACCCGACACAAAAGCCCGAGAAGCTGCTGGCAAAGCTCATCCTCGCAAGCTCAGATCCCGGCGGCATCGTGCTCGACCCCTTTGCAGGGTCCGGCTCGACGGCTGTGACGGCGCGCAAGCTCGGCCGCCGCTTCGTCGCCATTGAGCGCAGCGAGCAGTACTGCGCATGGGCGGAAAAGCGGCTGGAAATGGCAGCCGAAAATCCCGCCATTCAGGGCTATGCCGACGGTGTGTTCTGGGAGCGCAACGCCGGCCGTCTGCCGCGCTGATACCGAGCTTTCTGCGCCCTGTGCCCGCTGCCAGGCAGGATGCAGGAAGCAGCGCATTTTCAGCGCCGATACCGCTTGACAAGCGGCCAAAATGATGTTACAACGAAAAACATCTGTGAAACCAAAGAAGAAGGTGCGGATATGAAACGCGGATATCTTTACATTCTGATCACGACGCTGCTGTTTTCCAGCATGGAGGTCGCGCTCAAGTGTATTGCCGGACAATTAAACCCCATCCAGCTCAACTTCAGCCGCTTTCTGGTCGGCGGGCTGGTGCTCGTGCCGCTGGCCGTGCGCGAGCTGAAGAAGCGCCGTCTGTCGCTCGACGGCAGAGCGCTCGGCACGTTTGCACTGCTGGGACTGATGGGCATCGCTGTGAGCATGTCGCTGTATCAGCTCGCCGTCGCGCGCGTACAGGCGTCGGTCGTCGGCGTGCTGTTTTCGAGCAACCCTGTGTTCGTGACGCTGTTTGCGTTTTTGCTGCTGCGGGAGAAAATCTCCAAAAATCAGCTCCTTGGTCTTGCGCTCGACGTGATCGGCATCGTGCTGATCATCCAGCCGTGGCATCTGAAGCTCGACGTACTCGGCGTGACGTACATCCTGCTGGGCACGCTGCTGTTCGCGCTCTACGGCGTGTGCGGCAAACGGCAGTGCGCGCGCTTCGGCGGCCTCGCCGTGTCGTGCTTCAGTTTTCTGTTCGGTGCGGCCGAAATGATGGCGCTCGCTGCGCTGACGCACATCCCCTCCGTCTCCGCCGCGCTGACCGCCGCCGGTCTGGACACCTTTGCGAGTATCCCCTTTTTCACGGGCTACACGGCGGCAAATCTGCCGATCGTCCTCTATATCTACATCGGCGTGACCGGCATCGGCTTCACGTGCTACTTCCTGTCGATGGAGGTTACGAGCGCACAGACGACGTCGCTGGTGTTCTTCTTTAAGCCCGCACTCGCGCCGCTGCTGGCATTCCTGATCCTGCATGAGGCAATCCCGGGCAATATGCTCGCCGGCATCGTGTGCATCCTCTGCGGCAGTCTGGCCTCCATCCTCCCCGGCCTGCTCGCACAGCGGCGTGCCGTACCGGTCATCCAGACAAGCACCTGCGAAGAAGAGATCGAGCGCTGAGTCCGCCCTTTCACGACATATATCACGCCCGCAGCAGCCGCTGCGGGCGTTTTTACATTTTCTTCACAAATTCTTGCTTGACTGCACAGCATTATTGTGTTATTGTCTTAATCGCTTAATACAGTGATACGCATTTCGGATAGGAGGCGCACCATGAACTGGAACATTCGCAATGACGCGCCTGTCTACACGCAGCTCGTGGATCAGATCGCCCGCGCGATCATACTTGGTCAGTTTCCGCCGGGCGGCAGGCTGCCGTCGGTGCGGGAATTTGCAGCCGACGCCGGTGTGAACCCGAACACGATGCAGCGCGCGTTCGCCGAGCTGGAGCGTCTGAAGCTCATCCGGACGCAGCGCACGGCCGGGCGCACCGTGACGGAGGACATTGCGCGCATTGAACGGGAAAAGCGTCGGCTGGCGCAGGCCGGTATTGACGCGTTCTGGAAGGCGCTGGCGCAGCTCGGCTATGACCGGGCGCAGGCGCTCGAGCTGCTGCGGCAGGACCTGCGGCAGGCAAAGGAGGACTAACAAACATGGCAATTCTCGAATGCAGAGGGCTGTGCAAGAGTTACGGCGCAGAGCCGGCACTCGACCGCGTGGATCTCGCGATCGAGCCGGGGCGCATCGTCGGTCTGCTCGGCCCGAACGGGAGCGGCAAGAGCACGCTCATCAAGCTGGCAAACGGTCTGCTGACGCCGGATGCCGGCGAAATTCTCATCGACGGCATGGCACCGGGCAAGGACACGAAGAAGATCGTCTCCTACCTGCCGGAGCGCACCTATTTCGCCGACTGGATGACGGCGCTGCAGCTGCTGGACTTTTTCGGCGATTTTTATGACGACTTTGACCGCGCCGCCGCCGTGCAGATGATGCAGCGGCTCGGCATCCAGCCGAAGCAGCAGATCAAGCAGATGTCCAAGGGCACGCGCGAAAAGGTGCAGCTCATCCTCGTCATGAGCCGCAAGGCAAAGCTCTATCTGCTCGACGAGCCGATCGGCGGCGTCGACCCCGCGACACGCGACTACATTCTCAGCACCATCATCTCCAACTACAACCCCGAGGCCGCCGTCGTCATCTCCACGCACCTGATCGCAGACGTGGAACACATTCTCGACGACGTGGCGTTTCTCAGCCGCGGGCATCTGCTGCTGCAGTCGTCGGCGGATGACCTGCGCGCCAAGGAGGGCAAATCGGTGGACGCTGTGTTCCGGGAGGTATTCAGATGTTAGGAAAACTGTTGAAGCAGGACTTTCGCGCCACGGCGCGCATCATCCTGCCGGTCTATGCGGCCGTGCCGGTGCTCGGTCTGTTCACGGGGCTGATCACCCGCCTGTGTGAAAATCAGAACGGCTTTCTGATCCGCGCCATCGGCGCGCTCGTGTCGTTCGTGTTTTCACTCTCACTCATCGCCGCCGTCGTGACGACGGTCGTGCTCATGATCCTGCGCTTTTACCGCAATCTGATGACCGACGAGGGCTACCTGATGTTCACGCTGCCGGTCTCGACGACGGAGCTGATCTGCTCGAAGCTGATCGTCTCGGTCGTATGGTTTCTCGGCACGTTCGCGGTCGACGCGCTCGGCATGCTGCTGTCCGGCATGCTCGGCGGCTTCGAGGACGTCGTCCGGTTCCGGTTTGCTTTTACCTTCGGCGCACCGTACAGTATGCCGACGATCACGCAGACGCAGGCCGGCTGGCTCACCGTCGGCGTGGTCGTGCTGGTGATTTTGTGCGGCCTTGCCCTGTGCCTGATGACCTACGCCGCCATGGCGATCGGTCAGAGCTTCAAGAAAAACAAAGGGCTCATGTCCGTCGTGTTCTTCTTCGTGCTCTGGATCGGCACGCGCATCGTGCTGACGCTGATCTTCGGCGCGTTCTACGGGCCTGCCAGCTCGGCCGTCAACACGATGACCGTGCTGCAGGCGCTCTGGACCGTGCTCGGCTGCGGATGTGCCGGCGCGCTGGCGTTTTGTGCGGGCTTCTTCTTCCTCACGCACGGGATGCTGCGCAAGCACCTGAACCTGCAATAACCCAGCAAAAAACACCCGGTATTGGCTTTTCCAATACCGGGTGTTTACTTATGGGATCAACAGGAGCGGATCACTTCGTGCCGAAGATACGGTCGCCCGCGTCGCCGAGACCGGGGACGATGTAACCGTGCTCGTTGAGGTGATCGTCAAGCGCCGCGACGTAGATGTCCACGTCCGGGTGCTCGGTCTGCATCACCTGCACGCCCTCGGGCGCACCAATGATGCACATGAGCTTGATGTGCTTGCAGCCGACTTCCTTCATGAACTTCACCGCAGCAGACGCGCTGCCGCCGGTGGCAAGCATGGGGTCGACGATGATGACGTCGCGCTCGGCGATATCGGGCGGCATCTTGAAGTAATACTTCACCGGCTCGAGCGTCTGCGGGTCGCGGAACAGGCCGATGTGACCGACCTTGACGTTCGGCATCATGGTGACCATGCCGTCGACCATGCCGAGGCCGGCGCGGAGGATCGGCACGATGGCCAGCTTCTTACCGGCGATGTGCCTGCAGTGTGCCGTGGCGACCGGGGTCTCAACGTCGATCTCCTCAAGCGGGAGGTCGCGCGTGGCCTCGAAGCACATCAGCATGGCGATCTCGGAAATCAGCTCCCGGAATTCCTTGACGCTGGTGTGCTTGTCGCGCAGGATCGAGAGCTTGTGCTGGATCAGCGGGTGGTCAAAAACGTGAACTTTACTCATCTCGTCGTCTCCTTTGTTGCATCCGTATTTTACTTTCAGTCTTTTTCTGCCTCGGCCGCGAGCCGCGCCTGACGTTCCCGCTCGGCCTGCGACAGGCGCAGATAGACCGGGAGCAGCTCCTCAGCCGGGGCAGGCGTCTGCCCGAAGGCGGCCATGGCCACGCCCCACGCACTCTGCACGACCAGATTGCCCGGCGCAAGCACTGCGGGGATGCCCATGTCCAAACACGTATTATAGCACAGCTGCGCGCCGTCGCCAACCAGAAAAACGGATTTCTGCATTTTTTTCAATTCCGCGCCCAGCTCCGCGAGCGATATCGCACGGTCCTGACAAAGACGCCGCGGTTTTCCGTCCCGGATCTCAAAGAGCGCGTTGTAGATCTGGCTGCGGCGGGCGTCCATGGCCGTGCACACGAGCGCGCCCTCCCCTGCCGCGATGCCGTGATACGCCATGGCCTCAAGCGTCGACACACCGATGGCGGGCTTCTGCGCGCCCCAGGCGAGACCTTTTGCCGTGGACACACCGATGCGGATGCCGGTGAACGAGCCCGGCCCGCGCGCAACGGCGATGGCGTCGACGTCCGAAAGCGCAATATTGGTGTCCTTGAGCATCTGCTCCGCCATCGGCAGCAGCGTGCAGCTATGCGTCAGACCGCTGCACTGCTGGCTCTGGGCGATGAGCACACCGTCGCGGCAAAGCGCCGCCGACGCCGCCTTTGCAGACGACTCCAATGCGAGGATCAGCATGATTTCCCGCTCCCTTCCGTGATGATGATGCGCCGGGTCGTCGGCCCGAGCTTTTCAAAGCGGACAACGACCTCGTCGCCGTAAAAGGCGTCCTCCACATTCTCGCTCCATTCGACGGCGCAGACCGAGCCGCGGTTGACATAATCTTCCCAACCGATGTCAAACAGCTCGTCGGCGCTGCCAAGGCGATACATATCAAAATGGATCAGCTCGCGCGGCCCCTCATATTCGTTCACGATCGTGAACGTGGGGCTCGAGACACGGCACGTCAGCCCCATACCGCGCGCCATCCCGCGCACGAAGGCGGTCTTGCCGCTGCCGAGCTCGCCGTACATGGCAACGACCTTGCCGTCCGGCAAGGCGCGCGCAAAGTCCGCGCCGGCCTGTTCGGTCTCCGCTTCACTGTGGGTCAGATATTCCTGCATGGTATCCCTCCGATTCTGAAGAAGTATTATAGCACGGTTTCGCCCGTTGCGTAAAGCGGTTTTCTGTGATATAATCATTGCCGATTTCAAATCGCCGGTCTGGCGGAAAGGAGGCCATCTTGAAAAAAGCACTGTCCTACGCAAAGGAGTTTTTTCACCGAGCGGATATTTTCCTGCTTGTGATGGGTCTCATCTGCGCCACGTTCGGTATCATCGTCATCTCGAGTGCCACGGCGTCATATCACTCGGCCAAGTATGTCATTGTACAGAGCGCGTCGCTCATTCTCGGTGTGGTCGCATTTGTCGCCATGACCGTGCTGGATGTGGACGTTCTGGCCGACAAATGGCAGATCCTGTGCGCATTCAATGCGCTGTTTTTGCTGCTGCTGATCCCCTTCGGCGTGAGCGACAACACCGGCAACACCGGCTGGCTGCGCTTTTTCGGCATCGGCATCCAGCCGACGGAGGTCGTCAAGCTCACATTTATCGTCGTGCTGGCAAAGCAGATCAGTTACCTGAAGGAATACCACGATCTCAACTCCGTGTGGTCGGTCGCACAGCTGGCTGTCCACTTTGTGCTGCTGTTCGGCCTGATCCTCTTCGTGTCGTCCGACCTTGGCTCGGCGCTGATCTTCTTTTCCATCTTCCTCGTGATGCTCTTTGCCGCCGGCTTTGCGCTGCACTGGTTTGCCATCGGCTTTGCGGCCATCGCCGCGATGATCCCGCTGCTGTGGAACTTTGTGCTGCACGACTATCAGAAAAACCGCATTCTCGCGCCCTATGACTCCAGCATCGACCCGACCAACACCGGCATCAACTGGCAGCCGCATCAGAGCAAGATCGCCCTCGCCTCCGGCCAGTGGACCGGTGCGGGGCTCGGCAACGGCACGCAGAGCCAGTCCAATGCCCTCGCCGGCAAGCACACCGACTTTATCTACGCCGTCATCGGTGAGGAGCTCGGCATGATCGCCTGCATCCTCGTCATCGTGCTGCTGCTGATCATCATCATCCGCTGCGTCATGGTCGGCATCCGTTCGGGCAGCAACATGGGCTCGCTCGTGTGCTTCGGCGTGGCCGCATTTTTGACGTTCCAGACGTTTGAGAACATCGGCATGTGCATCGGCATCACGCCCGTCATCGGTATCACGCTGCCGTTTTTCAGCTACGGCGGCTCGTCGCTGTTCACGTCCTTTGCCGCGCTCGGCATGGTGTCCGGCATCCACTTCCGACCAAGGCCAAAGCGAAACAGCATCTATTACTGATGTCCGTCCCCCGCAGATTTCCTGGGAAACCTGCGGGGGATTTTTCACGCGGCATACAGAAAGCACCCGGCCGAATGGTCGGGTGCTTTCCGCAAAAAATAGAAGGGGGAAGAAAGAAAAAAGCAGCTTGGTTGGTTCAGCCGCCGTGGCAGGCGGCGCAGTCATGCGTCGAAAAGAGATCGGCGTCATAGGCGATACCATTTTTATCGTAGTAATCCTTCACAGCTGCCTTGACCGCCTCCTCAGCCAGCACGGAACAGTGGATCTTCTGCGCCGGAAGGCCATCCAGTGCTTCAATGACCGCCTTATTGGACAGCTCCAGCGCCTCGGAGACCGGTTTGCCCTTGATCATCTCGGTCGCCATCGACGAGGACGCGATCGCGCTGCCGCAGCCGAACGTGTTGAACTTCACGTCCGAGATGATGCCGTTGTCCACCTTAATATACATCCGCATAATGTCGCCGCACTTGGCGTTGCCGACCTCGCCGATGCCGTCGGCATCAGGCATTTTGCCGACGTTGCGGGGGTTTTCAAAATGGTCCATGACCTTTTCGCTGTACAATGCCATAGGAAAGCCTCCTTTATCTGAATCTGTTATCTGTTAGATCTGGTGCGGACGCACACCGGTCTCCAGCTCGTCCCACACCGGGGAGATGCTGCGCAGGTAGTCGACCACCTGACGGACATTTTCGACGATATACGCCATCTCTTCGTCCGTGTTGTATTCGCCCACGGACAGACGCAGTGATCCGTGTGCGACCTCGTGCGGCAGCCCGAGCGCCAGCAGCACATGGCTGGGGTCGAGCGAGCCGGAGGTACAGGCGCTGCCGGAGGAGGCGGCAATGCCCTTGCGGTCGAGCAGGAGCAGCAGCGACTCGCCCTCGATGCCCTCAAAGCAGAAGTTCACCGTTCCCGGCACACGCTGTGTGCGGTCGCCGTTGAGCCGCGCGTGCGCAATGGTCTCAAGCCCTGTAATGAGCGTCTCGCGCAGGCGTGTGACCTTGCGCATATTCTCATCCATGTTGTCGACCGCTTCGCGCAGCGCCGCCGTCATGCCGGCGATCGCCGGAGTATTCTCCGTGCCGCCGCGCTTGCCGCGCTCCTGCGCACCGCCCTCGATGATATTCGTGAGCGGGATGCCGCGTCTGGCGTACAAGAAGCCGACGCCGCGCGGCCCATGGAATTTGTGCGCCGAGCACGAGAGCATATCGATGTTCATCTCCTGCACATTCACGGGCACATGGCCGATCGCCTGCACCGCATCCGTGTGAAACGGGACACCCCGCTCGCGGCAGAGCGCGCCGATGGCCTGAATGGGCTGGAGCGTGCCGATCTCGTTGTTGGCGAACATGACCGACACGAGCGCCGTGTCGTCACGGATGGCCGCCGCCACGTCCTCGACGCGAACAACGCCGTCTTCGTGCACATCCAGCAGCGTTACCTCAAAGCCCTGCCGGCGCAGCTTATCAAGCGTGTGCAGCACCGCATGGTGTTCGAATTTCGTGGAGATGAGGTGTTTTTTCCCCTTGCGCGCGCCGTTCTCGGCGGCAGAGACGATGGCCTGATTGTCGGCCTCGCTGCCGCCGGAGGTGAACACGATCTCCCGCGGGTCGGCTGCGCCGATCAGCTGTGCGATCTCGGTGCGGCAGGCCAGCAGATGCTCCGCCGCCTCCTGACCGAGCGTGTAGAGGGTGCTGGGGTTTCCATATATCTCATCAAAGTACGGAAGCATGGCTTCCTTTGCAGCGGCGGATAGTTTTGTGGTCGCCGCATTGTCTGCATAAACGCGCATAAGCTCTCCTCCATATATGTCGATTTTCTAATTCCTACTTTCCTTGTGGGTAAATGGTATCATGTATTTCCCTTCTTGTCAATAGGAATTTACAAAAAGAAAAATCGGGGAAAGAGAATTGCTTCTCCTTCCCCGACCAGCTTTCAAAGAACCTCGTAGAGTTTCGCCAATGGCACGGCGAAAGAAAGTCCAATCATTTTCTTCGGCGACATGTGCGGCGAAGAAAATACTTCTCAGGCTGCAAGTGTGGAATTTGTGCGCCGGCGGCGCACAAATTATGCGCGCAGCAGACTGCAGCCTCTTTGTCAAAAAGTAATACTTTTTGACAGCCTCATCGGGGAAAGAGAATTGCTTCTCCTTCCCCGGCCGCTACGGTCACGCTTTGCCGTCGAGCAGATCCTGCACGGAGACGCTCGACAGATAGTTATCCATGACGGCGTCGAGCTTTTTCCACATCGGCAGCGTCAGACACTGCTCCGCGCGCTCGCAGCAGCTCTCCCCGGATTCGAGGCATGCCACGGCAGCCATGCTGCCCTCGGTGCTGTGCAGCACCTGCGCGACCGTAATGTCGCACGCCGGACGGCTCAGACAATAGCCGCCCTCCTTGCCGCGCTGGCTGAGGACAAGGCTCGCGCGGTTGAGCGCCGCTGCGATCGCCTCCATATATTTCAGGGACACGTTCTGCCGCTGTGCCACAGTCTTGAGCGAAATGTAGCCCTCGTCGCAATGCTGCGCCAGGTCGATCATCAGGCGTAACGCATAGCGCCCCTTGGTTGAGATCACCATGATCTGTTGCCTCCTTGCTTACAGGTGTTACGAATAATATACTATTAAATCGCAAGGAATTCAAGACAGTTCTTTGCGATCTTGTACGCAAAAACGCCGGGGCATCTCCCCCGGCGTTGTTTTTGCACGTTCAGGCTTCCTCAGCCGCCACGACCGGCTCGACCGCGCGCATGGCATCGAGCGTGCGCGTCAGCAGCGCGTTCAGACTCCAGCCGAGCATATCGGCGCCGCGCTGAATGACCTCGCGCGAGCAGCCGGCGGCAAAGCCGCTGCTCTTATACTTCTTCTTGAGGGACTTGAGCTCCATGTCCTGCACGCTCTTGGACGGACGCATCAGCGCCGCCGCGCCGATCAGACCGGTCAGCTCATCGGTCGCAAAGAGCACCTTTTCCATCTCATGCTCCGGCACGATGTCGACCGTGATGCCGTAGCCGTGGCTCGCCGTGGCATGGATGAGGCGCTCATCCAGACCGCGCTCGCGCATGATCTCCTGCGAGCGGATGCAGTGCTGATCGGGGTATTGCTCAAAGTCCAGATCATGCAGCAGACCGACAATGCCCCAAAAGTCCACCTCGTCCCCGTAGCCGAGCTCCTGCGCAAAATAGCGCATGACACCCTCGACCGTTCTGGCATGATGCAGATGGAATGGATCCTGATTGAATTCCGTCAGCAGCGCCCAAGCCTGCGCGCGATCCAGTTGCTCGCCCATTGCGAAAGCCTCCTTAATACATATCGTTTTTATAGGTGAATGAATGGTATTAAGATAGCACAGCCGATACCGGATTGCAAGCACAAATTCATATATTTCTCACCGATTTTCCGGCAGTTTTTCGTTGTTTTCCTATACCGGCACCGGGCACGGCGCATATTTTCCTTTGAAAAAAATCGTCCGTTTTTTGCCTCATTTGTCACGCTTTTTCGCTTTTTGTGAGCAAAATACACGAGACAGTCGATTTAATTTCATTGCTTTTTGTCAAAATGTATGCTATGATATGCACAGTATGTATGCATCTTGTGCGGTGTGTGCTTACAGAAGCGTCCGATGACCCGCTGGGAGCAACGGCGGATCATCTTCGTAATCAAAGAAAAAGGAAGGATGTATTTCATGGACGAAAAGTATAGCGCGCTGTTTACTCCGTGGAAGATTGGCAATGTCGAGATCCCGAACCGCATTGTCCAGTGCTCCATGGGCGGCACCTCTCTGTTTGGCTGGCTGGAGCCGTGCCACTTCGATAAGGAAGCTGCGAACTTCCTGCTGACCCGCGCCAAGGACGGCGTCGGTCTGGTGCTTCCGGGCATGCAGTGTGTCCGCGACACCATGGGCCGCAGATGGCTCTATCAGAACAAGAAGATGTTCAAGGAGCTCGCCGACTACATGGTCGAGTACCACAAGACCGGCTCAAAGCTGTTCATTCAGCTCGCCGCTGGTTTCGGCCGCTCCATGGCTGTTGCCCCCTGGATGGTCACTCTGAACAACAACAAGCTCCTCGGCGCGCTCGCCAGACCCGTGATCGACGTCAGCTACTGCTGCGCGTCCGCCTCCGCCACCCCGAACCGTTGGCAGGAGGACATGCTCTCGCGTCCGATGACCGTGGAAGAGATCCACGAGATGGTTGATGCGTTCGGCAAGACCGCGAAGCAGCTGCGCGAGGCCGGTGTCGACGGCGTTGAGATCCACGCTGTCCACGAGGGCTACCTGCTTGACCAGTTCACCATCGCCAACTGGAACCATCGTACCGACGAGTACGGCGGCTCGTTCGAGAACCGCTTCCGCTTCCCGGTCGAGGTCGTGCAGTCCATCAAGCGTCAGGCCGGCGCCGACTTCCCGGTGTCTCTGCGTTACTCCGTCGTCTCCAAGACCAAAGCATGGGGCAAGGGCGCTATGCCGTATGAGACCGACTTCGAAGAGTTCGGCCGTGACATGGCTGAGTCCGAGAAGGCAATCAAGTACCTGGGCGATGCCGGCTACGACATGTTCAACTGCGACAACGGTACTTACGACGCATGGTACTGGGCACATCCGCCTCAGTACATGCCCGACAACTGCAACCTCGAGTACGTCGAGCACATCAAGAACTTCACCGACAAGCCCGTCGCCTGCGCCGGCCGTATGGATCCGGTCAAGGCCGCGGAAGAGATCGCTGCCGGCCGTCTTGACGCAGTTGCCATCGCGCGTCAGAACCTCGTCGATCCCGACTGGGTCACCAAGATCCGTCAGGGCCGTCAGGATGAGATCAAGCCCTGCATCCGCTGCCACAACGGCTGCTTCAACTTCGCAAAGTTCAAGGGCACTGCGAACATCCAGAGCACGCAGGATTCCCTGCATCTGGGCCGCTGCGCGCTGAACCCGACCACGATGCAGCACAACAAGTATAAGATCGTCCCGACCAAGAGCCCGAAGAAGGTCGCCATCATCGGCGCCGGCATCGGCGGCATGGAGTGCGCGCTCGTGCTCAAGCAGCGCGGCCACAAGCCGGTCATCTTCGAAAAGACCAACGAGCTCGGCGGCCTGTTCCTCACCGCTTCCGCGATGAGCTTCAAGGAGAACGATAAGGAACTCATTGAGTGGTACAAGAAAGAAGTCGAGAAGCAGGGCATCGACATCCGCTTCAACACCGAGGTTACCGACCTTGGCACCATGCGCGGCTTTGACGAGATCATCGTGGCCACCGGCTCCGTGCCGAGAACCATGCCCATGATCCCGGGCTTCGAGAAGACCCTGAGCTTCACGGAGCTTCTCAAGGACAAGAAGGAAGTCGGCGACAAGGTCCTGTTCTTCGGCGGCGGCCAGTCCTCCTGCGAGGCGGCTTACGACCTGATCCTTCAGGGCAAGCACCCCATCATCGTCGAGTACGCCGGCGATCTGGTCGCGGCGCAGGCTACCTGCCTTGCCAACACCTCCTTCCTGCGTGACGCGATGGAGTACCACAAGGTTCCGACCTACCTGCACTCCACCATCACCGCCATCCGCGACGGCAGCGTGACCGTCAAGGGTCCGGACGGAAAGACCTTCGACGTCGAGTGCGACAACGTCGTCAACGGCATCGGCTTCGTGCCCGCTCCGGTTGGTGACAAGGGACGTCACGTGCACCGCGTCGGTGACTGCGTTGCCATCGGCAACCTGCGCACCGTCATCTGGCGTGCATGGGACGTCTGCATGAAGATCTGATCTTCGGCTGACGCAAAAACCGCATAACCCCGCGCGGGTGCAGAGCAATCTGCACCCGCGTTTGTTGCTGTCAAAAAAGGTTCCTTTTTTGACAGAAGGGTTTGCGGCCTGACTGCAGCGCACGCGCCGTCCGCCTTGGACGGACGGCGCGCACGTTTGCAGGCCGAGCGGTATTTTCTCCGCCGCACATGTCGCCGGAGAAAATGATTTGACTTTTTTCGCCGCTCCGGCGGCGAAACTCTACGAGGTTCTTTGACAGGCTGACGCGGATGCAGAGTGGCTGCACCCGCGTTTTTATGCGCACATATAAAAGGAGCGCTCGCACATCCTGGCGAGCGCTCCTTTTCGTCTTTGTAAACCAGCCTGTCATGAAAGAATATCCGTCAACTGTTCCAGCCGCGTGATGCGCAGATCCGCCTGCGGCGGCATGGCACTGCCTCGATCAGCCGGGTCGAACCAGCAGGTGTGCATCCCCGCTGCCCTGCCGCCCGCAATGTCCGCCGTGAGCGAGTCGCCGATCATGAGGCACTGCTCCGGCCGCACCCCGGACAGGTGCTCCATACAGCGGTCAAAAAACACCTTGCTCGGCTTTTCCGCGCCGATCTGCCCGGAAATGAAGAGCGTCTCGAAAAAATCATACATCCCCGCGCGGCGCAGCCGGTTCACCTGCTGCGCATAGGGGCCGTTGCTCGCAGCGCACAGGCGGTATTTCCCGTGCAGATGCTCCAGCACCTCCCGCGCGCCCGTGACCGGCACGGCACTCTCGTGCAGCCGGATGCGAAACGCGTCCTCCATTGCTGCACCATCCGCCTCAAGACCGAGGCAGGCAAGGATCGTCTGCCAGCGCACATCGCGCAGCCCAGCGATCGTCAGTTCCCCGCGCTCAATGCGCGCCCAGAGCTTGTCGTTTTCCGTCTGGAACACGCCGAACATCTCCGGGGTATACGCAAGACCCGCCTCGAGAAAAATGGCCTCCATGGACTGCATTGCCCCGGCCGTGAAGTCCAGCAGTGTGTTGTCGATATCGAATAAGAGCACACGGTACGTTTCCATGGTCATGTCCTCCCTGATCATGTGCGTCCGGACGTCAGGCGGCGCTTTCGCACGTTCATGACGCGAAACACCGTCGACACCAGCAGAATACCGACTGCAAGACTGCCCGCGATGCCGGCCGTCTCGAGTCCCTTTTGCAGCGCCTCCTGCACCGCGCCCGAAAGCCCGATGCTCATCGTATAATAAATGCCCGCGCCGGGCAGCAGCGGAATGCTCGAAATGACGAGGTAGGACGTGACCGGGCACTTACGCCAGCGCCCCATGGCCTCGGAATAAAACGCGGCCACGACTTCGGAAAAGAAGTTGGCACTGTAAACCGTGTGCCCCGCACGAATGCACAGGAGATACACGATCCACGTCAGTGCGCTGCCGAGCGCACACAAAACGCGCCCCCAGTCGTGGACGTTAAACAGGATCACGAAGCCGAAGCAGGCAACAAACGTCGCGATTGCCTGCACCCAGAGCGGATAGGTCAGCGCTGCGGCCGTCTCCGCATGACCATAGAGCGGCGCGGTGATATGCCACGCAGCCGCCGTACCGAGCGCAATGGCAAACGCCGAGAGCAGCACCTGCACGATGCGGCTGACGCCGGAGCTTGTGTCGCCGTAGATGATGTCACGCATGGAGTTTGTGATCAAAAGCCCCGGCACGAGCAGCATCAGCGCGCCGATGATGACCACGGCCACACAGTCAAGCCAGCCCAGCCCCGCTGCGATATATGCCGGCAGGGCCATGAGAAATGACGCCGCGATGGTGCTGAAAAACTGGTTGACCTCGAGCCGGTCGAGCCAGCGCGTGACAAAGCCGATGATCAGACCGCTCAGCCCCGCCCAAAGCCAGTCGCGCACCGTGCCGCCGAAGACGCAGCAAAAGCCCGCCGCGGCAATGAAGTTTCCGAGATAGTAGACACCCGTGGCGTAGCTGCGCACGCTCGCCACCGTCTCCTTGAGCCAGCGCTGCGCCTCGGCCAGATCCGGCACCTCGGCGCAGATGCGCCGGCTGAGCGCGTTGAGCTTTTCGATGCGCTCAAGGTCGTTGCCGTGATAGCCGACGCGCTTCATGATCGTCAGCGGCTTTGTATTTTGCGCCACGAAACTCACAGCGACACAGTTCGGGATGGCAAACGCCTGCCCCTCCGTGCCATACGCCTCGATCACGCGGCGCATTGTCTCCTCGACGCGGTAGGTCTCCGCACCGGCGATCGCAAGCTCATAGCCGATCTGCACCGTCATATCTGCCAAAAGATAATAATCCATAGTCGTCTTTCCATTCGCGTCAATTTCCCGGCTGAGGCCGGACTCTTTCGCGCAGACAGCGTACCACATTTTGCGGCGCAAATCAACGCGTTTTTCGTCTGCCCAGCCATCCTGATCGGCGGCGCGCGGCGCAGATTTGTGAGCACGTCACCTGAAATTTGTGGAGTTTTTACGAAGCGGAGCAAGCGAAAACGCCGATACGCGATCATTTTTCTTGTAAACGCAGACAAATCCTGATAACATGAAAAATTGGAAAGATAGAGATCAAATGTCTCTATCCTTCTATTTTTTATCTCGGAGGTCAATCATGCGCACACGCAAAACGCTCGGCGGCGCGCTCGCCGCCATTCTATCGCTCATCCTGACGCAGCTGATCGCGCAGGGAGCAGCCGGTCTGCTCGCCATGATCAAGCTCCCGGCCGGCGTCTGCAACATCATCGCCGGCATCCTGTATGCAGGTCTCGCCTACGCTGCGCTGCGGCTGCTGTGCGAAAAGGTGCTGCACGAGCATCCTGCCGCGCTCGGAATGCCGAAGCTGCACATCCAGCCCCGCTGGGCGATCATGGCGGTGCTCCTGCCGCTGGCCGTGACCGGCTGCTATCTGCTGCTCTTTCGCGGCACATTTGTGCGCGCGGATATGCGCGGCGGCGAGATGTTCAGCACCCTCGGCGCCGGGATCGCGTTCACCGGCATCGCCGTCGGTTTCGTGTAGGAAATGGTCTTTCGCGGCGTGATCCTAAACCTCTTTGCACAGCGTTGGAACAAGGTCGTCGCCATCATCGTGCCGTCGCTCCTGTTTGGCATTGTGCACATTCTGGGCACGGAGTTTACGTTCGGAACCTGCCTGCTCGTCATCCTCGCCGGAACGATGGTCGGCGTGATGTTTTCGCTCATTGCGCTGCAAAGCGGCTCTGTCTGGAACAGCGGGATCGTGCACGCCGTCTGGAACATCGTGATCATCGGCGGCGGACTCTCGATCGGCGAGACAGCAGATGCGCACGCCGTCGTGAGCTATGTGCTCGAGTCACGCAGCTTCGCCGTCACGGGCGGGCAATTTGGCATTGAGGCGTCTGTGATCTCACTTGCCGGGTACTGCATCGTCGCCGTGATTGCATATGCGCAGCTGCGCGCAGACAACGCGAAGCGCAGCTAACCGAAACCGGATAACAAACGGCGGGCTGTCCGAGATGGGCAGC
>ERZ826220.1039-NODE-1039-length-29756-cov-3.488569_pt1 | contig 29756 bp, 29 predicted proteins | sample MGYA00519927_ERZ826220 | MGnify/ENA primary metagenome ERZ826220 (study PRJEB31778, sample SAMEA3449225) | human gut metagenome | biome: human gut; feature: human-associated habitat; material: faeces | place: United Kingdom | collected 2010/2012 ... | reverse complement strand
CATAATAGAGATCTTCCAGTTCTGTATCCACATGAAATGGGTTATGAAGATACTTTTCGGTAAATGCCAGATCAATATTTGGACGGGAATTCAGAATGTTATAAACCAAAGTACCGATCAGAGGAAGTTCAAGCAGAAATTTAGATGCTTTGGATTGTCTGTCAGGAATCTGATTCAACACTGCGAGATCTTCCGGGTTGATCATCATGATTCGGCCGAAGCATTTCGGGGCTGTATTGCAGGCGGTTACGACGAAAGAACCGGATAAACCGGATGCAATTACGTCGGTTGGACATCCGATGACCTGCTTGATGAAGGTGACGATGAGCTGTACGTATAAAAAGTTCGTGTACGTGATCGCCGGCTTGTCGGAACGGCCGCAGCCGAGAAGATCGAGTGTGTAGACGGTGTGATCCTGGGCGAGAGCATCCTCAATATACTGCCATTCGCGGCCGCTGGAGGCACAATGTAAGTCATGAAGTAAGAGCATCGGGGTTCCGGTGCCTTTTTTTGTGTAAAAAATATTGCCGAACTGCCAGGAAAAGCTCTCTTTTTCAGCCGAGGCGAGCAGGTTTTTCCGTACGGCGGCGGTATCGAGCGTTTTATTCAGAAAGTAAATCGCTGCGCCGGACATCGTGGAGAGGACACTCAAGGTGACCAGTTTTTTGCTGTGTTTCATATGATAAAACTCCTTTCAGGGGTCTCCCGGAGGGGAGGAATCGGTTCAAAACGTTGTGTTGAGCTTATTATAAGCGAAAAAAGGGAAAGATACAATGCAAAAATTAAGGGAAAAATGAGAAAAAGAGACGAAAATAAGACGCAATTCGGCGAAAAGCGTAGACAATTCTAGGAGAACTACGTTATGTCAACTACTGGCGAATGGCATATTTAAATGATTTACATAACTGTAAAAAACAGAGAAAAAATGATGCAATAATACACATAAAAGCATGAAAACGGCACTATGGGATAAAATCCTTCCAGATTGGCAAAAATCCCTGAAAAAATGGCCTCAAAATGCGTTTAGTAAATGGTTTGGAAAATCCGAAAAAACGAATGTAAAAGTTCAATTCATACGAAAATATAAAAATATAATTAAATAATTTAATAAAAGAGAGAAAACAGAGACGAAAAACTGCGTGAAACACGCAAAAACACAGGAAAAGTGTAGAAAAGACGGGAAAATCAAAAATAGAAGAGAAAATACGATTGTTTTAAAAATAAGAGAGGTGAAAAATGAGAGTGATTTTCGGAAAGCCGGGAAGCAAATCGCTTCTCACTGATCGCCGAAGACCGAAAATCGTAAAAAACGATGTTTCACGTGAAACATTTTGAGAGACGTGAAATGTGAAAAATGAGACGGGGAGAGTGACATAAGTAGAAACGAAAAAAATGAAGGACGATCTAAAAAAATGGAAAAAAGAGGGTGTAAAACGATAGAAGAGGCGGAAAAAGCAAAAAAGATAAAAATGAGTTGAGAAAAGGCAAAAAACGACTGAAAAGGGGGAAATGTAGTATAGACATGGGCGAAAAGAATAAAAACGGGAGGGAGAAGCAGTGAAAGGCAGTGAAAGGCGAGAAAATGGTGTGAAATGGTGATGAGGGATAAAAAACGGAGAGAAGGAATAAAAAATGTTGATAAAAGAAAAAAAAGTGAGATTGTTTACAAAAAAAGAGAAAGGTAAGCCAGAAAGATGGAAAAGAGGATAAAAGACGTGGCAGCGAGAGAAAAATATTAAAACCATAAAAACAGAAAAATTATAGTGAAATCAAATAAAACGATAAAAAACAGAAAATGTGCAGCTTGGCCTGTAAAATGAAAAAAATCAAAGAAAAACCGCCCAAAAAGAGAAAAACTGGAGAAAAAATAAAAAAGAGGATGCCTCACGGATTATGCCTCTTACTGATGAAAATAAAGAGAAAAATGCTGAAAATTTGAAAAAAGCGAGGAAGAACGATGAAAAAACAGAGCCCTGGTGAATAAAAATACATTTTATATACAAAAGAGACATTTACGATCACCGAACAACCATAAACAGTTTTGATTCCTGATCTATGTATCAATAATATCCTGATAAGTTGATTTTTTCTTCCTAATCACCTGAGATTTCCTTGAAAAAGAGCATCACACGATTAAAATAACGTTTCCAGTATATTTGTACCTCAAAAACGTCAGAAATCAAAATGTTTCACGTGAAACATTTTATAAAAACTGTGTGAAACAGAAAAAAATGTTCTGACATCGCAGAATTACTTGGAAACCATCAAAAAATGCAAAATCATCGCTGAAAAAATTCCAAAAAGCCTTTAAACAGCGTAAAAACCGAGAAAAATCATTGTAAAACAGTGCTTTTCAAAATGTTTCACGTGAAACATCGCCAAAAATCTCCAATTTTCTTATGCTTCACACCGTCTAATCATGCAAAAATGCAGAAAATGTTTCACGTGAAACATTTCCAGTAGTAAAATCCGGCGTAGTATGATAAAATATCTTTGTCCCAAATTGGGGCAATTTTGAGATAGAATCTGAAGAATTCCTCAGATAGACTGGCATAGAAAAGGAGATTTTTCCTATATATATGCCAAAACACCTGCCGCATGAATCATTTTTTTGAAAGAAGTGCCGGCAGGTCATTTCCTGTAAAAAGGAAAAACTGCAAATGGAAAACAAAAAGATGAAAGGAGGCAATACATATTTTGGGAAGAACAATTGCAATTGCAAACCAGAAAGGCGGCGTAGGTAAATCTACCACCGCAATTAACCTTTCTTCCTGTTTAGGAGAAATGGGACAAAAAGTTCTGACCATTGATATGGACCCGCAGGGAAATACCACCAGCGGAATGGGAGTAGAGAAAAATGAAGTGGAAAATACCATCTATGAGCTGCTTCTTGGAGAGTCAAAACTGGAGGACTGCATCATTCCTCTGAATTTTGACAATCTTTCCCTTATCCCTTCCAATGTCAATCTGGCCGGAGCGGAGATCGAGCTGATCGGGGTGGAAGACAAAGAATTCATCCTGAAAAACGCAATTGATCAGGTCCGCGATCAGTACGACTTCATTATTATTGACTGTCCGCCATCCTTAAATATGCTGACAATCAACGCGATGACCACCGCGGACACCGTTCTGGTGCCGATTCAGTGTGAATATTACGCACTGGAGGGCTTATCCCAGCTTATGCACACGATTGAACTGGTGCAGGAGCGTCTGAATCCGGAACTGGAGATGGAAGGCGTTGTCTTTACCATGTACGATGCGAGAACGAATCTTTCTCTGCAGGTAGTAGAAAACGTAAAAGACAGCCTGGATCAGAATATCTACAAAACCATTATTCCGAGAAATGTCCGCCTTGCGGAGGCACCGAGCTACGGTATGCCGATCAACTATTACGACAAGCGGTCCACCGGTGCAGAGAGCTACCGTCTCCTGGCAGACGAAGTGATTCACAGGGGGGATGAAGAGTAATGGCAGCGAGAAGAGGAGGCTTAGGCAAGGGCCTGGATTCCCTGATTTCACCGGGACATTCGGCCAAAGCAGAAGCAAAAGAGAAACCGGCAAAACCGGAGGTCAAAGTAGTCGAGAAGGTTGTTGAAAAAGTTGTCGAAAAACCAGTCGAGATGAAACTGAAAATCTCCGAAATTGAACCGAACCGCGAACAGCCGCGAAAATCCTTTGACGAGGACGGCCTGATCGAACTTTCGGAATCCATCAAACAGTTCGGAGTTCTGCAGCCGATTCTGGTGCAGAAAAAAGATGATTATTATGAGATCATCGCAGGGGAACGGAGATGGAGGGCTGCAAAGCTTGCCGGAATCAAAGAAGTACCGGTCATCATCAAAGATTTTACCGAGCAGGAAGTTGTCGAGATTTCCCTGATTGAAAATATTCAGAGAGAATCCCTGAACCCGATTGAGGAGGCACGCGCATACAAACGCCTGATGGAAGAGTTCCATCTCCGCCAGGATGAAATCGCAGAGCGCGTTTCCAAGAGCAGAACGGCGGTTACAAACTCGATGCGTCTCCTGAAACTGGACGACAGGGTACAGCAGATGGTTGTCGATGAAATGCTGACAACCGGTCATGTGCGTACGCTGCTGGCGCTGGAGAATAAAGAGCTCCAGTACAATACGGCAATGAAAATCTTCGATGAAAAGCTCAGTGTCCGTGAGACCGAGCGCCTGGTCAAAGAGATCCTGAATCCGAAGGTGAAGAAAGAAAAGAAAGTCAATCTGGAAGAGGAAGCCATCTACGAAGGTCTGGAAGAGAAAATTAAGAGCATCATTGGTACGAAGGTTTCCATTCACCGCGGGGCAAAGCACAAAGGAAAGATCGAGATCGAGTATTATTCCCAGGAAGAGCTCGAGAGAATCATGGATCTGTTTGAATCAATACAGTAAGAGGTAGAATAATGAGCGATTTATTTAGTAAGGTAGGAATTGACCTTGGCGTTGTTGTACTTCTTCTGATTGTACTGATTATCGTGATGATGATTATGACGGTCAGCATGTCGCTGCGTCTGAGCAGACTGAACCAGAAGTACAGAAGCTTTATGAAGGGAAAAGACGCCCAGTCACTCGAAAAGCTGTTTCATCAGCGGTTCAAGGAAATTGACAAACTGAACAAGCAGAATGAGCTGACGAAAAAAAATCTTGCGGATCTGAAAAAGATCCAGGGCATGACGCTGAACAAATACGGAATCGTAAAATATGATGCGTTTGACGATGTGGGCGGAAAGATGAGTTTTGCGCTGGCAATGCTCGACAAAGAAAACACAGGTTTTATCCTGAATGCAATCCACAGCCGTGACAACTGCTTTTTATATCTGAAAGAGATCGTAAAAGGCGAGTCCTATATCATGCTGAGCGCCGAGGAAATCGACGCGCTGCGCCAGGCAATTACGATGAATTCGATCGATCTGATGTAAAAGCGGACCGCAGAAAAACAGCATGAAAGAACGCTTGAAAAAATGCATATACTGTTATATGATGGTACTGGAACGCGCCAAACCCGCATAAATGCTGGAAAAACGGCAGTGGTTCCGGGCTGGAAAGAACAAAAAGAATCCCGCCAAAATGAGGGGATAAGATCTACTAGGAGGAAATTATGTTAGACATTAAGTTTTTAAGAGAAAACCCGGAAGTTGTAAAACAGAATATCCGAAATAAATTCCAGGATCAGAAACTGGAGCTGGTTGATAAAGTCATCGAGCTGGACAAAGAAAACCGTGACATCAAACAGGAAGTAGAAGCACTTCGTGCAAAAAGAAACAAAATCTCCAAACAGATCGGCGCACTGATGGGCCAGGGCAAGAGAGAAGAGGCTGAGGAAGTAAAGAAACAGGTAGCTGTTGACGGTTCCCGCATCGAGGCTCTTTCTGCAAGAGAAAAAGAAGTAGAAGAAGAAATCAAGAAGATCATGATGGTGATCCCGAACATCATCGATCCTTCCGTACCGATCGGAAAAGATGACAGCGAGAACGTAGAAGCAGAGCGCTTCGGCGAGCCGGTTGTACCGGATTTTGAAATCCCGTATCACACCGACATTATGGAGTCCTTCGACGGAATCGATCTGGACGCAGCAAGAGAAGTTGCAGGAAACGGATTCTATTATCTGATGGGCGACATTGCACGCCTCCACTCTGCCATCCTTTCTTATGCAAGAGATTTCATGATCGACCGAGGATTTACCTACTGCGTACCGCCTTTCATGATCCACGGCAACGTCGTAAACGGTGTTATGAGCTTCGCTGAGATGGAGTCCATGATGTACAAAATCGAGGGCGAGGATCTGTACCTGATCGGAACCAGCGAGCACTCCATGATCGGTAAATTCATCGACAGCATCATCCCGGAGGAGAAACTGCCTCTGACCCTGACCAGCTACTCTCCGTGCTTCCGTAAAGAAAAAGGAGCACACGGCATCGAGGAGCGTGGTGTTTATCGTATCCATCAGTTCGAGAAACAGGAGATGGTTGTTGTCTGCAAACCGGAAGACAGCATGATGTGGTATGACAAACTGTGGAAGAACACCGTAGACCTGTTTCGTTCCATGGATATCCCGGTTCGTACTCTGGAGTGCTGCTCCGGTGACCTGGCTGACCTGAAAGTAAAATCTGTCGATGTTGAGGCATGGTCTCCGCGTCAGAAGAAATACTTCGAGGTAGGAAGCTGCTCCAACCTTGGTGATGCACAGGCAAGACGTCTGAAAATCCGTGTCAACGGCGAGGACGGAAAGAAATACCTGGCACATACCCTGAACAACACCGTAGTTGCTCCGCCGCGTATGCTGATCGCATTCCTGGAGAACAACCTGAATGCAGACGGAACCGTAAGCATTCCGGAAGTTCTTCGTATGTACATGGGCGGAAAAGAGAAACTGGTTCCGAAACACTAATCGCATAAGAAATACAAAGGAATGAGAGGAGGTGTTCTTATGCACGCTTACCTGAAAACCATTGGATTTTCAAAGATCAAGACGACGAAGGAACTCCAGGAGCTTCTTCGTGATGTAGTAGAAAACTACGACCGTAAAAAGATTGTGGAAACAGAAGAACACCACCTTTTTGCTGAATTTTCGAAAGAATATGCATATGACTGTGGTATCACGGTCTGTGGGGAAATTGATGAGAACAACCGTTTCCAGATGGAATATTATTATCCCTATTTCGAGGGCGGGCAGATCAGCTCCTACGAGGAGGTATCGGTGGAGCGCCATGTCGATAAGGAATCGTTTGCAGGCGCCTGCGACGATATGCGGCTTGGCATCACGATGATCTTTTATCTGACGCATGCAGCGGAATATCTTGAGATGAAACAGAAAAATGCGCTGCAGCCGCTTCCGCTCCCGCTTTCTGTCTCCGGTCTTGCAGCGGAAGGAACAATTCTGCTTCCGATCCAGAAAGACCCGGAACAGGTCGAGAAGGAGCGCCGCAGCACGCAGCAGAAGAATTCACTGATCTCGGCTGCCAGAAACGGGGATGAGGATGCGATGGAAAGTCTCACCATGGATGATATTGACACATATGCCATGATTTCCCAGCGTCTGACGAAGGAAGATGTCTTTTCTATTGTAGATAGCTTTTTCATGCCGAGCGGTCTCGAATGTGACCAGTACAGCGTGATGGGTGAAATTACGGAGATGAATACAACGAAGAACACGGTAACGGGCGAGCGGGTGTATGAGCTCGGCCTCGTCTGCAACGATGTGCCGATAGACATCTGTATCAACGAAAAGGATTTATTTGGAGTACCGGAAGTGGGAAGACGTTTCAAAGGCCAGATCTGGCTGCAGGGAATGCTGGAACATCTGTAAGGGAAAAATAAAAAGAGCGAGGACGGAAAAAGAGAAAATTCAGTCCTCGTTCTTTTTTTGCAGATTTTTATAGCGATAAACGGATGTTTACTGGTTCTGCACCAGATTTAGATGCTTACGCACCCGCTCGATCAGCATTTCAAGAGCAACGGTGTTCTGTCCGCCCTCCGGGATGATCACGTCGGCACGACGCTTGCTCGGCTCTACGAACTGCTCGTGCATCGGTTTTACGGTCGTCAGGTACTGCGTCACAACGCTGTCCAGGGAACGGCCGCGCTCTTTTACATCGCGCAGGATCCGGCGGAGAATCCGCACGTCCGCATCGGTATCGACAAAGACTTTGATGTCCATCAGATCGCAGAGATCCTTCTCAACGAAGAGGAGAATGCCCTCGAGCACGATAACCGGGGCAGGATGGACCAGAATCGTTTTATCCGAGCGGTTATGCATGGCATAATCGTAAACCGGCATCTCGATGGATTTTCCGGCTTTCAGCTCGAGAATGTGCTGGCATAACAGATCGGTATCAAAGGCATCGGGATGATCGTAATTTAATTTGGCACGCTCCTCAAAAGGAATATCGTCATGGCGTTTGTAATAGTTGTCATGGCGCAGAATGCTCACTTCATCGCGTCCAAAACTTTCTACCAGCTTATCTGCCAGTGTCGTTTTTCCACTGCCGGTTCCTCCGGCAATTCCTATCAGTATCGTATCCATAAGAAACTCCTTTTTATCCGATGATAGCCAGTGTTGCGCTTGTTCCGAGACGGCTTGCGCCGGCATCTACCATAGCCTGTGCCTCGTCTGCGTTGTGGATTCCGCCGGAAGCTTTTACGCCCATATCCGGGCCTACGGTCTTTCTCATCAGGGCAACATCAGCCGCTTTTGCACCGCCGGTAGAAAATCCGGTGGAGGTTTTTACGAAGTCAGCGCCGGCTTCTTTTGCGAGTTCGCACGCTTTTACTTTCTCTTCATCGGTTAAAAGGCAGGTCTCGATGATGACTTTCAGAACGATGTCCTTGCCGCATACTTCTTTTAAGGTCTGGATATCGGAGCGTACGAAGTCGTATTTGCCGTCTTTGAGGGCTCCGACGTTGATGACCATATCAACCTCCTGTGCACCGTCTTCGATGGCTGCACGGGTCTCAAACGCTTTTACACGGGTATCGGCCATGCCCAGAGGGAAGCCGACAACGGTGCAGACTTTGACGTCAGATCCTTTGAGTTTTTCAGCAACGAATTTGGTGTAGTACTGGTTGACGCAGACAGAAGCAAAATCATGTGCAAGTGCCTCGTCGCAGATCTTTGCAACCTGTGCTTCGGTTGCGTCTGCTTTTAAGATAGTGTGGTCAAATAATTTGGTGTTCAGCATAATTTTTTCCTTTCTTTGATGAAAAATAAATCAGAATGATAGAGAAAAGGCAGAGCCGAAAAAACACAGTTCGGATTTAACGGCTCTGCCTTTAAAAATTGTAACTATTCAGAGCCACATCTCGATTCCGCTGCGCTGCATCTCGATGTGGCTGCTCGCCATATGAAATTCCAGAAAAAACCGCTCATTCATGCAAGCATGATTCGCAATTTTTTCTTCCATTTCACATGGCTCTGAATAGTTACATATTATCTTGCGCCCTTATCGTATGGAATACCTTCGGCTTTCGGAGCCTGGGAATTCTTGGATGTGAAGGCGAGAATAATCATGGATGCGATAAACGGCATCATGCTATAAATGTTCTTGGACAGTCCCAGATGGGAGAGGACGGTGGAGTCCGCAATGTTTGCCAGGGAACGGAATACCGCAAAGAATACGGCTGCTCCGGCAATGTGGAACGGTTTCCACTGACCGAAGATCATAACAGCGAGGGCAAGGAATCCGGCACCGGCTACGCCGACTTCGAAGTTCCAGGTGGTAACGGACGGAACGATGTAGGCAAATCCGCCGATACCGCCGAGTGCACCGGAGATGATAACACCGGTGTATCTCCACTGGTATACGTTGATACCAACAGAGTCGGCTGCCTGTGGATGCTCACCGCAGGCACGCAGGCGCAGTCCCCATTTCGTTTTGAAGAGGAACACGTAGCTGCAGATCAGAAGGATGATGCCGATGAACAGGAAGATGTTCACGGTAAATGGTCCGATCTTGTAAATGAAAGCGGCGTTGGTGTAGTTCAGCTTTGCGGAAGCTGCACCGTTTCCGGCATCCGAGCCGTTGTTGAATGCTTTTACCAGGACGATGGCAATGGCAGTAGCCAGCATGTTCAGCGCGGTTCCGCCGATCGTCTGGTCTGCCTTCAGTGTGATGGCGGAGAAGCCAAGCAGCAGAGAGTAGATCATACCGGATACGGCGCTCGCCAGAATGGAAAGTGCCACAAGTGCAGGAGCCGGGAGATCCGGGAACAGAACCAGGACGAAGACACCGGCAAGGCCGCCGATCGCCATGATTCCTTCCAGCGCGATGTTGATGACACCGCTTCGCTCGGAGAACATACCGCCCATCGCAACGAGCATCAGAACAACGGCGTACAGTAAGGTAAATTTAATTAAAAGGAACATTATTTCTTCTCCTCCTTTCCGTTGTCTGCATTGGCATTTGCTTTCTGCTCTTTTTTGCTCTTGAACAGGTTTGCAACGATGCCCTTGAACAGGGTAACGAATGCGCAAAGGTAAATGATAACGGCAACGATCAGGTCCGCGATCTCCGGCTGATAATATTTCGTAGGCAGGTAAGCACCGCCGACCGAAATATGAGCAACGAAGAGAGCAGCGAAGATAACGCCGATCGGGTTGCTAAGTGCAAGAAGCGCAACCGGGATACCATTAAATCCGATGGCCGGGAGTGCTGTCGATACCTGCGGGTTCCACTCGGATGCACCGGAGAGGAAGTAGAGGCCTGCACCGATTCCGGCAAGCGCACCTGCGATGGTCATGGAGAGAACAACGTTTCTCTTCTCGTTGATGCCGGCGTATTTGGCAGCATCCTTATTGAACCCGCAGGCTTTCAGCTCATAGCCGAAGGTTGTTTTGTTCAGAACGATGTAGATGATGACCGCAATGGCAATCGCAATGAAAATCGCAATCGTTGTGGAACTGGTACGGAAAATGGAGTTCATGCCGCAGTCCGGAATCAGGGATTTCGGAGAAGCGGAGCTTAATTTGTAAGTACGTGTGGTCTTCTGATCATACATGCCCGGGATGGTGTTGTACATCAGCTCATTGACAAGATAAAGACCAATCCAGTTGAACATGATGGAAGTAATAACTTCATTTACGTTGAAGTATGCTTTGAAGATACCAGGAACTGCTCCCCAGATGGCTCCGCAGACCATAGCAGCCAGAAGGCATACATACCACGGCATGTGGAGGATGATGGCAAAATACAGGGCGCCGAAGACACCGACGGTGTACTGTCCGGCAGCACCGATGTTGAACAGACCTGTTTTAAAAGCAAATGCAACCGAAAGTCCGGTCATAATCAGGGGAGCGGACTGAGCGATTTCACTTCCGATTCCCTTCGGCTTTAAGTAAAAGCCGCCTTTGATGATTCGTGTAAATCCATCCACTGCGTTCTCCGCGTTGATGCAGTATAAAATGATAAATCCCACAAGAAGACCGATCACAATACATACAAGAGAAGCGACAATGGACAGAAGAGCGTTTTTCGTTTTTTCGTTCATGCTTTTCTTACCTCTCTTTTATACTTCTTCGGGAACCGGATCCCGTTTTGCACCTGCCATGTAGAGACCGAGTTCTTCGACAGAAACGGTTTTCGGATCCAGCTGGCCGACCAGCTCTCCTTCGTACATAACAAGAATACGGTCGGAAACATCCATAACCTCATCCAGTTCCAGAGAAACCAGAAGAACGGCTTTTCCCTTGTCGCGCTGTGCAACGAGCTGGCTGTGAATGTATTCGATAGCTCCGACATCAAGACCACGGGTAGGCTGTACCGCAACGAGAAGATCAGGATCTTTGTCGATCTCACGCGCGATGATCGCTTTCTGCTGGTTTCCGCCGGACATGCTGCGGGTGATGGTCACAGGACCCTGGCCGCTGCGGACATCGTACTGCTCGATCAGGCGCTCGGCATATTCGCGCACGGCTTTTGATTTGATAAAGCCGAAGGATTCAAATTCCGGCTGCCAGTAACGCTGCAGCACCATGTTCTGCTCGATGGAGTAATCCAGCACGAGGCCGTGTTTATGGCGGTCCTCCGGGATGTGGCTCATGCCCATCTTGGAGCGGTCGCGGATGGAAGCTTTCGTGATGTCCTGTCCGTTGAACAGAATTTTACCGCCGGATACTTTTTCCAGTCCCGTGAGGCCCTGAACGAACTCGGACTGGCCGTTTCCATCGATACCTGCGATGCAGACAATCTCGCCTTTTCTTACATTAAAGGAAACATCTTTGACGGCGTTGTTTCCGTGCACCTTGCTCGGTACGGTCATGTGCTCTACTTTCAGAACGGTGTCGCCCGGTTTTGACGGCTTTTTGTTGACGGAGAAGCTGACGTTTCTTCCGACCATCATGCGGGAGAGCTCTTCTTTGGAAGTTTCGCTGATGTTGACGGTTCCGATGTATTTTCCTTTGCGGAGAATCGTACAGCGGTCGGCAACTTCCATGATCTCGTTGAGTTTATGGGTGATGAAGAGGATGGATTTTCCTTCTTTTGCGAGGTTCTTCATGATCTTCATCAGCTCTTCGATTTCCTGCGGCGTCAGAACCGCGGTCGGCTCGTCGAAGATCAGGACTTCGTTGTCACGGTAGAGCATTTTCAGAATTTCAGTACGCTGCTGCATGCCGACGGTGATATCTGAGATCAGAGCGTCCGGATCGACCATCAGACCGTATTTCTCGCTCAGCTCCATGACTTTTGCACGGGCATTCTTTTTCTCGAGGAAAAGGCCTTTGGTCGGCTCTACGCCGAGGATGATGTTGTCGAGAACCGAGAAACATTCGACCAGCTTAAAGTGCTGGTGCACCATACCGATGTTGAGATCGTTGGCGTCGTTCGGTGTGTTGATATGGACTTCCTGCCCATTCTTCTTGATGATTCCGGAGGTAGGCTGATACAGACCAAAAAGAATACTCATCAGGGTTGATTTTCCTGCACCGTTTTCTCCAAGCAGAGCATGGATTTCTCCTTTTTTGAGCTGTAACGTAATGTTGTCGTTCGCCTTGATACCCGGGAATTCTTTGGTGATGTTCAACATCTCAATAATGTACTCATTTTCCATATACATATTCCCTTTCAAGCGTGGTTTTGCAGGACTGCCGAAGGTATGGAAAACAGGCAGAACTGCGGGCTTTCATTATGTCTAGTATAGCATTTTGTGTGGCAGAAAAAAAGGGGAAGAGAAATAATATTCTCTTCCCCAAAAGGCATATTGTTACAGAAACAGTATGCACATTAGCTGATGTAATCAACGGTTACGTGAGAACCTACTTTCGGCTGATTTTCTGTATCGCTGGAGATTTCGATGGAACCATCGCGGATACCAGCCAGTACAGTTTCATACTGATCCTGTGTGAAGGTTGTGAATCCCCAGGATTCGGAATCGGTAGGAAGGCCGATGTAATCTCCGTCTTTCAGTCCAAGCTGCTGAGCAGTTCCGCCAAGTTCAGAGAAGTTTCCGCTGAAGTAGGAATCCAGAGCGTTGTTGATGGCGCTTGGAAGACCTTTCATAGCGGAAGTCAGGCAGCGCTCGCCGATTTTGGAACGCTGGTCAACGTCTACACCAATAACTTTTCCGTCGTGTGTCTCAGCTGCATCCAGAGCAGATGTCCAGATACCGCCGCCGCAGGCGAATACAACCTGTGTTCCGTCTGCATACCAGCCCTCCATACGGGCAGTAATGGAGTCATCGCCGTAGAACTGGCCGCCATAGTAATATTTTACGTTTACATCTACGCCGTCTTCTTCAGCAGCAGCGTTGATACCCTGTACATAACCGTAACCGAAACGGATAACGGCCGGAACAGCGATACCGCCAAGGAAACCAAGGCTTGTGTAGCCGTCTTTTACTGCAGCGTATCCAGCCAGGTAGCCGGCCTGCTCTTCTTCGAAGGAGCAGATGTACACGTTCTTTCCGAGATCAACAGCTTTGCCGTTTTTTACAATATCACTTTCGGTAACATCGACTGCGATGAAGGTTACATCCGGATAGGTGTCCTGCTCTTCAGCGATGGCAGGTCCGAACAGGTAACCTGGCATTACAACAACGGTAGCACCCTCGGAAACAGCAAGATCGATGGAGTTGATACGCTCTTCATCGGTATCCTCTGCCGGTTTGTAATACTCGTACTCTACGCCGTTTGCATCGCCGTAGGCGCATACAGTTTCCCAGGTGATCTGGTTGAAGGATTCGTCGGTGATATCTCCGGAGTCTGTGATCATGGCAATTTTCTCACCTGCGGCGTCTTTTTTTTCTCCGTCTGTGGAAGCAGAAGCGGAAGTTGCGCTGGTGGAATCGGCGCCTGTGGATGCGTCGGAGGAAGAGGATCCGTTGGAGGAACCGCATCCTGCGAGTGCAGCAGTTGTCATGGCGGCTGCAAGCAGTAAGCTAACTACTTTCTTTTTCATAATAGTATTCTCCTTTCAATAGGTACAGCGTTTCTGTGTGTATGGCTACATTATAATATAAAAGAAAAAAGTATGTCAAGCAAAGGAAAAACTGCGTGAAATCCACTAATTATCTGCATGCGAGCCGGAAATTCTTCGGATAATGGCGTTGGATCTTGCATAAATTTCTTCCGGATCAAAGCCGATGCGGAATTCGCCGTTTTCGTAGAGGATTTGACCGTTTACCATGGTAAGCTTTACGTTCTGTTTGCTGCCGCTGTAAACGAGGTTTTTGATCAGATTATTTTCCGGCTGCATGTTAGGCTGGTGCAGATCAATCATGACGAGATCCGCCTTTTTGCCAACGGCGAGACGGTCACAGTCATCGATCTGCATCGCGTGTGCGCCGCCTGCGGTTGCCATGTAGAGTATCGTATCAGCCGGGATTCCTGCGGCGTCCATCTCACGGACTTTGGAAAGACCGGTGGTCAGGAACATTTCGCGGAACATATCGAGGCAGTTGTTGCTGGCCGGCCCGTCGGTGCCGATGGCGAGGTTGATGCCGTTATCGTAAAAACGCTTCAGCGGGCAGATGCCGGACGCGAGCTTCAGGTTGGAGGATGGATTGGTAACGGCCGTCAGTTTCCGGTCGCGGAAAATTTCGAAATCGCGGTCCTCCATCCAGATGCAGTGGTAGCCGCCGCCTCCGTACTGGAACATGCCTAAGCGTTCCATCAGCTGTGTCGGGGTGAGTCCCCAGCGCTCTTTACAGCCCTCGACTTCGCTTTTTGTTTCGGCGTTGTGTGTCCAGACAGGGGAATGGTATTTTTCGGCGAGTTTGGCAACGGCTTCAAGAAGCGGGCCGCCGGTCGTATATTCGGCGTGGAAACCGAGCAGATACGAGGTGCGGTCGGAGAGTTCGTTGACATAGTTATACATCTCTTCGAGAATTTCCGGGCTGTCGACGAAGTTGTTGAGACCGCTGGTAAGAACGGTGCGGAATCCGGTGTCGACCGTGGCAGCGATGCTGTTTTTCTGCTGGATGTACATGTCGAAATTGGAGGTGATGCCGCTCGTCAGATATTCCATGATGCCGAGGATATTGAGCCAGTAAACGTCGTCCCCGGCGAGCTTTGCCTCGTTCGGGAAGACCTGGCGTTCGAGCCATTCGTGGAGCGGGAGATCATCCGCGTAGGAGCGGAGGAAGGTCATAGGGGTGTGCGTGTGTGCGTTTTTAAAGCCCGGGATCAGGAGATTGCCGCGGGCGTCAATTTCGCGGTCGAAGACAGGGGTCTCTGCGGCATCTGGATCTGCTTTTCTACCAGGTCCGATATAGGTGATGGTGTCGCCGGTGACATGAAGTTCGTCTTCGGCGATGGAAAAATGGTTTTCAGCGTCGAGTACGAGAATTTTGGCGTTGTAAAAACGTGTATTCAAAAAAGATCTCTCCTTTATTTTACGTGCTGTTTTCAGCGGCCGGGGCCTGCTTTTTTTGACAGACCCCGGCCGCTGTGTGTTTACAGTGTCTTTGCGATGCCCTGAATCGTTGCGGCAACGAGTTTTTTGAACTGCGGTGCAACCATGTCAGCTGCCTCCTGAACTTCCGCATGGCACAGAGGCTGCGGGGAGATGCCGGCGGCAAGATTGGTAATGCAGGAAATACCGATGACGCGCATGCCCATATGGCGTGCAGCGATGGCTTCGCAGGCGGTGCTCATGCCGACCGCGTCTGCGCCGAGGGTGCGGCACATGGCGATTTCCTGCGGGGACTCGTACTGCGGGCCGGTGAGCTGCAGATAAACGCCTTCCATCAGGTCGATATCAAGGCTGGCTGCGGCTTTCCGTGCGATTTTCTGGAATTCAAGGTCGTAGATCTGGCTCATATCCGGGAAACGGGTGCCGAGCTCGTCGATGTTCGGTCCGATAAGCGGAGATGGAACGAAGCAGGCGATCTGGCCGTTTAACAGCATCAGAGAGCCTGGTTTTGTGCCCTGTTTGATGCCGCCGGCGGCGTTGGTTAAGAACAGTGCTTTTGCGCCCATCAGCTTCATGAGGCGGGTCGGGAGAACGACGTCGGTCATCGGATAGCCTTCATAATAATGAACGCGGCCCTGCATGCAGACAACCGGCACATCGCCGACGTAGCCGAAGATAAAACGGCCCGCGTGGCCCGGAACAGTGGAAACCGGGAAGCCTTCGATATCGTGGTAATCGAGGGTTGCGGTAACGCGGATATCATTCGCAAAATCACCGAGGCCGGAACCGAGAATCAGTGCGACTTCCGGCTGGAAATCGATCTGGGAGCGGAAGCTCTCGTAGCATTTCATCAGTTTTTCGTAAACAGGGTTTGGGGTGTTGCTCATAGGAAAAACCTCCTTAATATAAATGATTTTCTGCTTTTTGAGTCTTTTTTCGGCTATTTTTAGGGAAGAAAAGCCTGCCACAGAGATGTGAGTCCCGGAGGCAGGCTTTTCTTTTAGAAAAAAGATCATCTGGTAGTTCTATTGTAGTATAGAAAGCGCGGAAAAGCAATGATTTCAGTCATCAAAAATATTCAGATGCTGTTTCATGATATTTCCCAGCCATTCAATGACCGGACCGAGGGTAATAACCATCAGCACGGTGACAATGCCGAGTTTTCCGCCGAGCAGCACGGCGATCGCGGTGACAACGAAGTCGTAGACGATGCGGATCACACGGAACGAAACGTTCGGCAGGTGGGTGGAGATAATGAAGGATACTGCGTCGTACGGTGCAGTTCCCATATCAACATCCATATAGAAGGATGCGGCAAGGATAAACAGGATCAGCGCCGGGATCAGCACGGCGATTCGCACACCCATCGAGGTGAAGAGGTCTGCCGGAAGGACTTTCGCCCAGATCCAGGAGAAAAAGTCGATGGAATATCCCACGAGAAACATGTTTGCGAGGGTTCCGAAGCCTAAGTTTCTGCCGCCGAAAATGATAACGAAGATGAGCAGGACGGTATTGAAGAGCGCCTGCCAGTTTCCGATGCTGATGCCGAGGCGGGTGGAGATGGTCTGGTTTAACAAGGTACACGGATCGGTGCCGAGATCGACGAGAAGCAGCCATGAGAGCGCAAAGCCCATCAGGATGACGGCAGCGATGACCAGAATCAGGCGGGTCCAGAAATGTTTCTTCTGGTAGAAGCCCTGGATGATTTCTTTCATAGTATGAGTTCCTCCCTGTAAAATAATACAAAATGTATTTTCATGTTTTCCGGGCTGATCTGCAGAATTTATTTTCTGCTTTTTTGCCCTTTTTCCCAGAAAAATCTCCGCCGTTTTTTCGCCCGGCGGAGATTTGCCTGTTTCTTATTTTAGTATATTTTTTTCAAAATGTAAACAGTTTTCTTTTATCTGTGTCAACAGAATGTTCAATAATAAAATGAACTATAGTGAACATAAAATAATAAAAAATAATTTTTTCAAAAACAATGTTCACATGAAGATTAACAAAGTGAACACCAACATTAAAATGTGTTTGCACCATGCGCTATGTTTCTGATTAGGCCATGCAGACAGGTACAGCAATCACGTGATTCGCATAAGCGTATTATTCTGCTGGTGAGAAGACGGCAGGAAATCTTGGAAACAAAGAGCTGTACGAGATCCGGGTTGAACATACGGCCTGCGTTGCAGCGGAGATCGGCGAGCATATCGGCAAAATTTTTGCTGGAGCTGTAGGCGCGTCCGACGGAATCGGTTGCCGCATCGAGGCAGTCGGATCAGGTCAAATTCCTCATTGAAAAGGGAACGCGCAAACTTTTCATAATAATGGCGGAACGGAATGCCGCTGTCGAGCTCGATGTAGGAGTTCATGATGTAGCTTGTGAAACGCTGCATGCATTCGTAAGCGCCCTTGTCGCGGGAATTTTTGATGTATTCGAATGATTTGCGCTGGCCTTCGAGCAAAAATAAGCGGCAGGTGTCGGTCCATTCCGGGCGGGCTTCGCAGAGCCAGAAGGTGTAGAGCACCGGGAGCAGGTTGTTTTCCACGTTCATCCAGTCATACTGCGTCGGATCGGCGCCGTTCAGCCAGTTGACGTAGGTGTCCAGCATCTCGGAAATCGAAATTTCGCCGAGATAGCCCTGGATTGTGTGTAGTGTTCCAAGCAGGGTTTCTTCGTTCTGGCGGAAATTTTTGTTTTCTCTGGCATAGGCGAGGGCGTCTTCGGCGGCTTTTTTCAGGCGGAGCAGAATGTCCCCGGGTACTTTGTTCCAGTATAAATATTCATCGACAAGGGAGAGGTAGGAGTTTGCGGAAAACTCTTCAAATTCAAAATCAATCTCCGGCGCTGCGGCACGGATCTGCGGATTGCGGACGATCTGCAGAAATTCTTCATAACAGACGATCTGCTTGCGGACCATTTCTTCCTCATAATAAAGACGCTCGTAAATGGAAGGGCGGAACAGCAGTGTTCCCAGCAGATTTTCCTTACGTTCTTTAGAAAGACAGGCAAAGAGTTCCGGGTTCTGCATAAAGTTTTTGCGGTTTCTGCAGCTTCAATGGATACACTGCGGTAGATGTCATTCAGTTTGTTCGTCGCGCGTCCCTTGTCGGAACCCTGGATCACGTTGTAGCCGACGGTGACGACCTTGAAAATGCAAAAGATATATTCCTCAAGAACGGATTTGTCCTCGTTTTCCTCATACTGTTTTTATAATAATAGTAGAGCGCCCGGAGAATCAGCCAGGCAAGCTGCACATCCACCATCTCCAGCGTCCGCGTATTGGCAAGTGAGCTGGCATGCGTTGTGAGTTTGGTGTAAAAAACTCTAATATGTTTATTATACAATAAGTTGAGGGAAAAGGGGGGAGAAATTGTTGGTTGCGGGTGAAAGATGATCACAAAATTTCATCGACATCCGTTATTATACACGCTATAATAAAATATATCTAACACGTATTGCATTATGAAAGAAAGGAAGTTTGCAGCCATATGGGATTATTTGTGAATCCGGATCAGAGTGCGTTTCAGAGTGCTTTGAATGCCCAGATCTACGTTGATAAATCTGGATTAATTGAATATACGAACAGCGTTCTGGAATCTACGGATGCATTTATCTGCAACAGTCGTCCGCGCAGGTTTGGAAAATCGATTACGGCGGATATGCTGACGGCTTATTACAGCAGAGGATGTGACTCCAGAGATATGTTTTCATCTTTGAAAATCAGTCAGACACCGGATTGGGAAAAGCATTTAAACAAATATGATGTCATTCATTTTGATGTGCAATGGTGTATGGAACCCTCGGGCGGACCGGAAAAACTTGTGGATTTTATCATACAAAATACGCTTCAGGAACTGAGAATTTTATATCCGGATGAACTGCCAGAAAGCATTACTTCTTTACCGGAAGCGCTGTCTTTGATTAATGCTGCAACACAGAAACGTTTTGTCATTATTATTGATGAATGGGATGTTCTAATTCGTGATGCATCTGCTGATACAAAAATCCAGGATTCGTACATTAATTTTCTGCGTGGCCTTTTTAAAGGAACGCTGCCAACCAGATATATTGCGCTTGCGTATCTGACTGGTATTCTCCCAATAAAAAAAGTGCAGACACAATCAGCACTGAATAATTTTAATGAGTTTACGATGTTGGACGCACGCGGTTTTGCGAAATATATTGGTTTTACAGAAGAAGAAGTAAAAACGCTTTGTGATCAATATCATCGGGATTTTGAGAAGGTCAAACGGTGGTATGATGGTTATCTGCTGGAGAACTGTCAGGTTTATAATCCAAAAGCTGTTGTCGAAGTCCTTCGCTGGAATAAATATCAGAGCTACTGGTCCCGCACAGGCACGTATGACGCGATTGTCCCGCTCATCAATATGGATTTTGACGGATTGAAAACTGCTGTTATCACTATGCTTTCTGGATCTTCTGTTGAAGTTGATGTCTCCTGTTTTCAGAATGATATGATCAATTTTTCCAGTAAAGATGATGTTCTCACTTATTTGATTCATTTGGGTTATCTTGGCTATGATCAGAATACGCAGTCAGCATTTATTCCAAATGAGGAACTTCGTCAGGAATTAACTGCTGCAACCCGGCGGAAAAGATGGGATGAAATGATGGCTTTTCAGGCGGCCTCGGATCAGCTTCTTGATGCGACGCTTGATTTAGATACCGAAACAGTTGCTGATGAAATCGAGAAGATTCACTCTTCCTATACGTCTGTCATCACTTACCATGATGAAAATTCGCTGAGCAGCGTTCTGACGATTGCTTATTTAAGCTCCATGAAGTATTACTTCAAGCCGATTCGTGAGCTGCCGACAGGAAGGGGCTTTGCAGACTTTGTTTATCTTCCGAAACCGGAATTTCGCAGTGATTACCCGGCACTTCTCGTAGAACTGAAATGGAATCATTCTGCCCATACGGCACTGAATCAGATCAAAGAGAAAAAGTACATTGCATCATTGGAACCTTATATTGGAGACATTCTGCTGGTTGGAATTAATTATGATAAAAAGACGAAAAAGCATGAATGTCTGATAGAAAAGGCTTAAATGAAAAAGAATAAAATAAAAAAGCAAGGCAGTAGGTCACAGGAAAATTCGTGGCATGCTGCCTTGCTTTTTTATTGCTATGCATATCAATAATTGGTCCAGTGGACCAATTTTGATTGGGAGAATAATGGTCAGATAAGCGAGCGTAATATATCACTATACAAAAATATGTGTTCTTAAAGATGTTTTATCATAACGTGTCTGAAAAGAGATGTCGATGAAATTTTGTGATCACAAGTTTCATGTCGAGCATGTAAAATTTCCTGTGATGCAAAATTTTATAAAAGAAGGGAACACGCTATGAATATTTATGGCTACATACGAGTAAGCAGCCGGGATCAAAATGAGGACCGGCAGTTATTATCGTTAAAACAAATTGGTGTTTTGGAAAAGAATATTTATCTGGATAAGCAGTCGGGCAGAGATTTTAACCGTCCGCAATATCGAAAAATGGTACGAAAATTAAAGAAAGACGATTTGCTGTATATAAAAAGTATTGATCGATTGGGAAGAAATTATGAGGAAATTTTGGAACAATGGCGTGTACTGACAAAAGAAAAAGGCGTTGATATTGTTGTCCTTGATATGCCATTACTCGATACCCGAAGGGGAAAAGATCTGATGGGAACCTTTTTGAGCGATATTGTTTTACAGGTATTGTCTTTCGTGGCAGAAAGTGAAAGTAAAAATATCCGTCAACGGCAGGCAGAAGGGATTGCAGCAGCAAAAGCAAAAGGAGTGAAATTTGGCAGACCGCCGCGGTCGGTACCGGATAATTTTGATGAGGTTCATAGGGAATGGAGAGCAAAAAAGATGACATTAAAGGAAGCTGCGAAAGCATGTGATATGCCGGTGGGGACGTTTTATGGAAAGATAAGAAAGATGGAAGATGAAAGGCAAATGGGAAGAAAACAGAATTCGTAAAGGTGTACTTTTGCAAATTCTGAAAATTTAATGCGTTGTGTCATATTATACAGTATTAGAAAGAAAAAGGCAATGTGTTTTGGTGAAAATATCTAAAGAAATGAAATGTATTTTCTGGTTTGCAAAAGTACACTTTCTGAAAATGGGGTAACAAAGTTTTTAAGGAGGAGGGATGAAAAAGAAAAAAATAGAAGTCCAAAACCAAAGATATAGAAGCAGGAGGAATGTGTTATGACACGAAAAAAACAGGTGTATTTGTTTCTACTGTCCTTAAGTATGATGATTCTGATTGGATGTGGTAAGTCAACATCAGAAACTAAAGAAGTTACAGATGGCAGCGTTGTGGTTCAAGTTCCAGAAGGCAGTACGGTAGAGAGTTTATTTGATTTTACATCTACAGAGAACATCAGCTTAAGTGGTGCAACAAGTGGAATAATTCATGTTGGAAATTTAGAAAACGGTAATTCAGTCGTATGGAGATCAGACTCGGTTTTTCTGTATCTGCAAGGAAAAGCCCGAGATGTAAGCGTGGTATATTACTCGAACAGGCTTGATGATGATCCGATTCCCTATAGTGAATTTAAAGAATAGTTTAGGATTAATGTTTGACAAGCAGGAGGAAAATCAAATGACATATGTACGTATCGGCGGCAGCAGTTTTTCTAATGAAGATATTTTTGCATTTGTTGTAGTTATTTTAGTGATAGGAATCGCTTCCTGGATTGGATATTTTATTTTGAAATCAAAAGACAATTCCAAGCCACTGGAAAAAGCGAAAGTAAAAATTCTGGAAAAACCAGTACAAAAAGGAAACATCGAATGGTATGTAGTTGAATTTGAAAATGGAGAGCGTAAAAAACTTAGAAGTTTTCATGCAGACACCATATTCATTGCAGTGGGAGATGAAGGTATTCTGGAGTATCGAGGAATTACGATTCAAGCGTTTCATCCATTAACAGCAAAAAAATAGATAAAAAGGAATAAATTAGGAGGAAGATATGGAAACAGCTACATATGTAAAAATCTGTTGTCCACGGTGTGGAGGAAAAGACTTAAACATTATAGGAGATCGGGATATAGGAGGTTCTGTAGTAAGCGGAATGGGTGTTTCTGCATTTGCTGGTACGAAGGCTGGAGTTATTGCCGGGGCAAGCGGCTTACAACAGAAAACATATTGGATTTGTTAAAAATGCGGAAGAAAATTTAGAAATCCAGATGAACTTATGGCAGAGGTAGAAGCATATCAAAAACGAGCTAAAGGATTTAAAATTGTAGGAATAATAATGTCAGTATTGTTGCTGGTAGCGGCGGCAGGAATGCTCATTAATGGAATCGGAATCATGGCATTGTTTTTCTTGATTCTGGATGCACCATTTATTTTATGTATGCGGGTATCTGCATACCAAGTTCAGAGCCGAAAACAAGAGCTGAACGAAATTATGGAAGGGATGCAAAGAATGTGGCAATCTGAATCCAAATAAAATAGCGTTCGTGATAAAAATTTCAAAATGTGGAGGGAAATAAATGCTTTGCAAAAAATGCGGAACAGAAAATCCAGATGGGGCAAAATATTGCAGTAAATGTGGAAAAGCGCTAAATGAAAAGTCAACTGCGAAAAAAAACAGAGAAAAGGGTATTGTATTAGCATTGTGTGTGATTGTAGCAGTCGTACTTCTTGTTTATACACTTGGGGGAAGAAGCTACAAAAAGACAATAGATACATTTGTAACGTCTCAGTTTGCAGTAGATGCACAATCTATTGTAGAGTTGCTTCCAGAAAAAGTATTAGATAAAGAATTAGAGGAGACAGGATATAGTAAAACAGAGCTGGTAGAGGAGACGAATGATTCTCTCAAGAAACAAGTAGATTACATAGATCAATATCTGGGAGATGACTGGAAACTGTCTTATAAAATGACAAATGTTGAAGATGTGACAGGTGATGACCTGAATGATTTAAAAAGCAATTATGAAGATATAAACGTAAAAGTATCTGCAGCTAAAACTGTAGAGGTAGAGTTTACTTTGAAGGGAGATGAAACAGAAATAAGTAATTCGCTGGAAGTATCTGTGATAAAAGTAGATCGTTCTTGGTATTTGGATCTGTATACAATGGGAAACCTGTTTTAGGAAAAAAATCAGATGAAAAAAGGACTCTGTATGTTTTATACGGGGTCCTTTTTTGAAAGGAGCACAAATGGGAAAGAAAATGAGGAATATTTTGATTGCGTTGGTAATAGGGTTTCAATTATTTCCGATTACGGTATATGGAAAAGGGAAAGATGCTTTTCTGATATATCAGGAAGCAATGCAGAAAACAGTCGCGTCGAGAAACTGGAAAGAAGAACTGGATATGGATGCAGATATGACAATTATCCAGGGAAAAGCAAAAACGAAAACGAAAGTTACATTAGATGCAGTTACAGAGGTATCTGATTATGATGAGAATGACAGCTCTGCTGTTCAAATGACAGGCTCTGCCAGTATGGCTGTGCTTGGACAAAAATATATATGGAATATGACATATCGAGATGGGAAGGCTCACTATGAATATAAGGAACCAGTAAGCAAAACGGTAGATGTTGAGATGAATCCAAATTACTTTCAGTTCACTTCATTAACACAGAATATGATGAAAAGGGGTAAAATTTCCGGAGATGAGATTACCTTTACAATTCCGGCAGAGAAAGCAAATGAGATAGGAATAGCTGCTGCGCAGATGATAGATGGCGTAGAAAATTTAAAATACAGCGATGTAGAGGTGAAAATAAACATAGATGAAACAACAGGAAAGATTGATGAAATTCTTATGGATTTTCAAGCTTCCATGCAGTATCAGGGATATAATGCGGATATGCAGTATACGGTAAAATATAAATTTTTAAGCCTTGATCAGGTTGGAACAGAGGAAACGGAACAGCAGGAAAATGAGGAGAGGGAAAATACACCGGAAGATGGCTTAGCGGTTTATTCAGATTATACCAGTCTGAGTATTTGTAAAGATAATAGCATTACGTTAAGCGCTGGGATTTTCAATAATGGAGAACTGATGGATGATGTTTCTGGAATTACATTTTGGGTAGACGATTCATCGGTTCTTGAACTGAAAAAAACAGGTGTGGCAGATAAACGACGTTATACAGAATGGAAAGGAATTCAGACGGGAACGGCACATGTGTTTTTTCAAGATACAAATACAGGGTATATGAGTGAGATTCCAGTTACAGTGTATCAAGGTCACCAGTATTCCTATACGGTAAATACTGTGCCTGTACAATATATTGAAAAAGAATATGCTACCAATATTTATAATATGAACGGTTTATATATTGATAATTATACATATGAAATAAATAAAGATAACAGGACAGCAAGTGTATCGTTTGATGTATATAATAGCAGTTATATATATGGAAGTGTAGAGACGTATGATGAAAAGGGACATTTAAAAGATGTGGTTTTGATTAAAAAGATGAGTTCTGGCAATACGAGTATGAAAGGTGCATTGTGGGATAATACCAGTGGATTGATTTCTGATTTGAAAGAGGGAACAATAGGAAGCTATCGACAAAAAAGTGGATTTTCGAAAAAGACATCAGTCAAGGTAGAAATACCAAAAGAAGGGTATATTAAAATCAGCAATGATCCGCAGGATTCAGCAGTGGTAAATATTATAAATTCAGCAGATCTTCTGATTGGGTTCGGGAAACTGGCAAAGACAATCAAAAATTTTGATGTGGACAGTGAAGTATTCAGCGAAGCATTGACTAAAAAACTGCTGGAAAGTAAAGCGTTTGTAACTTTAATTGAGGATGGGAGTGAACTTCCACAAAATTTATGCAAAGGTGTTTCTGATAAAGTGTTCTTCTCAACAGAATCGTTGGGATCATTTAGTGAAACCATTATAAAAAATTTGAATGAATTTGATTTGATGGATGTCATTGAAGATACAGCTAAAGATTTTGGTGTGAGTATTGGCGAAAAAATGTTTCATTTTGTATCTGGACCTGCAGGAAAAGCTTTAGATGCAATATTTGCTATGGGAAAATTTGAAAATGAATTTTTACAACATATGAATTTTGTCAGATCGCAGGGAGTGGGTTCTGTTTATATTCAAAATCAAAAAGGGTTTCGATCATCTCAGCAGATCAAAGTGGAGAGCAAAAATGGATTTTCAGATGAAACATCGTTAAGAGTTTTTAAAGTAGAATTGGATTCTGAAAAACTGGAGGAACTAAAGAAAACAAATTTAGAGGTTTACAATGCAATTAAAGATCGAACATCTTACACATATAATATTTCACTTATGGAAAGCGGAGAAGAAATACAGCCAGAAGAAAATGTGCAGGTATACATTCCGATTCCGGAGAAAATGAAACTTTTTGCTTATCTTGGAAAAACAAAAATTTACAGGGTGGAAGCAGATGGAACTTTAACAGAAATGGATGTGAAAATAAAAAATGGAGGATTTACGTTTGAAACATCACATTTTAGCGTTTATACATTGATAGAGGAGAGTTTAAAAAAAGAGATTATGTTAGTGGTGTTAAGCGCGTTGCTTTTTGCTGGAGTATTAATATATTTAAGAAAAAGAAGAAAAAATAAATTGTAAAGCGTTGTGTAACAAAAAGAATGTATTAAATCAAGTTAGTAAGGCACAAATCTAAAAGTAAAAAATCCCAATCAACAAACTCTCGCAAAAGCGAAGGCGTTGATTGGGATTTGTGTATTTTAGGATGTAAGGTGCGGATTTAGAATACAACGACCAGCAGCATCTTATACTGCTCTTTGCCGTATACAGCATGCGGGTGTTTTGCCGGCATGACGATGGATTCGCCTTCGTGGAGTTCGTATTTTACGCCGTCAATGGTGATTTCACCGGTTCCGTCGAGGCAGGTGACGAAGGCGTCGCCGCCGGACTCGTGGGTGCTGATTTCTTCGCCTTTGTCGAAGGCAAATAAGGTGATGCTGACGGATTCATTCTGTACCAGTGTTTTGCTGACGATCTGGCCTTCCTGGTAGGAAACCTGATCTTTTAAGACCATAACCTTGGCTTTATTGATATTTTTCATGATGCTCATAGTTCATAAATCTCCGTGATAGAATGAGAACGTGTCTGAAAAAATTCCCAGGCACGTTCTAAAAATGTGTGATTAAGATGAGATGACTCATCAGTGTCGGGCGTGTATAGAAATGGAATCTGAGGTCCGTTTTCTGATATGCCCAAATTCAAAGATATTTTTGTCTGAACATATACAGTATACGTGGAAAAATGAAAGAAAGCAAGGGGTTTTCTTTATTTCCCGAAAAACAATTCCATATCGTTTTCAACGGTATCGATTCCGGCGATGCCGAAGTTTTCAACGAGAAGAGCTGCAACATTCGGGCTTAAAAATGCCGGAAGTGTCGGACCGAGGTGGATGTTCTTGACACCGAGCGACAGCAGTGCCAGAAGAACAATCACAGCTTTCTGCTCGTACCAGGAAATATTGTAGATGATCGGCAGATCGTTGATATCGTCGAGGCCGAAGACCTCCTTTAATTTCAGTGCAATCACGGCAAGAGAGTAGGAATCATTGCACTGGCCGGCATCGAGGACGCGCGGAATGCCGTTGATGTCGCCGAGGTTCAGCTTGTTGTATTTGTATTTTGCACAGCCGGCGGTCAGAATCACGGTGTCTTTCGGCAGTGCCTGTGCAAAATCAGAGTAATAGCTGCGGCTCTTTGCACGGCCGTCACATCCAGCCATGACAACGAATTTTTTGATCGCGCCGGATTTCACGGCATCGACGATCTGGTCTGCCAGGGCGAGTACCTGTGCATGGGCGAAGCCTCCGACAATGGTTCCCTGCTCGAGTTCCGTCGGCGGTGCGCAGTGCTTTGCCTGTTCGATGAGCAGAGAGAAATCTTTTGTCTCACCGATGACGCCGTCGATGTGCGGGCATCCCGGATAACGAACCGCTCCGGTTGTGTAAATACGGTTTTTGTAGCTGTCCTTCGGCGGCACGATACAGTTCGTCGTCATCAGAATCGGGCCGTTGAAGGCTTCAAATTCTTCTTTCTGCTTCCACCAGGCGTTTCCGTAGTTTCCTGCCAGATGCTTGTACTTCTTTAGTTGAGGATAATAATGTGCAGGCAACATTTCGCTGTGAGTATATACATCTACTCCTGTACCCTCTGTTTGTTCCAATAACTCTTCCAGGTCTTTCAAGTCATGTCCGCTGATTAATATACCCGGATTATTGCGTACACCGAGACTCACTTGTGAAATTTCTGGATTTCCGTAGCTGCTGGTGTTCGCCTTATCCAGCTGTGCCATTGCCGATACTCCATGCTTTCCTGTTTCCAAAGTCAGCTGAACCAGTTCTTCCACTGTAATATCATTGCGGGTCAGTTCAGACAAGGCATGTTGCATGAAAGCAAATATTTCCGGTGACTCGTAGCCCAGGTTATGCGCATGCTCTACGTAGGCAGCCATTCCTTTCAGGCCATAGTGTACAAGTTCTTTCAGTGAGCGGATATCCTCGTTGGAAGTGCGAAGCACACCGACAGTTTTTGATTTCTCTTCAAACTCATCTTCGCTTCCATTCCAAAGACATTCGTCGGGAGCATTTTCGATCTTTACCTTGTTGGCAAGTTCTTTTTTCAGTTTCAGTCCTTCTTTGATTTTTTCAGTGATAGCCACTTTATCAAAATTGGCGTTGGTGATGGTAATGAACAAAGCATCATAGATAAATTTGTCTGCTTGTTCGGAAGGATGTCCATCTTTACGCAGATGTTCGTTGTAGACAGCAATTCCACGTACTACGAAGAGTAGTAAATCTTGCAGGTTAGCCACTTCAGACGTTTTACCGCACACACCTTTCAAGGTACAGCCGGTACCCATTGCGGTTTCTTGACATTGATAACAGAACATACTCATAACTTTTACGTTTTTAATTAGTCCAATATTTTATTTATTGAACGCAAAAGTAGAGGAAAGGTTTCAGCTGATTCTGTAACCAATGTTACAACAATGAATATTTTTTATCTAAAACACTCATTATTCAATTCATAAATCCTTAAAACAGTTCCTATTATTGGATAAGCCGTACCAGTTCTTCTTTCTGTAAAATAGTGATATGCTTGCGATCGGCTATCAATAATCCATCTTCCTGCATGTGCGCCAGTTCACGGGCGAGGGAAGGACGGGATACCCCGAAATAATCACTCAATTCCTGTTGTGAACGGTCGAGGGTGATATGCGTCTGTTGCTGCTGTTTATATAATCGGAGCAGGTACGAAGCAAGTTTCTGACGAATCGTTTTAAACGACATAAAGAAAAGTTTATCCGATAAAGTCCGTGCATAATTGGCAGAAAGATTCATATAGTTTTCCAAAAACTGCTCGTTCTTACGGAATAAACTCAATACACTTGATTTAGGAAGTTCGATAACCTCTGTCGGTTCGTTGGCAGTCACTTCCACCGGATAGCGGTTCTCCTCACCGAACAGAAACAGAGGGGCAATCGCTCTTGGAGCAGCGATGTCCTCCACTTTGATAAGACGCCCCGAATAATCAATCATCTCTCCACGCACGCTTCCTTTGGTCAGGATGACGAGGCGATTACACACAGCTCCCTGTTGAGCCAGGATTTCTCCTTTCTTATAAGAACGTGTATGGAAACTGATCTCTTCCAGATCGGCAAAAAGTCTTTCCGGAGTGATCCCTCGGAATAAGGGATTGTTGACGAGTACAGGTATCATATATCAATAGTTATTTGAATTTTAAAATAAACGTTGTTTCTTTCTCCCGCAGCAGAGTGAGACTCCCGCCCGAAAGACGCATGATCTGTCGTGAAATACTAAGTCCGATTCCGCTACCATTTTCTTTGGTGGTGAAGAAAGGAATAAAGATATGCTCTGCTATTTCCGACGGGATTTCAGGACCGTTGTTTTTGATCTCGATCCATATTTCTTCCATATCATTGCAATAAGCCCGAAGCTCGATTCTACCATCCGGCTGGCTGCCGATTGCCTGGATGGCATTCTTCAGAAGATTGATAACTACCTGGGCGATGAGGTTTTCATCCGCATACAGAATTAAGTCCGCAGGAGAAATCTCCGTGTGGAAACAAATAGTGTCACACGGATTCTGATGGCGGGCAAGTTCAATCATCCTTTCTATGAATGCTTTCACATAGAACAATGACGGTTCCGGTGCAGGTATGCGTGTAAACTGCCGGTAAGATTCTACAAAAGAGAGCAAGCCTTTTCCTGTGGTGCTGATGGTCTGCAACCCGTGACTGATTTCTTCATCTTTACCCTCGGACATGGAAAGAAGAGTGTCACAAAGAGAAGTGATAGGCGTGACCGAATTCATGATTTCATGCGTCAGAACCCGTGTCAGGCGAATCCATGAATCGATTTCCTTA
>ERZ826220.1035-NODE-1035-length-29842-cov-9.646020_pt1 | contig 29842 bp, 23 predicted proteins | sample MGYA00519927_ERZ826220 | MGnify/ENA primary metagenome ERZ826220 (study PRJEB31778, sample SAMEA3449225) | human gut metagenome | biome: human gut; feature: human-associated habitat; material: faeces | place: United Kingdom | collected 2010/2012 ... | reverse complement strand
CTGCACGGCGGCGGTCCTTTTCCTCCTGCCGGTTCTGGCTCATCATGATGAGCGGTGCCTGAATGGCCGCCACGCAAGAGAGCACCAGATTGAGCAGGATGAAGGGGTACGGGTCGAACGCCTTTGCCGCCAGCAGCGTGTTGACGAGCATCCACAAAATCAGCACGCCGGTGAAGGAAAAGATGAACGCCCAGCTGCCAGCAAATTTGGCAATGGTGTCCGCCGCCCGCTGGCCGAGGGTGTATTTTTCCTTTTCGCCTGCGAGATTTTCGGAAATCTTACTGTCCGCCAGCAGGTTCAGGACCTCTTCATCCGTCATATCGTGGCGGATGTCCTTGAGGACTTCTCTCAAAAGCTTACGGTTTTCTTTCATTGTGATATCATCCTTTTCTGTTTGCGAAAGTTTTGGCGTATTATACTTCAGCTTGCGGCGCACTGAGGAAGAAGTCCGGCCCCTTGGTATCAAACAGAATGAGCGACACGCCCAGCAGCAGGTCGGCGTGCTGGGACGGCTCCTCCAGCGGAATCGCGAAATCCTCCTGCAATCTGCGGATGTGGTAGAGCACGGTGTTGCGGTGGGTATAGAGCGCGTCGCCGGTCTTTTTCAGCGAGTGGCAGCAGGTGAGGTAATGGTAGAGCGTTTCACAGTACTGTGTATCCTTTTCACGGTCGTGGGCGGCAAGGCGGCGCAGCGCGATCGGGATCAGGTCGCCGCGCGCCTCCAGATTTTTCAGCAGCAGCGGGGTGCGCAGCTGCTGCGCTGTGCAGACGGCCTCACCGTGGAAGCGCTCATCTTTCATCAGCTCCAATGCCTCGCGCGCCGTGCGGTAGAGCTGCGGGAGGGTGAAAAGGTCGTCGATCGGCGCAGAGATAAGAATTTTAAGCTGAAATTCCTCCGCAAGCTCGGAAAAGATGTCGCCATCCCCCTCCCGGCGCAGGAAGAGAAAAACATCGCCCTCATATAAAAAGGGGTGGGAATCCGCAATCTGCGCTTCCAGCTCCTCTTTCAGATGCCGCTTTCCCATGTAAGCGCTGTGGTAGGTCTCAAGGTCGATGAGGGCGAAGGCACGCGGATGAAAGTCCGCGAGGTAGATGCCGGAGGCCTGAAGCTGAAAATGCGCGGCGGAGGAAAACCCGCCGTCCAGCAGGTGCATGAGGATGTCCTCCGCCGTCTCGGAAGGCTTGTCCTGACGGCTCACCTCCATGAACAGCTGCTTGGAGAGGATGTGCTCCACCAGCTCCCAGGTCTGCGGCGGGATCTTTTCCAAATGTCCGTCCGTATCCACGCAGATGAGGCAGCCGAGGCGCACGCCCGCGCTGATGAGAGGTGCAAAACGCCGCCGATAGGGGCTATCAGCCAGCTGGACATAGTCCGCCCAACCAGCTGTGAGCATCGCATTTTTGCTGATGGTTGCGCCGGCCTCGTAGGTGATCTCGCCGCAGCGTACGGCGGTTTTAAAGAGCGCATCGGAAAAGCCGAGCGGCAAACGGTACGCAGCAATGCGAAAGGTATCATCCAGTACCATCAGCGGGCAGTCCAGCAGCTCCCCCGTGCTCAGCGCCAGCTGCCGGAGATCATCCTGCGAAAAGAATTCCTCCAGCAGCGCCTCGGCATTGCACGATTCCCAGCGTTTTTCCTCCATGGTCTGCCTCCTTCTTCGGCTTGTGCATTCGGTACAAGTCGTTTTTTCTTTGTTGTATCGGCAGCTTCTTGTTCTTGCAAGAGGAAAAGCTAAACTGTGTGTCAGAAAGGAAAGTTTGAACGATTTATATACTGAAATCGAAACTGAGCTGAAAGAGTGCGCCGATTCCAGCAGAGAGTGGGATGGTAAAATGGAACATCTACTGCACATCTTAACATAATGCGTCAGATATAAAAGGACAAGCATATGCATCGGACGATTTTCCACGTTTTATGAAAAGCACTGGGCGTTCTGCGACCGCTTCCCGTGGCGGAAACACTTCACGCAGGACGCTGCGGCGCGAAGTGAAACGCCTTGTATCTCTCTGCGCCGGTGCGCAGATAAAAAAGCTGCCCTGCTTGTGCGCAGGGCAGCTTGAATATTCTTAGTAATGTTGCAGCAGGCGATTTTCGCAACTGCGTATCACCGGTTCCTATACGCCATTTTTACGCCATTTCCGCGAGGGAATGCGTAAGGAAATAGGAACTTTTATGTTTTGACTTCATCCGAAAATACCTGTCCTATCAAGCTTTATCGGCATTTGTGCGTTTGCGGAGAGTTTCAGAAACAGGCTCACTTTCGACGATACCTAATTTCATAAAAAGCAAACTCCTTTGCTGTATTTTCGGCATAATCTTGTACCATTGCCGCGTGGAAAGTGCAAGCGCGATTCGCAAAAGGGTAAAAAGCGGGGAATTTCCGCCGCGCGCCGTGATTTTTGGGAAAAACATTGCCCGTCGTATCCCCCACCCGGCTTGTGGCGGGCGGGAATTTCCCCTATACTACAAGCCGTCATATTTTTCGCTGCATCCGGCGATGCGGCGTTTCCCAATTTTTCCCCGAAAAGGAGTTTTTCCATGAAAAAAGCGCTGACTCTTCTGCTGTCCCTCGCGATGCTCTTCTCCCTCGCCGCCTGCGGGCAGAGCGGCGGCGATTCGACCGACGACGCGCCGTCCACGCTCGTCTACGGCTCCGCTGACTACACGCGCATCGATCCCGCGATGGACGAACACTGCGAGATCAACCTGCTACTCTTCAACGGCCTGACCGCGCACGACGGCAATGACCAGATCGTTCCCGCCCTCGCCGAGCGCTGGGCCTATGACGAGGCAAACTGCACCTACACCTTCTATCTGCGCGAGGGGGTGAAGTGGCACGACGGCGAGCCGTTCACGGCGCGGGACGTCAAATTCACGATCGAAGCCATCATGGACCCCGACAACGGCTCGGAAAACGCGCCGAATTACGAGGACGTGCAGGAGATCACCGTGCTCGACGACCACACCGTCTCGTTCCGCCTCGCTGAGCCGAACGCCGCATTTCTGGAGTACATGACGATGGCGATCCTGCCGCAGCATTTGCTCGAGGGTGAGGATATGCAGGAATCCGCCTTTTTCCATGCTCCCGTCGGCACGGGGCCCTACAAGCTCGAAAGCTGGGACGCCGGGCAGTCCATCGTGCTCGTGCGCAACGAGGACTATTTCCTGGGCGCGCCGAACATCGAGCGCGTCATCTTCAAGATCGTACCCGACGACAACGCGCAGGCCATGCAGCTTGAGTCCGGCGAGATCGACCTTGCGCTGCTCGACCCGAAAAACGCGCAGAACTTTGCGGACAAGGAGGGCTACACCTGCTACGACATGACCACTGCGGACTACCGCGGCATTCTCTTCAACTTCAACAACCCCTACTGGACGGAAAACCGCGACATCATCCCCACCGTCTGCTACGCCATCGACCGTCAGGCCATTGTCGATTCGGTGCTGCTCGGGCAGGGCATGGCGGCGTACAGCCCGCTCCAGCGCAACATCTACAATGACGAGACCGTGAACCACTACGACTATGATCCCACCAAAGCGAAAGAGATTCTCGAATCCGTCGGCTGCACGATGGGCGAAAGCGGCTACTACGAGCGAAACGGCGAGGAGATTGGTTTTGTCATCAGCGTCATGTCCGGCGAGCAGGACCGCATCGACATCGCGCAGGCCGCGGCGCAGCAGCTCCGTGAGGTCGGCATCCACTGCACGGTGGACATCCCCGCGCAGATGGACTGGAGCGGCCAGATGGCGTGTCTCATCGGCTGGGGCAGCCCGTTTGACGCCGACGACCACACCTACAAGGTCTTTGGCACGGATAAGGGCGCGAACTACTCGGGCTACTCGAACGCGCTGGTGGACGAATATCTGACGCTCGCGCGCCAGAGCAGCGACGACGCCGTCCGCAAAGAGTATTACAGCAAATTCCTGCACGCGCTCGCGGACGATCCGGCCTACGCCTTTATCTGCTACATCGACGCGAACTACGTCGCCAAGTCCACCGTCCACGGTATTAACATGGACACGGTGCTCGGCCACCACGGCGTCGGCATTTTCTGGAACATTCAAGACTGGACGATCGGCGAGTAAACGCCGTTGACATCTTTGACGAGGGGCTGGCTTCAGCCCCTTTGTCTTGCGTAAAGAGGACATTTTTCATGGCAGATCTATTGAACGTCGAGCACCTTTCCGTCAGCTTTTTCACTCCGGCGGGCGAGGTGCAGGCGGTGCGCGACATGAGCTTTTCGCTGAAAGCGGGCGAGGTGCTCGCCATCGTCGGCGAATCGGGCTGCGGCAAGAGCGTACTGTGCAAGAGCATCCTGCGCCTTCTGCCGCAGACGGCAAAAATCAAGTCCGGCAAGATCATCGTAGACGGCACAGACATTACGGCTTATCGCGAGCGCGAGATGACGGCGCTGCACGGTTCGCTCTTTTCCATGGTGTTCCAGGACCCGATGACCGCGCTTGATCCCACGATGACCGTCGGCGCGCAGATCGCCGAAGCAGTGCTTGCGCACAGGCCAAAGCTCGAAAAAAGCGCCGTGCGAGAGCGCGTCGTCGAACTGCTCGAGCTTGTCGGCATCGACCGCGCGCAAGAGCGCATGGCACTCTATCCCCACAACTTTTCCGGTGGGATGCGCCAGCGCGTGGTGCTGGCCATTGCGCTCGCGGGGAACCCGCGCATTTTATTTGCCGACGAGCCGACGACCGCGCTGGATGTGACCATTCAAGCGCAGATCTTAGATCTGCTGCGCGACGTGCAGCGAAAGCTCGGCACGGCGACGGTGTTTGTCACGCACGACCTCGGCGTCGTCGCGCGCGTCGCCGACCGCGTGGCCGTGATGTACGCGGGCAAGATCGTCGAGACTGGCACGGCGGAGGAGATCTTCTACGACCCGCGCCACCCCTATACGTGGGGCCTGCTGCGCTCGCTGCCCGCGCTCTCGCACGGGAAGGAGACGCTGCCGAGCATCCCCGGCATGCCGCCGACGCTCATTGACCCGCCGCAAGGCGACGTCTTTGCCCCCCGCAACGAGTACGCCCTCGCCATCGACTACGAGGAAGCGCCGCCGATGTTCCGCGTCAGCGACACGCACTATGCCGCGACGTGGCTGCTCGACGAGCGTGCGCCGAAGATCACGCCGCCGGTGGGAGGTGCGCGATGACAAAACATGACATTCTGCTCGATGTGCAGCACGTGAGCCATGTCTTTCCGCTGACAAAGCAAGTCTCCGTCAAGGCACTGGACGATGTTTCGTTCCAGATTCGCCGCGGGGAAATTTTCGGCCTCGTCGGTGAGTCCGGCTCGGGCAAGTCGACGGCCGCGCGCTGCGCGATGGGCATTTTGCAGCCGAGCGGCGGACACATTTTTTATAACGGCGTCGACCTCTGTGACAGGGCCGCCTGCCGCGCGAACAAAAAAATGCTGCAAACCACATGCCAGATGATCTTTCAGGACTCTGCCTCGAGCCTCGACCCGCGCATGACAGTCTGCGATAGTATCGCCGAGCCCATGCGCATCCACCACATCGCCCCGCCGCGCGGCACATACCGCAAGGAGGCCGAGTTCCAGATGTATTATGTCGGCCTTGACAAAACCTATCTCAACAAGTACCCGTCCGAGCTCTCCGGCGGGCAGCGCCAGCGCGTCGCCATCGCACGGGCGCTGTGCATGGAGCCGGAGCTTCTGGTGGCGGACGAACCGATCGCGTCGCTGGATGTGTCCATTCAGGCACAGATCGTCAACCTGTTTCGCCATTTGCAGCGCGAGCACGGCTTTTCGTTTCTCTTCATCGCGCATGACCTTGCGATGGTGGAATTCCTCTGCGACCGCGTAGGCGTACTGTACCACGGCAAGCTTGTCGAGGTCGCGCCCGTGCGCGCGCTTTACGACCATCCGCTCCACCCCTACACCAAGGCGCTGCTCGCGGCTATGCCGGTTCCTGACCCGCGCATCGAACGAAACCGCGTATTGCCGGACTTCTCGCCCAAGCAGTTCCCGCTGATGGGCGAGCTTGTCGAGGTCGAGCCGGACCATTTCGTCTTGCAGGAAGGGGGCGCGCAATGAAAAAGCCATCGAAAATCCTGTATTTTGGCAAAAAGACGCTGGCGTTTCTTCTGAGCGTTCTTGTTCTGTCGCTCGCGGTGTTCTATGTCTCACGCCTCGCCCCGGGCGACCCGCTCGTGTCCTACTACGGTGACCGCGCGGAGAAGCTGACGCCGCAGGAGCGTGCGCAGGCGGAGGAAAAGCTGGGCCTCGACGAGCCGATCTTCACGCAGTATGTCCGCTGGGCGCAGAATGCCCTGCGCGGGGATTTCGGCATCTCGTATAAGTACAAAATGCCCGCGGGCGAGGTCATCGCGAGCCGCGCGGGCAATACGCTCCTTCTCGGCGGCGTCGGCTTTGTGCTGATCTTCACGCTCTCGCTGCTGCTCGGGATGCTCTGCGCGCAGCGGGAGGGAACGCTTTTCGACCGCGCGGTCTGCAAGCTCGGCACCATCACGAGCTGCATTCCGGAATTCTGGCTGTCGCTGCTGCTCATTCTGATCTTCGCCATCGAGCTGCGCGTGCTGCCGAGCTCCGGGGCCTACTCCATCGGGCAGCAAAATAACATCGCCGACCGCGCCGCGCACCTCATCCTGCCGCTTGCGGTCGTGGTGCTCGGGCACCTGTGGTACTATGCCTACATGATCCGAAACAGGCTTCTTGACGAGATGCGCGCAGACTATGTGCTGCTTGCCAAGGCCAAGGGGCTAACGCGCCGCGCCGTGATGCTGCGCCACTGTCTGCGAAACACGATGCCGACGTATCTGAGTATCATGGCCATCTCCGTTCCCCATGTGCTGGGTGGGACGTACATCGTCGAGACTGTTTTTTCCTACCCCGGCCTCGGCACGCTGGCCTATGAAAGCGCGCGCTACAAGGACTACAACCTGCTGATGCTGCTGAGCCTACTCTCCGGCGCGCTCGTCATCCTGTGCAGCATCATTGCACAGACGATCAACGAGCAGATCGACCCGCGCATCCGCGCCGAGCAGACCGTGCGGGAAACGGAGGTGCAGCCATGAACGACCGCTTCCAAATCGTCGGCGCGCGACCGCTGCCGGAGGCCGTACCCACGAAAAACAGACATTCCCTGCGCGGCAAGCCTGTCGCCTCCGCCATGATTTTATCGCTCATCGTGCTCGGATGCCTGTTCTGCGAGCTTATCATGACGAAGGCCCCGGCGTATCTCGACCTGGCTCACTGCTCGGCCGCGCCGTGCCGCGAATTCCTGTTCGGCACGGACACGATGGGGCGCGACATCTTCTCGATGATCTGGTACGGCGGGCGGCTGTCGCTGTTCATCGGCGTCGGCTCGACCGTCATTTCGACGCTGCTCGCGATTCTATTCGGCGCGGTCAGCGGGCTTGCGTCCAAATGGCTCGACGCGCTGCTGATGCGCCTGGCCGAAATTCTCCTCAGCGTGCCGAATCTGCTGCTCGTCATCTTTTTGCAGGCGATCATCGGCACGCCGAGCGCGTGGAGCATTGCGCTCGTCATCGGCCTCACGAGCTGGACGAGCATCGCCAAGGTCGTGCACACCGAGGTCAGGCAGCTGCGCGCGAGCGAGTATGTCATCGCGGCGAAGTGCATGGGCGGCAGCTTTTTCCACATTCTGCGGGGTCACCTTGCGCCAAATTTCTTCTCGTCCATCCTCTTCATGGTGGTGATGAATGTGCGCAGCGCCATCATCGCCGAATCGACGCTCAGCTTCATGGGCCTCGGCCTGCCCATCGAGGTCGTGACCTGGGGCAGCATGCTCTCGCTCGCGGAAAAGGCGCTGATGACCGACGCGTGGTGGATTCTGCTCATCCCCGGCGCATTTCTGGTCGTGACACTCCTTTGCATCACAAACCTTGGCGACTACCTGCGCAGCCGCACGGGTCGAAAAGAAAGCAACCTGTAAGCAAAAAGAAGGCACGGCCGTTTGGCTGTGCCTTCTTTCTATTTATGGAGTTTACTTCGCGTTCAGGATGTGCATGAACTCTTCGCCTGTGATCGTCTCTTTCTCGTAGAGGTACTGCGCCAGCTCATCGAGCTTCGCGCGGTTCTCGGTGAGGATGTTCACAGCCTTTTCGTGCTGCGCTTTCACCAGCTCCACGACGCGCTGGTCGATCTTCGTCTGCGTTTCGGCGGAGCAAGCGAGCGATGCGTCGCCGCCGAGGTACTGATTGTTGACCGTTTCGAGCGCGACCATGTCGAAATCGTTGCTCATGCCATAGCGCGTGATCATCGCGCGGGCGAGCTTCGTCGCCTGCTCGATATCGTTCGACGCGCCGGTCGTGACGGAGTGGAACACGACCTCCTCCGCGGCGCGGCCGCCGGTCAGCGTGGCGATCTTGTTCTCCATTTCGGCCTTGCTCATCAAGTAATGGTTGCCCTCTTCGACCTGCATCGTGTAGCCCAGCGCGCCCGAGGTGCGCGGCACAATGGTGATCTTCTGCACGGGGGCGGAGTGCGTCTGCATCGCCGCCACGAGCGCGTGGCCGATCTCGTGGTAGGAGACGATCTTCTTCTCCTCGTCGGTCATGATGGCGTTCTTCTTCTGGTAGCCCGCGATGACGACCTCGATGCTTTCCTCTAAGTCCGCCTGCGTGGCAAAGCGGCGGCCGTCGCGCACGGCGCGCAGCGCCGCTTCGTTCACAATGTTGGCAAGCTCCGCGCCGGAAGCGCCGGAGGCCATGCGCGCGATCTTGTTGAAGTCGACGTCCTCGGCGACCTTGATCTTCTTCGCGTGGACCTGCAAGATAGCCTCGCGTCCCTTGAGGTCGAGCAGCTCCACCGGCACGCGGCGGTCGAAGCGGCCCGGGCGCGTGAGCGCGGGGTCAAGGGATTCGGGGCGGTTCGTGGCGGCGAGAATGATGACGCCGTTGTTGCCCTCAAAGCCGTCCATTTCGGTGAGCAGTTGGTTCAAGGTCTGCTCGCGCTCGTCGTTGCCGCCGTACTGGCCGCCGCTGCGCTTCTGGCCGATGGCGTCGATCTCGTCGATGAAGACGATGCAGGGGGCCTTCTCCTTGGCCTGCTTGAAGAGGTCACGGACCTTGGAAGCGCCCATGCCCACGAACATCTCTACGAATTCGGAGCCAGACATGGAGAAGAAGGGCACGTTGGCCTCACCGGCCACGGCCTTGGCCAGCATGGTTTTGCCGGTGCCCGGAGGGCCCACCAGCAGGACGCCCTTGGGCATGGAGGCGCCGATCTCCTGATACTTACTGGGGTCATGGAGATAATTGACGATCTCCGTCAGATTCTCCTTGGCCTCGTCCTCACCGGCCACATCGTCAAAGCGAATTCCCTCGGCGGACTTCACATACACCTTGGCATTGGATTTGCCCATATTGAACATCATGGAATTGCCGCCGCCCATTTTCTGCATCAGCTTCCGGGACATGAACTGCCCCAGGGCGATGAAGATCAGAATGGGAGCCACCCAACTCAGAATATTCATGAGTAGGGAGGTCTGCTCGATCTCCTCGCCGCTGGTGGAGACACCGGCGTCCAGCAGACGCTGGACAAGTTGGCTGTCCGTGGAGATCATAGCGGTCTTGTAGATGGTTTTTTCATCCTTGCTGGTGAACAGGATCCGGTTGTCGGCCTCCTGAATCTCCGCCCGGCCGATCTCGCCCTTTTCCGTCATCGACACAAAGGTGTTGTAGTCCACCTCCTGAATCTGATACTGGGACAGCCAGGGCATGGCGATGAAGTTGAACAGCATCACCAGCAGCATGGCCACCATGTAGTAGAAGATCAGAGGCTTTTTCGGGGAATGGACCTCATTCATAGATCGTTCCTTCTTTCTCTTGGAGCGGAAACCGACAGAAATTCCGCTTCTGAATTGGTATGTATTTTATGGATAACAGCAATTTTAGCACGGCATAGAAAGCGTGTCCAGAAAACAATTTGTGAACGAAAAACGGCTGATTTCATACTTGAGACGAGGTTGATTGGAATTTTTGCCGCCTTTTTCAGATAAGCTCCGGGAAATGGCAGATTCCCCCGGATGGCGGATGTCATATTTGACCGATCTTTTGCAAAAAGGTGACATAAAAACGCTGACAAGCTGGTAAATGTTACCGTTTTGATGTAGATTTACGGCAGATCCTGTGGCATACTAAGAAAAATGAAAGGAGGAGACGTTGTGGATACGAAGATGGATCTGCGTCCGCCCATCCGGCGCAGCTGGCTGCGTCTGCGGCTGGGAAAGGCGTATTACACCGGGAAGCGCTATCTGCTGTGGTGTTCGCCCAAGTACCGTTGGGCAAAGACCCGGAGGGAAGAACGGCTTCCCTGTGTCCAGTTCTCCCACGCCACGCCGCTTATGCGTCACCTTCGGGGAGAAGAAATGGTCTGGCAGGAGAATAAGGTGACAAATCTGAAGCTGGCCGTAAAGCGGCTGGACGGGCTGATCCTGTATCCCGGCGAGACCTTCAGCTACTGGAAACGCATCGGAAAGCCCACTGCCCGGAAAGGCTACAAGGAGGGCATGGTGCTGTTTCTGGGACAGATCGGCGGGGACATCGGCGGCGGGCTGTGCCAGCTGTCCAATCTGATTTTCTGGATGACCCTCCACACGCCTCTGACGGTGACGGAGCGCTACCGCCACTCCCATGACGTGTTCCCGGACGCCAACCGCACCCAGCCCTTCGGCAGCGGGGCCACCTGCGCCTATCCTCACCGGGATCTCATGATCCGCAATGACACGGATCGGCCGTATCAGCTGTGCCTGCGGGTGGGGGAGACCCATCTGGAGGGGGCGTGGCGCTCGACAGAGCCGCCGGCGCTGCAATTCCGGGTCATAGAAAAGGACGCCCGGATCGATCAGGCATCCTGGGGCGGCTATATCCGGCACAACCAGCTTTGGCGGGAGGTGTATGGCCTGTCCGGTGCGCTTTTGGAGGAGCAGTATCTCTGCACCAATGATGCCATTATGATGTACAGCCCCCTGCTGTCAGCCGCGCCTGCGGATGGCGAATGATACGAAGGAGACAGCAATGCGCTATCAGAATGTCCGGGCGGCGAAATTCATCGACCGCCCCAACCGCTTTATCGCCCATGTGGAGCTGGACGGCAGCGTGGAGACCGTCCATGTGAAGAATACGGGCCGGTGCCGGGAACTGCTGGTGCCGGGCTGCACGGTCTATCTGGAAAAGGGAACGAATCCCAACCGAAAAACCGCATACGATCTGATTGCGGTGGAAAAGGGTAGCAGCCTTATCAATATGGACGCGCAGGCTCCCAATAAGGTGTTTGCGGAGTGGGCGGTGGCCGGAGGTTTCCTGCCGGACGTCACCGCCATCCGTCCGGAGTATACTTACGGCGGGTCCCGGCTGGACTTTTGCGTCGAGACGGAGGGACGGCTTCATCTGGTGGAGGTGAAGGGCGTCACACTGGAGGAAAACGGAAACGCCCTGTTCCCGGACGCCCCCACGGAGCGGGGCGTCAAGCACATCCGGGAGCTGCAGCGGGCGGCGGAAACCGGCCTTGACGCAGTCCTGTTCTTTGTGGTACAAATAAGAGATATTCACAGCGTCGCACCCAATGACGCAACCCATCCCGCATTCGGAGAAGCCCTGCGGGAGGCGGCGGCCCACGGGGTCCGGGTGCTGGCCTATGACTGCGATGTGACGCCGGACAGCCTTAAAATTCGCAGAGAAGTTCCGGTGATCCTGTAGGAGGCTTAATCAATATGGGATTTCTTGAGCTGTTCCTCATCGGCGTGGGACTGTCGATGGACGCCTTCGCCGTGGCGATCTGTCAGGGCCTGTCCATGACGAGGATCAAATGGGGCCATGCCTTGACGGTGGGACTGTATTTCGGCGGCTTTCAGGCATTGATGCCCCTTCTGGGGTGGGTACTTGGTTCTCAGTTTTCGGGTTATATCCAGCAGTATGACCACTGGGTCGCCTTTATTTTGCTGCTGCTTATCGGCGGCAACATGATCCGGGAGGCCCTCTCCGGCGAGGAGGACGAGGCGGAGGACGCTGCTGCCGGCGGAGGACCGGACCATAAAAAGCTTTTTCTCATGGCCATTGCCACCAGCATCGACGCACTGGCGGTAGGCGTGACCTTCGCCTTTCTGGAAACGCCGATCCTCTCGGCTGTCAGCCTGATCGGCGTGACAACCTTCTGCATCTCTGTGGCCGGCGTGGCGGTGGGGTGCTGGTTCGGCGCCCGGTACAAGCAGCGGGCGGAGATCACTGGTGGTGTGATCCTGGTACTGTTGGGTACCAAGATTCTGCTGGAGCATTTGGGACTGCTGTCATTTTGATGAAGTGTGTCGCGTCCCGGCGGTTTCCGTTTTGAAACTGTAAGGGGACACGCAATGAAGCTGATAGATAGAACGGAGGACATACTATGCCGGAACCATACAGCATTTCACTTTTAAATGATTCCTTCCCGCCGCTGATCGACGGCGTGGCCAATACTGTTGTCAACTATGCCCGGGAGCTGACAAAGCTGGGAGACCGGGCCATCGTGGTGACGCCGGAGCATCCGGACGCCGACGACAGCCGCTTTCCCTTTCCAGTGGTCCGCTATCCAAGCGTGGATACCCGGCGGCTGTTCGGCTACCTGGCGGGGTATCCCTTTTCCCCGGAGACCCTGCGGCAGCTGAAGGAGCAGAAGGTAGATCTGCTCCACAGCCATTGTCCTGTGATGTCCACGATCCTGGCCCGGTCCATCCGGGACGTGGTGGACGCGCCGCTGGTGTTTACATACCACACGAAGTTTGATGTGGACGTAGCCAAGCTTCTTCGGGGGCGGCTGCTGCAGGAGAGCGCGCTGTATGTGCTGGCCTCAAATATCTCCGCCTGCGACGAGGTGTGGGTAGTGAGCCACGGCGCGGGGGAAAACCTCCGGTCCATCGGCTATCAGGGAGACTATCAAGTGATGGAAAACGGCGTGGATATGCCACGGGGCCGGGTCAGCGAGGAGGCAATCGCCGCCGCCACGGCGGACTACGATCTGCCGGAGGGTGTGCCGGTGTTCCTGTTTGTGGGCCGCATGATGTGGTACAAGGGACTGCGGATCATTCTGGACGCACTGAAGCTGCTTCAGGCCGGGGATCAGGATTTCCGCATGGTGTTCATCGGCAGCGGCGCTGACGCGGCGGAGGTGCAGGAGTACGCAAAGCCCTTGGGCAGCAAGTGCATCTTTACCGGGGCCATCTCCCAGCGGGAGACATTGCGGGCCTGGTACTGCCGGGCGGATCTGTTCCTGTTTCCCTCCAGCTATGACACCAACGGGCTGGTGGTGCGGGAGGCGGCGGCCTGCGATCTTGCGGCGGTGCTGATCGACGGCAGCTGCGCGGCGGAAGGCGTGACCGATGGGGTGGACGGCTTCCTCATTGATGAAAATGCCGGGTCCATGGCCGCAAAATTGCAGGAGATCTGCAAGCGCCCGGAATGTATGGCTCAGGTGGGCTGTCAGGCCGGGGACCGGCTGTATCTCTCCTGGGGCGACGCGGTAAAGCGGGCCAGAGAGCGCTATGGCATTGTGATGGAGAACTACCGCATGGGCCGGTATGACGATCACCATAGGCCCATGGACGGTGTTTTGAATGCCCAGGGCAACATGATGGACACGCTGGCAAAACTCCGGGATCTGGGCGATGGCCTGACAGAGCGGTACCGCGAGGGCTGGGATGAGCACAGAGAGGGGCTTCAGGAGCGCCGGGATGAGTTCCGGGAGGAATTTCAGGAGCGCCTGGAAGAACACAGAGAAGGCCGGCGGGCCTTCCGCACGGAGCTGAAGCAGAAGGGCGAAGCCCTCTGGCAGAAGCTGGACCGGTATCTGTAAGAACCTATAAAATTGCTGACAAACGGGATGCGGTGTGCTATACTGTGCACGGTATCCCGTTTGCTTGGATTTTCCGGCAAATGGCAGGAAACCGCATGAAATTTCGTGTATAAGCAGTGTGCTACAAAATGCACAAATGCCAGTGCATGAAGTTTTCGCGCAGCATTCCGGTTGCCCCGCAGGGGCGCGGGAAAGGCACATTTCTTATTTTGCTATGCTTTTGCATGGCAAAAAGGGAGCGAATTATGGAAAAACGAACAAAACGATGGGGTGACCGGCCGGATGCCTGCTGGATCCGGGATCTGGACGGGCTTCACGCCATCATGCCCCATCTGATGAATAAGCGCACCGACGCCGAGGTCTACGTCAATATGGAATTTGACGTGACGGAGGCCCTGCGCTATATCGAGGAAAAGAACCGGGGAGAGGACGAATACAAGACCACCCTGTTCCACTGCATCCTCATGGCCGTTGCCAAAACCGTGTACCTGCGGCCGGATCTGAACCGCTACATCTCCGGACGGCGGTATTACCAGCGCCACGAGATCACCCTTGGCTTTGTGGCGAAAAAGCGGTTTGAGGACCACAGTGAGGAAAAACTGGTGGTGGCCACAGCCCCGGAGGACTGGACCCTGACCGCTGTGACCCGTCAGGTGGTGGGGAAGGTCCACAAGGCCCGAACGGAGAAGAGCGGCGGTGCCAACGGTGCCATGGATATCCTGAAGATCATGCCCCGCTGGTTCCTGATGCTTTTCTTCTGGGGGCTGAAAACCCTGGATTTCTATGGGAAGGTGCCTGCTGTGCTGAAGGAGGATGATCCCAACTTTGCCAGCGTGTTCCTCACCAACCTGGGCAGCATCCAATGCCCCAGCGTGTACCACCATTTGAACAATTACGGCACCAATTCCATCATGATCGCCATTGGCACCATGCACAAGGTGGAGAAGATCGCCGCTGACGGCACCCGCCAGGTGCGGGACGTGGTGGAGCTGGGGATCACCTTGGACGAACGGGTGGCGGACGGCTTCTATTTCGGCCGTTCCCTGAAAATCGTGCAGCACCTGATGAGCCACCCGGAGCTGCTGGACAGACCCTTGAAGGAGGCCATCGATCTTGACTGCTGAACAGACAAAAATCGCAGAGGAATCCCATGTGAAAGCGCCGTGGCTGAATGTTTACGGCGTGGTGCCGCCCCATCTGGATTACCCGGACTGCACCATGTATGAGGCCGTGGAGCGCTGCGCGGAAACCTATCCCAACCACACTGCCTATGTGTTCATGGGCCGGAAAACCACCTACCGCGCTATGGCGGCGGAAATCGACCTCTGTGCCCGGGCGCTGAAGGCCACCGGTGTCCGTCCCGGCGACCGGATCACCATGGCTATGCCCAACTGTCCCCAGGCGGTGATCATGTTCTACGCCATCAATCTGGTGGGGGCCACGGCCAATATGATCCATCCCCTCTCCAGCGAGAAGGAGATCGAGTTTTACTTAAAGGAATCCGGCTCCATCTTCGCTGTGACGCTGGATCAGTTTTACCATAAATTTGAAGCCATCCGTCAGAATGTGACACTGGACAATATCATTCTGGCCTCCATTCCGGACGCCCTTTCCAAGCCGGTGCGGGTGGGCTATATGCTCACCGAGGGCCGCAAGCAGGCAAAAATTCCCAAGGACGCGCCTGTGCTGCGCTGGAACGAATTCCTGCGCCGGGGCCGTGGCTACCATTGGACATACCGGACAGAGCGGAGAGCCGGGGATGAGGCGGTGATCCTCTATTCCGGCGGCACCACCGGCGTCACCAAGGGCATCCAGCTTACGAATCTGAACTTCAACGCTCTGGGAAAACAGATCATCGCCACCAACCCCATGTTCCGCCCCGGTGACAAAATGCTGGCGGTGATGCCCATGTTCCATGGCTTCGGTCTGGGCGTGTCCATCCACTCCATGCTGGTCAGCGGCGGCTGCTGTATTCTGGTGCCCCGGTTTACCCCGGACAGCTACGCAAAGCTGCTGCTGAAATACCGGTGCAACCTGATTGCCGGCGTCCCCACGCTGTACGAGGCGCTGCTGCGGCTGCCCAAAATGAAAAACGCGGACCTGAGCTGCCTGAAGGGTGTTTATTCTGGCGGTGATAGCCTGTCCGTAGAGCTGAAAAAGCGGTTCGACAAGTTCCTCTTTGACCATCACGCTACCATTCAGGTGCGGGAGGGCTATGGCCTGACGGAGTGCGTCACAGCCTCCTGCCTGACGCCGTACCACATCTCCCGGGAAGGCTCCATCGGCATCCCTTTCCCGGACACCTACTATAAGATCGTGGAGCACGGGACGCAAAAGGAGGTTCCCTACGGCACCGAGGGAGAGATCTGCCTGTCCGGTCCTACGGTGATGATGGGTTATCTCCACCACCCGGAGGAAACGGCTCAGACTCTCCAGACCCATGAGGACGGCCTTACCTGGGTCCACACCGGCGACCTTGGCTATATGGACCCGGACGGCTTTGTGTACTTCCGGCAGCGGCTCAAGCGCATGATCGTCACCAGCGGCTACAATGTGTATCCCTCTCAGATGGAGAACATTCTGGACGCCCACGAGCTGGTGCAGATGAGCTGCGTCATCGGCGTACCGGACCCGCTGAAAATGCAGAAGGTGAAGGCATTCGTCATGCTGAAGCCCGGTGTGCCCGCCAACGAGGAGACCAAGGCTGTGCTGATGGCCTATATCCGCAAAAACGTGGCGAAATACGCCCTGCCCTATGACATCGAATTTCGGGCGGAGCTGCCCAAGACGCTGGTGGGCAAGGTAGCCTACCGGGTCTTGGAGGAGGAAGAACTGAAAAAGTTGTCCGAGACTACCCAGGAACAGTGAACTTTTCCGGATCGGACATAGGATGGGTTCTTTGCAGCAACTCTTAATGAAAAACAGACCATCCCCGCAGGCAACTGCCTGCGGGGATGGTTTTTGCTTGAAACTGTCGATAAAAGCGGTAAGATTTTCACAACGGTAAGGTAGGGCAGCCGTTAACGGCTGTGCTGCTTTATGGATGCTGCATACCCCTTGCGGGTAAAGGCGGTGCGTGGAAATCCGGCGCGGCTGGGCGATTGTGTGTTGAGAGGGTAAGAGTTGGAGGGGGCTTTAGTCCTGACCGGGCACCTTGGGCAGCGTGGCGAAGCTGGCTTCCAGTTCCGCGTCGGTGGGGATGTAGTCCGTCATCTCGCCGTTGTGGAACTTTTCGTAGGCCACCATGTCGAAGTAGCCGGTGCCGGTAAGGCCAAAGACGATGGTTTTGGCCTCGCCGGTCTCCTTGCACTTCATGGCCTCGTCGATGGCCACCCGGATGGCGTGGCTGGACTCGGGGGCGGGGAGGATGCCCTCGATCCGGGCGAACTGCTCGGCGGCCTCGAAGACCTTGGTCTGCTCCACGGCCACGGCCTCCATGTAGCCGTCATGGTACAGCTGGGAGAGGATGCTGCTCATGCCGTGATACCGCAGACCGCCGGCGTGGTTGGGAGAGGGAATGAAGTTGCTGCCCAGGGTGTACATTTTTGCCAGGGGGCACACCATGCCGGTGTCGCAGAAGTCATAGGCAAACTTGCCACGGGTGAAACTGGGGCAGGAGGCGGGCTCCACGGCGATGAACCGGTAGTCCTTCTCACCCCGGAGCTTTTCACCCATGAAGGGGGAGATCAGACCGCCCAGGTTGCTGCCGCCTCCGGCGCAGCCGATGATGATGTCGGGCACAATGTTGTACTTATCCAGCGCCGCCTTGGTCTCCAGGCCGATCACGCTCTGGTGCAGCAGCACCTGGTTGAGGACGCTGCCCAGCACGTAGCGGTAGCCGGGGGTGGAGGTGGCGACCTCCACGGCCTCGGAAATGGCGCAGCCCAGGGAGCCGGTGGTGCCGGGGTGCTCCTGCAGAATTTTCCGGCCGATGGCGGTGGTCTCAGAGGGAGAGGGAGTGACAGAGGCACCGTAGGTCCGCATGACTTCCCGGCGGAAGGGCTTTTGCTCGTAGCTGACCTTTACCATATACACCTTGCAGTCCAGACCCAGGTATGCGCAAGCCATGGACAGGGCCGTGCCCCACTGGCCGGCGCCGGTCTCGGTGGTAACACCTTTGAGGCCCTGTTGCTTGGCATAATAGGCCTGGGCAATGGCGCTGTTCAGCTTGTGGGAGCCGGAGGTATTGTTGCCCTCAAACTTGTAGTAGATTTTGGCGGGGGTGCCCAGGGCCTTTTCCAGGCAGTAGGCCCGCACCAGGGGAGAGGGACGGTACATCTTGTAGAAATCCAGGATCTCCTGGGGAATGGGGATCTCCCGGTCATCATTGTCCAGCTCCTGGCGGATCAGCTCATCGCAGAACACAGGGCGCAGGTCCTCAAAGCCCATAGGCTTTCCGGTGCCGGGATTCAGCAGGGGAGCGGGCTTGACCTTCATGTCAGCCCGGACATTGTACCATGCCTTGGGCATCTCGTCTTCGGAGAGATAAATTTTGTAGGGAATGTTGTTGATTTCGGCTGCCATGGTGCGTTCTCCTTTCATAGCTCGTAAACGGTCCTTTGTGGAGAAGGCATCAAAAAAAGACCTTCATCCACAAACGAACCTGTTGATAGGTTCCTTTGGGACAAAAGCCTGAAACTTCTGCGGTGCCACCCAAATTGACGAAAAATCGTCCCCTCGGCGACGTGCCATCACACGTCTTTCCTTGGTAACGGGGGAAAAGCCCGGCGGTGCCTACTAAGGTTTCCCTGTTTGGCCCGCCCTCTACGGTCCATTCCACGAACGCCTTTCCGCTGCCCTTTCACTACCGGCAGCTCGCTGGGGGAAATGCCCTTTCGTGTACTTACTCCGTGTCATCGGTTTTGGTTTTGAACTTGGCGCAAGCATACGCCGCCCGAGGGCAAATGTCAAGCGGAAATTTGCTGTTTCATCCAAAAAGCTAAAAATTAGCAGGACGTTTCCAACAAAAACGGCAAACCGCACAAAGAAATGTGAAGACGGGCAGGAAAGCTCTGTTGCATTTCCTACTGGATTTTCTCCGGTTTTGCCCCTATAATCAGGGACAGAAAAGAGGTGAGCGGATATGACTGCAGAAGAAATGCTATGGGAATACGGCGGTGATATTCTGCGTTCGCCTACCATGGATCAGGAGCGCACCATCCCCCAACACGGCAGCACCACCTGCTACGATCATTCCGTGGCGGTGACGCTTTGCAGTATCCGTCTGGCTCAGAAATGGGGCTGGGATGTGGATTGGCGGAGTCTGGTGCGGGGCGCGCTGCTCCATGACTATTTTCTCTACAACTGGCGGGAGCACAACCGGGATCACAAGCTCCACGGGTTCTACCACGCCCGCAAGGCCATGGAGAACGCCCAGCGGGATTTCGGTTTGAATCCGCTGGAAGCGAATATCATCCACCGGCATATGTTTCCCCTGAACCCCACGCCGCCCAAGTACAAGGAGAGCGTTGTGGTGACCTGCGCGGACAAGATCTGCGCCACCCGGGAGGTCTGGGATTGCGTGCGGAACGCCTCGACCCGGCGCTTCCGCGCCCTGATGGGAACGAAGTAAACACCACGTCAAGAAATGAAAAATACCCTCGCTTGTGAGACAGAGCCTTGTCTCGCAAGCGGGGGTTTCGTTATACCTGAGAAGGAAATTACCGGCGGGGACGATTTTCAGGACTCCTTTTTTGGACAGCCGCCGGCACAGTGCCGGCAGTCTCCGGAACAGCCGCAGCTGCCCTTTTTCCGCCAGCGGCGGATCGCGGCGACGGCGGCAAGGGCAACCAACGCCAACAGCAGCCAATCCAAAGTGGTCATCACAGAATCCCCACCAGCGTATAGACTACAAAGGCCACGATCCACGCCACGCAGCACTGCATCAGCACCACGCCCATAGTTTTCAGAGTGGAGTTGAACTCCCGGCGGATGGTGGCCACCGCCGCGATGCAGGGGGTATAGAGCAGGGTGAATACCAGAAAGCTGATGGCGGCCCGGCTGGCGAACAGAGTGGAGAGGGCGGCGCCGCCCAGCAGGATCTCCAGTGTACTGACCACGGACTCCTTGGCGATGAAGCCGGAGATCAGGGAGGTGGCGCAGCGCCAGTCCGCAAAGCCCAGGGGGGCGAACACCGGCGCGATCCACTGACCGATGAGGGCCAGCAAACTGTCAGCGCTGTCAGTGACCACGTTCAGCCGGGTATCAAAGCTCTGGAGGAACCAGATGATGATAGTGGCCAGAAAAATCACGGTAAAGGCCCGCTCTAAAAAGTCTCTGGCCTTTTCCCACAGCAGCAGAGCCACACTTTTAAGGCTGGGAAGGCGGTAGTTGGGAAGCTCCATGACGAAGGGCACGGGCTTGCCCCGGAAGGCCGTCTGATTCATAATGAGGGCCGCCACAATGCCGATCATAATGCCCAGCAGATACAGGGAGATCATCACCAGCGCCTGATACTTGGGGCAGAAGGCGGCGGTGAAGAAGGCGTAAATGGAGATCTTGGCAGAGCAGCTCATATAGGGCGTCAGCAGAATGGTCATTTTCCGGTCCCGGTCAGAGGACACGGTGCGGGTGGCCATGATAGCGGGCACGGAGCAGCCGAAGCCGATGAGCATGGGCACGATGCTGCGGCCGGACAGACCAATTTTTCGCAGAGGCTTGTCCATCACAAAGGCTACACGGGCCATATAGCCGGTGTCCTCCAGAATGGACAGGAAGAAGAACAGGGTCACAATGATGGGGAGGAACACCAGTACGCTGCCTACGCCGGCAAAAATGCCGTCGATGATCAGGCTGTGGACCACCGGATTGATGCCGTAGGCCGTCAGTGCCCGGTCCGCCAGAGCGGTCAGGGCGTCGATCCCCACGTCCATCCAGTCGGACAGCCGCTGGCCAATGACGTTGAAGGTCAGGTAGAAGGTCAGCAGCATCACTGCCAAAAAGGTGGGGATGGCGGTGTACCGGCCGGTGAGGATCCGGTCGAACTTCATGGAGCGGGCGTGTTCCCGGCTCTCATGGCACTTCACCACGGAGGTGCTCACCACATTTTCAATAAAGCTGTACCGCATATCCGCCAGTGCGGCGTTGCGGTCCAGACCGGTCTCTGTCTCCATCTGGACGATGCAGTGCTCCAGAAGTTCCTTTTCGTTTTCATCCAGCTTCAGCTGGTCCGCCAGATCGTCGCCGCCCTCGATGAGCTTGGCGGCGCAGAACCGGGCGGGAACGCCTATACGGTCGGCATGGTCCGCGATGAGGTGCACCACGGCGTGAATACAGCGGTGTACGGCAGAGTCGTCCGAACAGAAGTCCGTCACCTTGGGCAGGATCTTTCCGCGGGCCACGGTCAGCGCCTGATCCACCAGTTCGCTGACGCCCTCGCCCTTGGCCGCCGTGATGGGGATTACGGGGATCCCCAGCGCCTGACTCATTTTCCGCACGTCGATGGAGCCGCCGTTGGCCCGGACCTCATCCATCATGTTCAGGGCCAGCACCATGGGCACCCGCAGCTCCAAAAGCTGAAGGGTCAGATACAGGTTCCGCTCGATGTTGGTGGCGTCCACGATATTGATGATGCCGTCGGGCTTCTGATTGATGATGAAGTCCCGAGAAACGATCTCCTCCTGCGTATAGGGCCGCAGGGAATAGATACCCGGCAGGTCCACAACGGAACAGCCCTTTTCATCCCGGATCTCGCCCATTTTCTGATCCACGGTAACGCCGGGGAAGTTGCCCACGTGCTGATTGGAGCCGGTGAGGGCGTTGAACAGCGTGGTCTTGCCGCAGTTCTGATTGCCTACCAACGCAAAAACCATCACGCGTCCTCCTTCACTTCAATTTTTTCGGATTCTTCCACCCGGAGGGTCAGCTCGTAGCCCCTGACCCGGATCTCAATGGGGTCTCCCATGGGGGCGATCTTCTGTAAGGTGACCCGCGTGCGGGGAATCAGTCCCATATCCAGCAGGCGGCAGCGCAGAGGGCCGTCTCCGCCCACAGAGGTAATGGTGCCGGAGGCACCGATCTTTAATTGATCCAATGTCATTTCGGTTTCGCTCCTGTCCGATCAATTTGCCATTCTGATGGTATCATTCTCCATAAGTGCTGTCAATGTGAAGTATCATAAAAAATAGCCGATTTCCCATGAAAAAATGAGAACCGTGCCTGTATCGGCCTTCAAACAAACTTCCCTTGACAATTCTGACGGATACATTTAATATAGTAAGCGTTTAGATTTACCCCAACAGACAGGGAAAAACGCCTGTTTTTTCCGTGCGGTAGGGCAAATTGCCTGCCATTCGCCCAAAACCGGGAACGGATACGGCGAATTTGGAAGCCGGACCCTGTTGCCGGCAAATGCATCCAATCAAACGACCAGAGAATGAGAAAGGAGCCGCCGACCTATGGAGATCATCACCAGCAGACAGAATCCGCTGTGCACCCATCTCCGGAAGCTGGCGGCCTCTGCGTCCTACCGCCGCCAGCGGGGAGAATTCCTCTGCGACAGTCCCAAGCTGTTGAAGGAAGCGCTGCTGTGGGGGGCGGAGGTCCGCACCGTTGTGGCTACGGCGGGGGTAGACCTGCCGGAACTGCCCTTGGGTGTGCGGCAGGTGGAGGTCCCGGCGGAGGTGATGAAGTCCCTCTCACCGATGGAGACCCCTCAGGGGACGCTGTTCACCTGCGCCATCCATGCGGAGCCGCTGCCGGAAACGCTGGCGGGCCGCCGCTATGTGGTGCTGGATACCCTGCAGGACCCCGGCAATGTGGGCACCATCCTCCGCACGGCGGACGCCTTCCATGCCGATGGAATGTTTCTGGTGAACGGCTGCGCGGATCTCTATAACCCCAAGACCCTCCGGGCTACCATGGGAGCGGTGTTCCGCTGCCCGGTGTGGACGGTGGGGGCGGAGGAACTGTCCGCTCTGCTGAAAAAGAGCGGCATTCCTCTTTACGGCGCGGCGCTGCGGGAGGATACTCTGGACGCCCGTGCGGTGGATTACAACCGCTGCGCCATTGCCATCGGCAGCGAGGGCCGGGGGCTGACGGAGGGCGTGTTGGCCCTCTGTGACCGGACGATCAAAATTCCCATGAGCGAGCACTGCGAATCGTTGAACGCGGCGGCGGCAGCCACGGTCCTGCTGTGGGAGGCCGCCCGGAATGACTGAGCGGGGAGGACGGGGGATATGCTGAAATATTGGGTATGGCTGTCGGAACTGAAGGGCCTGCGAAATCAGACCAAGCTGGCGCTGCTGCGCCGTTTCGGCGATCCGGAGAGCATTTTCTACGCCGATCCTGATGAACTGATGCTGACGGAGGGGGCCGACCCCGGTCAGCTGAAGCTGATGGAAAACCATGATCTCGCCCCGGCTGACAAAATTCTTGCCGACTGTCAGCGGCTGGATATTCAGCTTCTGACCTTTTCCGACGCCGCCTATCCCGGACGGTTGAAAAACATCTACGATCCACCGGCTTTGCTCTACTACAAAGGTAAGCTGCCGTTGCTGGACGATCTGCTCAGCGTAGCGGTGGTGGGCACCCGCGACTGTACGCCCTACGGCGTTGCCTGCGCGGAAAAGCTGGGCTTTGGTCTGGCCTCCGGCGGGGCCGTGGTGGTGAGCGGTCTGGCAAAGGGCATCGACGCCGCGGCCACACGGGGCGCTCTCAGGGCCGGCGGCGTGACCATAGGCGTGGCGGGTAACGGCTTGGACGTCCATTATCCCTATGAGAGTCGGTATCTCTATGAAGATGTAGCGGCATCAGGCGTTCTGTTTTCGGAATACCCACCGGGGACGGAGCCGGCGCCGGGGCATTTCCCGGTGCGAAACCGTATTCTTTCCGGGCTGTCCTTAGCGGCTCTGGTGGTGGAAGCCCCGGAACGGAGCGGCGCGCTGATCACCGCTATGACGGCCTTAGAGCAGGGCCGGGATGTCTTTGCCGTTCCCGGTCCTATCGATGCGCCCACCAGCGTGGGCTGCAACCGTCTGATCCGGGACGGCGCGGGGCTGGTAACGGATGCGTCCGACATTTTGCGGGAGTATGAGGGCCGCTTCACTTTGGATCTGAAAGAGGCGCGGGAGGAGCCGGAGACTCTGGGCTATCAGGCCCGGACGGTGCCGGAGCCGAAGCCTGTGGCCCCTGCCCTCAGCCTGTCCCGCGGCGATGTGGAGCTGACGGATGACCAGATCGCCATTTTGAAGGCCCTGTCCGATACGGAGCCGATGCAGGTGGATGACCTCACCGAGCTGGTGGACATCCCCACCCGTCGGGTGCTTTCTGCCCTGACGGTCCTTGAGATCGACCAATATGTGGTCCAGCACGCGGGCAAGCACTATACCCGCGCCGTGACCCTTACAGAATAAACGCGCTCCTGAGCACGATCAGAATATGAAAACGCGGCTTTTGAACAAAGCCGCCGGAGGTAACTATGGCAAAACAGAGCTTGGTCATCGTGGAGTCTCCTGCGAAGGCCAAAACCATTGGAAAATATCTGGGCAAGGACTATGAGGTAAAGGCCTGCATGGGCCATCTCCGGGACTTGCAGAAAAGCAAACTCAGCGTGGATGTAGACAATGACTTCGAGCCGGTCTACAAGCCCATCAAGGGGAAGGAAGCCATCATTTCCGACCTGAAAAAATCCGCCAAGGCGGCGGATACCGTGTACCTCGCAACCGACCCGGACCGTGAGGGAGAGGCTATCAGCTGGCACCTCAAGAGCCTGCTGGATCTGCCGGACAAGAAAACAAAGCGGGTCACCTTCAATGAGATCACGAAGAACGTGGTCCGCCAGAGCATCGAAAATCCCCGGGACATCGACCAGAATCTGGTGGATGCCCAGCAGGCCCGGCGTATTCTGGACCGGCTGGTGGGCTATCAGCTCAGTCCCCTGCTGTGGAAGAAGATCAAGCGGGGCCTGTCCGCAGGACGGGTCCAGTCTGTTGCCACCCGAATGGTGGATGACCGGGAGCGGGAGATCGAGAATTTCAAGCCGGAGGAGTACTGGACGCTGGACGCCAACCTCACCGGCAATGACGTGAAAAAGCTGCCCTTCTCCGCCCGGTATCACGGGAAAAACGGCAAGAAGGCAGAACTGAAATCCGCCGCCGAGGTGGAAGCCGTGGTAGAGGAGACGAAGAATGCTGTCTTTACCGTGAAATCCGTGAAGCGGACGGACAAGAACCGCTCTCCGTCCCCGCCCTTTACCACCTCCACCATGCAGCAGGAGGCCAGCCGCAAGCTGTCCATGACCCCCCGCCGCACCATGGCCATCGCCCAGCAACTTTACGAGGGCGTGGATATTGAGGGCGAGGGCACCGTGGGCCTGATCACCTACATGCGTACCGACTCTCTCCGCATCAGCGAGGAGGCCATTGCCGCCGCTAAGGAATTTATCGTGGGCCGCTACGGTCAGCAGTACTATCCCGCCAAGGGAGCCAATCACTATAAGGCCAAGGCCAGCGCTCAGGACGCCCACGAGGCCATCCGACCCAGCAACGTGAACTGGACGCCGGAGATGCTGAAAAAGGACCTCACCGGCGAGCAGTATCGTCTGTACCGTCTGGTGTGGAGCCGCTTTGTGGCCTGCCAGATGGCCAATGCCGTGTATGACAGTGTCTCCGTGGAGATCGACGCCGCGGGACACAGCTTCCGTACCAGCTCCTCCAGTCTGAAATTCTCCGGCTACACTGCCGTGTACGAGGAGGGTAAGGACGAAGATAAGGAGGAAAAGGAACCCACCCTGCCGCCGCTGACGGAAGGGGAGACGCTGGACCTCAAGAGCTTTGGCCGGGACCAGCACTTCACCCAGCCTCCGGCCCACTATACCGACGCCACGCTGATCCGGGCCATGGAGGAACAGGGCATCGGCCGTCCCTCTACCTACGCCCCCACGGTGTCCACCATTTTGGACCGTGAATATGTGGTGAAGGAGGGCAAGTACCTCCACATTACCAATTTGGGCCGGGTTGTCACGCAGCTGATGGAGGAGCGCTTCAGCGACATCGCCGACCTGAAATTCACTGCCAACATGGAGAAAAAGCTGGACGATGTGGAAGAGGGCACGGTGAACTGGAAGTCCGTGCTCCGGGATTTCTACGGCGATTTTGAGGAAAACCTCAAAAAGGCGGAGAAGGATCTGGAGGGCGTCTATATCAAGGTGCCTGACGAGGTCTCCGAGGAACTCTGCCCCGTCTGTGGGCGGAATCTGGTGGTGAAATCCGGCCGGTTCGGGCGGTTTTTGGCCTGCCCCGGCTTCCCGGAGTGCAATTTCACCATGCCTCTGGTGGTGGAGATGCCGGGCCGCTGCCCCAAGTGCGGCGGGCGGCTGTTCAAGCGCACCGGCACCAGCCGGAAATCCGGCAAGCAGTACACCTACTACTGCTGTGAGCACACCAACAACCGGGTAGCCGGCGGCGCGACCTGTGATTTCATGACGTGGGACGTGCCGGTGAAGGATGATTGTCCCGTCTGCGGCAAGACCATGTTCAAGCGGGCGGGCAAGGGCTACAAGCGGCCCTACTGCATCAATCCGGAGTGCGCCAACTTCCTGCCGGAGGACAAGCGGGGCTATCCCAAGAAGCAGGTGGAGGCATCCGCCAACGCGGAGGAGGCCCCCGGCGAGAGCGACGCACCTGCTGAGGAAAAGCCCGCCAAGAAGACCGCTGCCAAAAAGACCGCAACCAAGACCGCCGCAAAGAAAACCACCGTGAAAAAGACCGCGAAAAAGGCGGAGGACGGCGACGCGGAAAAGAAACCCGCCGCTAAAAAGGCTGCGGTAAAGAAAGCGGTGGCCAAGACCACGACGAAAAAAACTACTACTAAAAAGACAACGAAAAAGGCCGAAAAGGCGGCGGAATGACCCCTTTCCGGCCCGGAGATAAAGGATTTTGAGCATGAACGTAACAGTCATCGGCGCGGGCCTTGCCGGCAGCGAATGTGCCTGGCAGCTGGCCCAGCGGGGGATCCAGGTGGAGCTTCACGAGATGAAACCGGAGAAAATGACCCCCGCCCACACAACGGAATACTTCGCGGAGCTGTGTTGCTCCAACTCCCTGCGGGGCGCTGCGCTGGAAAACGCCGTGGGCCTTTTGAAGGAGGAGCTGCGGCGGCTGGACAGCCTGATTTTGCAATGCGCCGATGCCACCCGGGTGGAGGCCGGCGGCGCACTGGCAGTGGACCGCCACGGCTTTGCCAGGCTGGTGACGGAGAAGGTCCGCAGCCATCCCAACATCACCGTGATCCCCGGCGAGGTGACGGAGATCCCGGAGGGAGAGGTCATTATCGCCTCCGGCCCCCTGACCTCCGACGCGCTGGCGGAAACGCTGCAAGGGCTGCTGGGGGAGCACAGCGACCTCCACTTCTTTGATGCGGCGGCGCCGCTGGTGTCTGCTGAGAGCGTGGATATGGAACACGCCTGGATGGGCTCCCGGTATGATAAGGGCACGGACGATTATGTAAACTGCCCCATGAATCAGGAGGAATATGACGCCTTCTGGCAAGAGCTGACCACCGCCCAGGAGGCGGAGGTCCACGGCTTTGAGGACAGCATGGTGTTCGAGGGATGTATGCCGGTGGAGGTCATGGCTCGTCGGGGCCATGACACGCTGCTGTACGGCCCCCTGAAATCCCGGGGACTGGACGATCCACGGACAGGCCGCTGGCCCTACGCCGTGGTGCAGCTTCGTCGGGACAACGCCGACGGCACCGTTTACAATCTGGTGGGCTTCCAGACCCACCTGAAATTCGGCGAGCAGAAGCGGGTATTCTCCATGATACCCGGTCTGGAAAACGCGGAATTTGTCCGCTACGGTGTGATGCACCAGAATACCTTCCTGCAAAGCCCCAAGCTGCTGGATAAGTATTACGCAGACCGCCGAAACCCGCTGGTGGCTTTTGCCGGGCAGATGACTGGCGTGGAGGGGTACGTGGAATCCACGGCCTCCGGGTATCTGGCGGCGGTGGCCATGGCGGCCAAGGTGCAGGAACGGGAAGTTCCCGATTTTCCCAAGGAGACCGCCATCGGCGCGCTGGGGCAGTACGTCAGCGACGAAAGCATTGAAAATTTCCAGCCCATGAATATCAATTTCAGCATCATCGCACCGCTGGAAAAGCGCATCCGTAAGAAGGCAGAAAAAAATCTCGCCATTGCCGCGCGGTCGCTGGACGTGATCGATAGGCTGGTGGCGAAGGGTATCTGAAAGAAAGAGGTGGAACGGTTGAAGATCATTCTTGACGCGATGGGCGGCGACAACGCCCCCGAGGCTCCCGTTTTAGGCGCTGTGGAAGCGGCAAAGACCTACGGTATCGAGATCGTGCTGGTAGGCCGGGGAGAGGATATCCTTGCGGTTCTCAAGAAGCACGGCATTGACAACCTGCCGGAAGGCATGGAGATCTCCAATGCCGACGATGTGGTGGACATGCATGACGATCCCGCATCCATCATCCACAAGCGGAAGAATTCTTCCATGGTGATCGGCCTGAAGATGCTGGCGGACGGGCTGGGCGACGCGTTCGTGTCCGCCGGTTCCACCGGCGCGCTGCTCACCGGCGCGACGCTGCTGGTCAAGCGGGTCAAGGGAATCCGCCGTGCGGCCATGGGCCCCGCCATGCCCAACAAGGCAGGGGGAAAGACCGTGATCGTGGACTGCGGTGCGAATGCCGAGTGTACGCCGGAATTCCTGCTGCAATTCGGTCTGGTCGGCTCCGTTTACGCGAAAAAGCAGCTGGGTGTCGAGAATCCCAGAGTCGGTCTTCTGAACATCGGCACCGAGGACAGTAAGGGCACCGCCCTGCAGAAGGAAGCCTACGCGCTGCTGAAAGACGCGGGAGAGAAGGGGCTTGTCAACTTTGTCGGCAATGTGGAAGCCCGGGACGTGCCTTTGGGCGCGGTGGACGTTGTGGTCTGCGACGGCTTCAACGGCAACGTGCTTCTCAAAACCATCGAGGGTACTGCCATGTTCATGGGCAGCCTGATGAAGAGAATGTTCAAGAAAAACCTGTTCAGCAAGCTGGGCTATCTTCTGTGCGCCTCCGGGGTCAAAGACCTGATGAAGATGCTGGACTACCGGGAGATCGGCGGCACGCCGTTCCTTGGCATCCGCAAGCCGGTCATCAAGGCCCACGGCGCTTCCGACGTGCTGGCGTTCCGCAACGCAGTAAAGCAGGCAGCGGACGTGGCTGCGTCGGACATCACCGGGGAGCTGGAAGAAAATTTACAGCGGCTGGCTGCTGAAAAAGAGAAGGTGACGGAGCATGATTAAGGACTTGGAGGCCGTCATCGGCTACCGGTTCCGGAATATTTCCCTTTTGCAGAACGCGCTGACCCATTCCTCCTACGCAAACGAGCGCTGGCACAACAGTCTGCTCAGCAACGAGCGGCTGGAATTTCTGGGGGACAGCGTGCTGGGAATGCTGGTGGCGGAGTATCTCTACCGCAATTTTCCCAACCGCCCGGAGGGCGAGCTGACCCGGATGCGGGCGGACATGGTCTGCGAGACGACCTTGGCGGGTGCTGCCAACCGCATCGGCCTTGGGAACCATCTGCTCCTTGGCCACGGTGAGGAGCAGGGCGGCGGACGGAGCCGGGACTCCATTCTGGCGGACGCCATGGAGTCGGTGATCGCCGCGTGCTTTCTGGACGGCGGACTGGACGCGGCGTTACAGGTGGTCAGGACGTTCATTCTGGTGGAGGTGCCGGTGACCAAGCTGCACAACGCGGACTACAAGACCGAGCTGCAGGAGCTGGTGCAGCAGAAGAAAAATCAGGTGCTGGCCTACGAGCTGGTGGGGCAGTCCGGCCCCGACCACGACAAGCAGTTTTCCGTGGAGGTCTCCCTCAACGGCACGATCGTGGGCAAGGGCGTCGGCAGCAGCAAGAAAAAGGCAGAGCAGGACGCCGCCCGCTGCGCCATCGAGAACCTTTTCCCGGACAAAGCGTAAAACGTCGAAACGACGCGGTCTTTCATGGGCGGTCGTAAAACAGTGAATGGAGCGTATCGGTGCAGATACGCTCCATT
>ERZ826220.1033-NODE-1033-length-29852-cov-6.101118_pt1 | contig 29852 bp, 29 predicted proteins | sample MGYA00519927_ERZ826220 | MGnify/ENA primary metagenome ERZ826220 (study PRJEB31778, sample SAMEA3449225) | human gut metagenome | biome: human gut; feature: human-associated habitat; material: faeces | place: United Kingdom | collected 2010/2012 ... | reverse complement strand
TTCTCCGATTGGCATACTCTTGTACTGTTTTTCCCTACATTTATTTTACACTAAGTTAGCTATTTTTGATTTTTTCAAACGCCGAGCGTATCTGCCTGTTTTTATAGGCTTTTCTGCTGAATATTTCATAAATCGAGCATGCCTTATCAACAAGACAGACCAAAAGACTTTCCTTGTATGCGGGCGGAGTGAGGGTGAGCGGAAACATATGCTTTTTAATAATATCCCGCTCCATATCGCTCAATTCAAAGTCCTCTTCGGCATTTTTGAGCGCAGCGCTCGGGTGGTACCTGCCGTGCAAGGGTCTGTTTTCATCGGGAATGTGCCAGTCATAAAGAAAATAATCATGCAGCAGCGCACCGCGCACAAGCTCGTTTTCATGCCCCTTGAGGGCTTTGAAGCGTTCTGCCAGCCTGTAGCAGTAATATGCAACGGCAATGCAGTGCAGAAGGCAGGAGGTATTCCCGTGCTGAATAAAAAAAGCTGTTTTTGAAAGCCGCGAATCCGCCGCGGCGGCGGTTATTATCTTAAGAAAACTTTTGTTGCTCATATTAAGAATTATATCATCCGACATTTGCATTTTCAATAGCCGCTCCGTGAAATTTTTGTTAATATATCCAAACCTGCTCTTCTTCTGCGCGCACCCTTTCGCTCTCTTTCCAAACAATCTGCTTAATGTCTTTTTGTATTATCAGTCTTGCGTTTTCTCGGGAATAATTGTATTTTGAGGGGCTGTCATCGGTTTTAAGGCTTATTTTGTCTCCGTTCATTTCAAACAGACGCTCGGTGCGTTCATAAAGCGCGTGATATGCTGCATCTCGCACGGATTCGTTATCGCTTTTTGTAAGCTGCGCTATATACGGCACGACCGAATCGGAAAGCTCGCCTAAATAATCGATGTCAAGTTCCTTTAAGACTCCGCTCGTGAATGCGTTTACATTGTAGCTTGCCACCGTACGGTCGATATCGCAGAAGCCGGTTATAAGACCTATCGCCGCAAAGCATATAATCACACATTTCATCGCAGGGAAGCGCTTTGCATACATTGAAACCGTTATTATAATGAAAAGCAGGGCTAACGCCGCCATGAAGATGCTTGTCATGAGGCGCAGGCGCGTAAGACCGAAGAAGCCGATATACATAATCATTTTTGAAATCGCGGTTGCGGCAAATATAAGTGAAAATATGCATATTACCGTTGACATGATCCTGACAGAAAGCGGAGCGGCGGCATTTTCGCCGCGCTTTGTGAAATTGAAAATGACGCTTACCGTAACGAAATTTATTCCGCATACGCCGCAAAGCTCAAAGAAGCCGCGCCTTGCGTAATCGGCGGGGGTGAAGGCATAGCCCTTCGGCAGAATGCCCGAAAAGCCGCTGAAAAAGTAAGCCGACTGCGAAAGCAGATAAACAAAATAAACCGCCGCCAGAACCGAAGAAAGCGTAACCGCCGTTGCGGGCGGAATTTTTCTGAGCTCTTCGACCGACCCGATGTCCGTGCATTCGTGCTTTAGGTTCTTTTTTACCGAGAAAAGCATGGAAAAGAAATATACCGATGCCGCTGCTCCGAGCAGGATCTTCAGAATCAGCATTCCGACCCCGGAAAAGACCGATACTATAAGCCCCTCAAAAGCGGCGTCGGAACGCATGAGCAGCGGAAATATCACAACCAAAACGGGAACGGAAAGCAATATTCCCGCAAGCACCTGTCGGTTAACACCTCTAAGCTTATTCTCTCTGCGGTAGCTGCCGTAGGAGCGGAAGGGGATATCCATTTTGTCAAACGGATTTACAAGCAGTGTATTGAGGATACTGAGCATCGGGGACGAATTTTTATCCCCGCCGAAAATACCTGCGACGGAAATACCGTACAGTATGACCGCAGCGGCAAAAAAAATAAGATTCATAAGTGAATCGTTATAAACCGAAAATATTGCCGAAAAGCCGACCGACGCCGCCGCTGAAAAAACCGAAAATGCGCCTATATGACGGCTTTTCCCCCCATTATAGGCAAAGGTCAGCGCATAAAGCAGCAGAAGGGAGGCAGTAAAGCCTGCGTTAAAGCCGCCGAAAACCGACCAATCGACAAACAGTACCGAGCTTATAAGCGTTATGACCGCAAACACCGTGTCCCTTTTCTTCCAGGAAGGAATTTCCTTTTGAATCTTCTGAATTGGTTCCGAAATTACTGTATCGCACATTATTCATCACTCCTGTATTCAAGTATATCTCCGGGCTGGCATTCAAGCACCTCGCAAAGCTTTTCCAGGGTTGAAAAGCGTATGGCGCGCGCCTTGTTGGTTTTGAGTATCGAAAGGTTTGCCTGCGTAATTCCTACCCTTTCCGCAAGCTCACCCGATGATATTTTGCGCTTCGCCATCATAATATCAAGATTTATTACTATCATTGTTCCGATCACCCTATATTGTAAGCTCATTTTCGTTTTTAAGCTCTATCGCCGTGCAGAATATATTTTTTATGACCCGCAGAATAAGCGCGATAAAGCCGGCAGCCGTTCCCGCAATGTAAAAGGGCAGATAAAAATATCCGCTTATAAGCGTTATAAGCGCAACGGCGGTGCAGCACCATGAAAGAATTCGCAGAAGCCTGACATTTTCGCCGATAAACGCCTTTGACTTTAAAATGTTTTTAAGCAGGCGGCGCAGCGTCAAAAGGGCAGCGGCGGCAAACGGCAGGCAGCAATAGCAAACGGTTATAAGCACTGTCCTAAGCGACTGCGATTTGCCGGTAAGCTCGATATACCGCGATGTAATAAGGGGGAGAAATATCCCCGCGATGACCGCAATCAGAAAAATAATGTCGGTAAGAATAAGCGAAAGCTTGGCGGAATGCCTCGGCGTCCACATATTAACATCTCCTCGGTTTCAATTTTTACAAGCAAATAATAGCACGTCTCTTATCGTTTGTCAATAAAATTATATCGAAAAAAGATATTACAATTTTGTAACAACGGTTGATATCCGCACGTGCTGTTCATGCGGCTTGCGGTTTCATCGTATTTTGAAAAATTCTTTCCGCTTATTTTAAAGGTCAGCGCCATGCATATAAAGGAAAGCGGAAAGGTCGCAAGGGAGGCAGGCGATAAGTACCAAACGATTGCGCATACGGTATAATTTTCGACATCACCGGAATGTTGAAATCGGGGATTCGGAACTTAGTGAACTGTAAAAAAATTATTTTGTAAAAAAATTAATTTTGGGGCTTGACTTTGCTCCTTTGATATGGTATAGTAGTTAGGCGCTGAAAAATGCTGGTGTAGCTCAGTTGGTAGAGCAGCTGATTTGTAATCAGCAGGTCGGGGGTTCAAGTCCGTCCACCAGCTCCATTTTTGTGAAGGTGGATTTCAGCATGAATTAAATATGGGAGAGTTCCCGAGTGGCCAAAGGGGACAGACTGTAAATCTGCTGCTTTCAGCTTCGATGGTTCGAATCCATCCTCTCCCACCAAAGTCAAATAATCCGAACATTGTCATCAACGGTGACACGTTCGGATTATCAATTTTTATAACCGGTTTAGCAAACACTTAACATGCAAGGGCAGAGAGTTTTCGTTCTCTGCCCTTGTGCGCGTTTTAAGCCGTTTTATCGGCGGTTTGTGCCTTTAAAGAGGCTTGTTCGGCTTTCCACTCCTCATATTCCTTTTGCCCTTCCTCGCTCTCAAAGAAGGCTTGAATTTGCGGAAGGAAATGCCTTGCGAGGATTTCCAATTCGTGTTTTGGAATATTACTTCTGTTTGCTGCCATAAGGCAACACGGCTTTTATTTTATCTGTTGTCGGGTCATTCCTCCTTACATATTCATTTGCATACCGCCATCATCGTGGCTGTCTTGAGTTTGTTTTTTCTTCTGACCGCGCTTGCGTTCACGGACATATTTCGGATTGTGCTTGTCATTATCATTGCCTCCGATCATCGCAAGATCAGCTGCAAGATACAGGCTATTAGCGGCAATATCGATCCAATCGCCGCCCATTTCAACCTGAGCCTCCATGGTGTCAAGTCCCGTGCTTTCAGCTCGTTCTTCATATTCTTCAGTTCGGTATGCATCATCTCTTTCAAACAGTTCGTCTGATTCGATGATTGTACCTCTACTGAATATCGGATCGAGTTCATTCCCTCCGATACAATTCTCCGAGCCTGAAACAGGTTGTCCTCCACCGTCCTGGTCATTATATTCTTCAAGCCCTCTTGTGTCGGTAGCTTGGATATCAAATCCGTGTTCCGCACAATGGCGTTCCCAGTCTGTGAGATATGCTCCGCCAATAGATTGTATTGCTCGGGCTTGAGCATCAGGTAGATTGGCTGTATCGGTTCGGTCAAAGCTTCTACCGTCTGCTCGGTTATCGTTTGTATTTGGTTGATTTGTTTTAACTGCTCTATATTCATAAGCAAATAATTCCTCCATATTAGTTTTTAAATATTTGTCATCAAGTAATCGGTTGTCCCGAAATCGCTGACCGTCCGGTGTGGTGTAGGTGATATATTTGTAATGGTCGCTTCATTAACGGTAAATGTGCTATGTATTTGGATGCAGGCTATGCGCTTCAGTCAGATAATGTTTATTCGAAGGCAAAGATAAACCTTGGATTTGTACCTGTTCCTTCACCAAAGGGTGTTAATAAGGTTTATGGTAGTACTCAATTATGGGGATTCCCTGTTTCAAATAAGGCGGGCACAAAAAAGGACAATATCGAAGCTGCCTCCTATGCGCTCGAATATTGGCAAAATCCTGTCTATGATGAGGAAGGCAACTCAATGTGGTTAAATTCTTCTGTGAGTGCGTTCATTAACTACTGTTATTCTCAACCGAAATCCTATACAGCTTCTGAAGGAGTTGTTTCTTACGGTGGAGATTATAGTTATAATACTATGCTTAATGATTTGCTGAATTATGGTCCGGACTCTGTTGATACACAGTGCGCCAAGTGGTCCAAGGTAATTTCTGCAAATATTAAGAAAATCAGCGACGAGTGGTCATAAACTGCGTATTTAACAAACAAACGAGGTGTGCAGAATGAAACTAAATAAGAAAAAAATGCTTTTTTCTTTGATTGCTGTGGTGCTGGTTTTCTCCATTACCATTGTCGCAACAAATATGGATAATATTATTAATGTATTGAAAAGCGCCGTTTTAAGTTCGGAGGAAGATTCACAACGCTTTGTTGCAAGTCAGAGTTCGCATTTTGGCTATAAAGAAGGAACAGGTGAGCTTACCTATGACGGCGAGGTGTATAATTATCCTGATGTAAAAGGAAACCCCTGTAATAACAGGTATGAACAGCTTTTGGCGCGGGACGGATTTATCTACGGTATGGATAAAGACTGGATCGGTGACGGTCGAACAGGCGGAACAACAATCAGTGACAATATTGTTTTAGGTGCTGTAAGTCAATACGACGCTACCGCTTGGCGAAAGGATTGTACCAATATTAAAGCGTTGGGTTTTAACGCAGTGAATCTTTGGCTGATTCCGGGCGGTATCGACGGCTTGGTCTTTAATGAAGAAGGTATTGTGACAGAGTCGTTTCAGGAGAAAGGTCTTGAAAATTTACGGGAAATACTTGAAATTTGCCGTGAAGTCGGACTTGATTTTGTGCCGTCTTTAGTTCCGCCGGGACTTTCTGACTCCAACTATTTGACCAACACAACAAAAGACGGCAAAACCGAAACAGCAATGGATCGTATTTATAAATATTACCGTCATTATTGGGACGGTGATAATAGCGAAGCCCGCAACGCTTTTTATGAGAATGCAATAAGACCCATTTGCCGAGTTTTGGCAGAATATCAGGATATTATTCCGATGATTGCGCTTACTGTCGAAAACGGCTATCAGCTTGTAAATGATCCGGATACAGGAATGCTGTACAGTACAGGGTATATAGGTGCTACAACTTGGGAAAACATTTCTACATTCATTAACGGTCTCGGAAAGATTGTTAAAGAGTATATGCCCAATATGATGACTTCTGTTGAAGATGTTGGGCAGGACTGGGCTCAGCTTTCTTATCGTTATAACGAATTGGAGTATGTTGATATAATAGGCCGTAATTTGTATATGTCGAGCAGCACTGTTCCGGATCCTCAGGATTTGTTTATAACAAAGCCTACATACCTTGGTGAGTTTAATGTCGCTGAAACAGGTTCGGGTTTATCTGGGGAAAAAGCAGAAACTATTTTACTTAGGTTTTATGACAGTGCACAGGCGGCAGGATATAAGGGTGCGTTCTATTTCCAATACACAGGCGGAAACACTGAACTTTCTATGTTTAACAGCGATACTTACGAATATTCGACCTATAAGAAGTTTGTTGTCAACGTAGCATATAAAATTCGCGAGATGAAGGCGGAATACCGCAATAAAATGTACGGCACCGCAATCCCTGTGCTTGAAAAACCTGAAATGCTTTTCTATACAGGCGGTGAAGAGGTTTATTGGGTAGGCTCTAAAGGTGCTTCCGAGTATAAATTAGAGCGGTTGATTGAAGGTGGCAGTTGGGAGAATATTGCCACAGTTTCCGCAAGCGATATGCTTGATAACGGTCTTCTGTATTATCTTGATGATAAGATTGAAACTCTTGTGTTGAACTATAAAGCAACCAATCATTCTATACCTAAAATTAAATATCGTGTAACTGCGATTACAGAGGATGGTTTAAATGCTGTTTCTGAAGAGTCTAATTATGATGAGTACTTCCTGCCGGATAATATGATACCGGACGGCGTTGACTCTAACGGTGTTACTATTGAGGGTCAGCAGAATGCAGCAAGCTTTGAAATTGCAGATATTAAAGCCAATACTGATAATACTGCTAGTTGGATTATTCCTAGCGGTAAGAAGGAACTCGGTCAGATCATTAAGGATGCGTCTATAGCGCGAACCGGTGAATATTGTCTCTACATCGATCACGCAAAGGGAGTCGGTTTCTGTGATGATAAGAGTGAAGACGGAGCAAGTTCGATTGGTAGCGGCGCCGCTTTAGAAATGTTGGTCGAATTGAAGCCGAATACAAGATATGAATTCTCTTTCTGGACGCGAAATTCGAATCGTGCACATTGGCGCGTTATAGGAAAGATTAACGATAAGAACGGAAGAGAGCTTTCTGCAATTCCTTTCCCCGACGATCCGGATAATGATGAATGGGTTCAGTCTAAGCAACAGTTCACATCACCAAATGCAGATGACGGTAAGGAAACTTGTACGGTTATACTTACATTCTGGTTGAATGGCGGCGGCTATCCTCCTGAGGAAATGCAACAGCAGGCATACATCGATGATGTTGCTATAAAAGAATATAGATAAACGTTTGACTGGGATCTGAAAAGAATGATTTAAAACCTAATTTCTTTTAAATAGGTTATGAATGTTCGGGAGGTGGAATTGCTTCCTTGGTCCGAGTGAAATAATAGATCAGTAGGTTTTCTTAATTTATATGCAGCACTTAGCGTACTTTTTGTAAGCTGAGTGCTGTTTTTGTAAGCGTCAAATCTAAAGAATAAAAATATCTGCCGCAGACAGTACGACAGGTAAAGATAATTGTTAATTTTTGCAATCGTCGGGTACGTTCCAGGAAAAACGACTTTTTAAAGTTTTGTGTAAACTTATATTTTGGTTAACATAAACCTTTGACGCCATTATATTAAAATACGAACTTCAGTAAAGACTAAAATAAATGATAAAATCAGCCTTGACAGAAGTTCGTATTTTTGATTTTTAAGCAAACACAAAGGTTTATAATATTATGTCTATTAATTTTCACACAAAAGTGAAACAGAGCCATCCGTTTAGGTTGTTTTGTCCACTGCGTTGCATTAATAGAATAATAAATTGAGCCGCCTTCTCCGACTAATATGTATTTTTCATTTGCGTATACGCCGCCGTAAAGGGTGGGATTTGCAAGAGTATCGTTAATGACCTCATAATAGTCGGCGAAAACAGCACCTGAAATTGCGCTTAAAAGCATAGCAAAACAAAGAATAAAGGAAAGAAATCTTTTTAACATTTTTTTGCGTTTCATTTTCATATCTCCTTTTTTGTTAGATAAACAGAAATCGAAAATCAAAAGTACACTGGACTCACTCCATCGTATTTATTTTAAGCTTTCGCTGCAAGCTTTTTAAGTCTTACCAAATCCAAAATATCGACCTTGCTGTCGGCATTGACGTCACTTGCGGTCGGGTCAAAGGCAGAATCGATGTTTAACAAAAGCCTTTTAAGGAGCGACAGGTCGGTTGCAGTAAAGGAACCGTCGGAGTCAAGGTCGCCGAAATATCTGTACGAGATTCCGTTTTCCGCCGCGTAGCTTTCCGCGCCCGCGCCCTTGTTACAGTATATTAACGTTTGTGCGTTATCGCCGAACGCCGTTTTAGCAATAAATTCTGCGTTGCCCGTAATAATAGCTTTTTGAAGCTTTGTTCCCGCAAAAGCGTCAAAGCCTAAATAAACCGTGTTTTTTGAAAAGCGCGTTTCGGTCAGCGAGGTATTCATAAAAGCTTTGTCGCCGATTGCTGAAACTCCGCTTAAATCAACAGCTCCCGAAAGTCCCGAATTAAGGAAAGAGCAGTCGCCGATTTCCTTTACCGAGCGGGGAAAGGTTATATTTTCAAGGCTTATGCTGTTCCTGAAGGCGCTGTCACCGATAGCGGTAATCCCCTCGCATATTGTCACTTCTTTAAGCGAGGTAAGCTTACTAAAGGCATAAGACCCGATTTTACCGTCGGCATTTATTATTTTAAGCCTTTTGATTTGTGCTTTAAAATCAGACCAGCCCTGCGCGTAATAATCGGAGGTGTAATCGCTTAAAAATGCGTTTCCGCAAACCGTAAGTGTTTCGGTTGCGTAATCATACTTCCAGTAATCCTCTCCCGCAAATTCGCCCGCATTGGTTTTTATAACGGTCGGGGTTGTTGATGGGGAGGCGGCGGCTGTTTCGGTCGCGGCATAGCGCTGGTAAAATGTGTATTCAGTATCAGAATTAAGCCCAGAAAAAACAGGACTGCTCTGCCAGCTTTGACCGTCCGTACTGTATTCAAGCCCGTCATAGGAAGCAAGCGCAATTTCGGTTATGCCTATTCTTTCGGCAGCGGGTAAATTAAGGGGAATAAAATTATCTCTGCCCGTATATTCCGCCATACTGCCCGGAACTCCGTATACCGTTATAACTCTGCCCGCGGAATTAGCAAACGCGCCGTAGGTCTGCTCCGCGCTCGGCGGCAGAAAAACTGCGCTTAAATTGGTGCCGTAAAATGCATTTGCCCCGATTTTTTTAATGTTTTTTCCGAAAACCGCCTCTATGAGAGAGGTTAGAGTAAATGCCTCTTCTCCTATTGAAATAATCGAATCGGGAAACTTCACGGTTGTAAGCAAACTACAGCAGGCAAAAGCTTGGTCGCTGATTACCGAAAGCGTATCAGGGAATTCAATTGATGCGAGCGATGAACAAAAGCTGAAAGCTCCGTCTTCGATTTCGGTTAAGCCCTCGGGCAGAGTAACACGGGTAAGAGCTTCACACGACTTGAAGGCGCTCTTACCTATCGCGGTTATTCCTTTCGGAATATCGAGCGTTTTAACAGCGGTTTTATAAAAAGCCCCGTACCCGATTTCCAGATCGGACTGCGGCAGTATTATTGTCTCAAGCTTTACGCAATGCCCAAAAGCATATTTACCGATGCTTTTAAGCCTTCCCGTTTCAAAACACACCTCAGTAAGGCTGTCCGAGGAATCAAAGGCTCCTTCTTCTATCACTTCAACGCTTGCGGGGATTTTTAGCTTTATTAAACCTGAACACGCAAATGAATATTCACCTATCCGTACAAGCGTATCGGGCAGGCTGACGGTTTCGGGATATAGAGTAAAAAAGGCGTCATTTCCAACAGAGGTAACGCCCTCGCTGATAACAATATGCTTTATATCACCGTCATAAGAAATCCACGGAGCGCGTCTCGGTTCATTGCGCGATCCGTAATCGTACATATCGCCGCTGCCCGAGATTGTAAGCGTTTCGGTTTCGCTGTCAATACTCCAGACAAGATTATCGCCGCACTTTTCCTCAGATTCCGCAAAAACCGTAACGGGCAGAGCGGAGCAAATTAATAGCACGCTTAAAACTAAAACCAATACTTTTTTCAATACAATCATTCCTATATCTTGATAAATTGTCAATACAATTTAATTTTTTTAAGTGCGAAGGATTCGATTAATTAAATCAAATCCTTCTATGAAATCAACTAATTAGAAAGTACGCTCGGAACTATACTGCGTAATTGTTTCGCTTGCACTGCCGCTGTATACAACACATTCGGCCTTTACACGGTATGTTCCGCTGCCGACAGAGGCTGTTTTTGACAGTGAAGCATAGTAGTCACTAACAGTTGTAGTCCATGACGTATCTTTACTCCACCAAAAGAGCGTTTTCTTTTGAAGTGTCATAGTTATCTTGATTTTAGTTGCTGTACCGGCATAACCATTTACTGTTGTAGTGCATTTTGCATTTCCGCTTGAATTTGTTAAATTAACATTAACATCTGATGTATAGATATAATAAGGCTGAGCGGTATTACCACTTTCAAAAGAATCCGTTGCACTTAAATTTGAAACAGCAACTGCTTCTGCCGATAAACCAATACCACAACATAAAGCAAGAGTAAGTATGATTGAAAGTACTTTTTTGCACATAAATATCCCTCCTTTCCGACATTAATAACAGAGATTTTTGTTCTCTATTAATGTAAACGGAAAGAAGGGACTTTTTGTGACCGGCTTTTTTTAAGATTTTTATTCAACAGGGATAGATTCAGCAATTTTATATAGTTCTTCTTTTGAAACCTGTCCGTATAGAATAAAATAATATTTCTCATTTCCAAAAATTATTTTATTGAAATCCTTGTTAGTATACATTATTCCTTCAAGTGAATTAATATAAACTGTTTCAATTTCTGCTCCTTCTGTGTCGGTCGTCAAATTCGAATCATAATTGATTTGCTGTGAATAACTAATTATATTGTTTTGTGAATCTGAATATAATATTAGACATGAATCTTCGTAATAAGATGAACGTGACACCTCAAAACCGTCAGGTATATATTGCGGTTGAATCTTTTGAAATACAATTACCGCGGGTATATCTTCATTATTTGTTATTGATATTCTTGTGAATTTTTCGAATGTTTCTGTTATAAACTCTATGACCGTTTCTCTGATCGCTTTGACGCCAAATGTTGTAGCGGTAAGAGTAATTAATAAAGCAGTAATAATAATTGCTATTCTTTTTCCTACAGTATTAATCATATAGTAATATGATTTCTTTTGAGCAGCTAAAAGTTTCTTCATTTTAGTTTCAAAAGTCTGTGAGAAGGTTATGGTTTTCAGTTCATCTTTATTCGGAAGATTATCCGATAATTGCTGATTGTAAAGCTCAAAGGCTGCTTTCAATCTTTGGTCACATTTATTTGACAAAAACATTAATATACACCTAACTTTTCAAGTGATTGCTTTAGTGCATTTCTTGCTCGTTGTAATCTTTTTCTGACGGCTTGACGTGAAATACCGAGTATGTCGCTGATTTCTTTATCTGATAATTCATAATATACTTTTAATTCTATTATATCTCTATGTATAGCCGGTAAGGCTTTAATTAAGGAGCAAAGCTCCTTAAGCTCGATGCTTTCGATCATAGTATCTTCTGTTATTGCTTTATTGCCTATATCATCGAAGCTGTATATTTTATTTCGCTTTTCCTTGTCAAGCATATCCAATGCGACGCATCTAATAATTATAACGATGAAGGCTTTGGTTTTGAGACTTTTAATTTCACCTATTCCATCTAAATGCCGAGTTAATTTTATAAAAGCTTCATGGACTGCATCTTCCGCTAAGCCATTATCTCCCAATATGTTAAAAGCAATATATTTCATAAGAGCCTTATATTCATAATAAAGATTTTCAAGTTTAGACTTTTCTTCTTCGGTATCTACCAAACTTAAATAATATAACAGCAAGAATATTCCTCCTTCAGCGCTTTTATTATATTATATCACTAATTCTATAATTTTCCATATGTTTCAAGCTTTTTCGACAAATAATATTCTTTGTTTAGTACGAAAAACGGGGAATAAAATAATGCCTGATTAAAATTATAAACTAATATAATAATCAAAAAGCACTTGCTGATTTTGTGCAAGTGCTTTTCAATAATGTGAAAAAATATAATTCAATATCTTTCAAGTTATTATATTCTAACTACATTATTATTCCATAAATAGAATTCATTATAATAATCAAACAACATTTTTTCATTCAAAGGATTCTCCGTTTCAAGAAAGGTGAGAAAGAAAATGCTATTATTTCGAAATTTTCTCATTGGGTATATCCCATTCTTTTCCGATGTGCCAAGAAATAATACTGCGAATCTTTGATATTGAGTTTTCATTTACTTTTAAATGGCAGAAAATGATATAACGAATCGTGTTTGAGGAATCGTCAAAACAAATACACGCAAAGTTGTTCGTGTATAATTCTTCGTTAATTATGACTCTTCTGACTAAATAATCGTTTAACATACAATATTTCGGATCGGTATCTTCTAAATCTTTTGACAAGTGAATTTTCTCGTTTTGATATTCTTCAGCAGTATAAGGAATCTCGACCATATAAAATGTATAATATTTATGTAGTCAGCCGATTCATAGATCATCTTCTGATGCACAAAGGTATTCAGCACATCGCGGTCGATTCCGCGGGTTAAAAGATAGGCATACACACGCCGCATATTATCGTTTTTCGGCGGCAGCTCAAAGGGCTTTGGTTCTTTCACAATGGGCGGCGATACCGTAAGCGTTCCGCCGCAACAGCCTAGCAGATATTCCATTGCCTCCGCATAGGACTTGTTATAATACCTTCGGACAAAGTCGATGGCGTCACCGCCGACTTGTTCGTATTGGTGATACCACAGATTGCCGCGCACGGTGACCTTCTGTGAGCCATCACGCCATACATATTCCTTGCCGGAGCGTTTTAGTGTTTCGCCAAGACTTTGCAGCAAAGAGACAAGATCGGTCTGCCGAGCCTGCTCTTTCTGCGCGTCGGTAAAATGAATATAGGTTGACATAGGGACACCTTTCGATTATTTATTGTATATTTCTAAATTAGGTTGACAAACTATCGTTATAACGATATAATAGTAACGGAGGCGATTATATGAAAAACGAAATTATCATTTATCACGGATCGCAAAAAATAATTAAAACTCCTGTTTTCGGAGATGGCAATCCGAGAAACGATTACGGACTCGGATTTTACTGCACCGAGAATCTTGACCTCGCGAAAGAATGGGCTTGTACCGAGGAAAACAGCGGTTATGCAAACAAATATAATTTTGATATGACAGGTCTTACTGTATTAAATCTTTCAAGTGAAAAATACAATATTCTCAATTGGCTTTCTATCCTGATTGAAAACAGAATTTTCAAAATATCCAACGATATTGCTGCCGAGGGCAAAGATTATTTATCGAAATATTTTCTGCCTGATTACAAGGATTATGATGTGATTATCGGTTACCGTGCAGATGATTCGTATTTTTCATTTGCAAACGCTTTTTTGAATAATACACTTTCACTGCATCAGCTTGAAAAGGCAATGTATCTTGGAAGGCTTGGTGAACAAATTGTATTAAAAAGCAAAAAAGCCTTTGAGCAAATCAGCTTTACTGAAATTATTCCTGCGGAAAAAGAGATTTATTATCCTATGAAAACTGCCCGGGACAAAGAGGCAAGAGAAGCATATCGCAGGGAGCGTTCAAACCGTCGTGCTTCCGACGCAGTTTATCTTATAGATATTCTCAGAGAGGAGTGGAAATCGGATGATTCACGCTTACGAAGAAACCTATTTGAATGACGCAATGAATAACTTAGGCGATATGCTTGATTATGCAATCAATGATCTCGGATACGATTTGGAAGCATTTTATTCTCAGTTTCTGATTTCGGGTGTAGCCGAAAGCTTCGCAAAAGGCAATCCGAAATATATAGCCGGTCTTTCAGGCATTGAGCTTGCAAGCGAAGTAATATATCGGACAGAAAACAAGCGACCTGACGAAAATCCGTCTGAAACGATAGACAAAAGTCCTGAATATTGGGCAGGATGGGTGCTTGCGTATTATCAATGGTATACTGCTTATGATTTTAACTATATCAGCAAACGAGGACTTACAGTATCCCGCGTTTTATCGCTGTATCCAACACTGCACGAAGCTGACTTATCAAAATTTGTCTCTGTTGCCGACAGTATTATTGAAAAGTCCAAAAATGAAGATATCAGCAGTCTGAAAAAAATACGGAAAGCAAAAGGGATTACCCAAAAAGAATTGGCAGAGCTTTCGGGTGCTTCGCTCAGAATGATTCAACTCTATGAACAAAAGCGGCAGGATATCAGTAAAGCAGAAATACAGCCACTTTTAAATATTTCAAAGGTGCTGGGTTGCAATGTAAACGATCTTCTTAATTGAACAATTATTTTAAGCCTGTGGTTCTTTAGTCCATAGGCTTTTATTATCCCATTTTCTGTCCGTGCGCTTGTTTCTTTTCTGCAATCTTTTTGCGTAATTTACGGTCAACGGCAGCGCCTTTTCCTTTGCGCTCATCCTCTAAGCGGTTTTGAATCATGCGGCTGAGATAATGCATAAGACGGATAGTCCCCAATGACGCCGACCAATTTCTACCCGATTTTATGCTGTGCAGAAGCTGCTCGGTATATCTGTTGCCGTGTTCTGCGGCGGAGGACAGATAGAAAACCGCCGTGCTATAATCACGCTCCGTTTCTTTGCCGTACAGATATAGTTTGCCAAGCTGGTATTCCGCAAAGTCATTGCCGTTCTTTGCGGCAATTTCAAAGTTACGGATTGCCCGAATAACATCCTTGACCGAGTCCTCGGTCAGCAATATCTTTCCCGCAAGGTAGGCGGCATAGGGGTTGTCCTGTGCGGCTGCTCCTTCAAGATAACCGACAGCCCGTTCCAAATCCCGCGGAATGATTTCTCCGCGGTACAACAGCTTGCCGAGAATATATTGCGCCGGAGCAAAATTATTGTCTGCCGATTCGGTCAGCAGTCGGATCGCTTCTGGGTAATTCTGCAAGAGCAATACACCGTCGAGGTATGCCTTGCCGAGAATATATTTTGCATAGCGGTTTCCTTTATCTGAGGAACGTTTCAGCAGTTCCTCCGCGCGGGGCAGGTCTTGTTCGATATCTGTTTCTTGAAGCAAGGTCTTGCCGAGTAGATATTCGGCGTACTGATTGCCGTCTGACACCGCATCTTCCAGCCACACCAAGGCGTAATCAATATTTTGAGTTACATCCTCGCTGCGGAGAAACATTTTACCGAGACGGTATTTGGCAACATCACAGCCGAGGTGTGCAGAGTCAATAAGCAGATCCACCGCCATGTCGGGATCGTAGTCCTCGCTTTCGCTGTCGAGCAGATCCTTTGCCTGATGATAGTCTTTTTTGTCTTTTCTTATGACAGCTTCGCCGAACAACTCGCGGTGTTTTTCATTTTTGTAGTTCATATGGTATTTCCTCCTGTTACATTGATAAAGAAAAATCGGAGGTCATATCCTCACCCTCCGTAATATCTGTGAGATATTGGGGATCAAGAACGACTTCCGATTCGTTTCGTCCGTTAAATACAGCGTATATATGCTCTTTGTCAATCTGCGCTTCATAGACCATTCCGTCCTCATTGAATCTATGAGCAAACCATTCTGCTTTTTCCTTGTTCAGAGTCCAAGAAAGGGCTTTGATATTGTCTGCGTTATATGAGGTCACTCCGCGGTAAACAGTCAGCGTGTCATCCATTTTCTGTAGTTGCTCATATTCATCGTCCTCCATAAGCGCTTTGGGATCGGCGGATTTGAACATGGAAAGTAAATCAGCTTTGCTGAGATCAGGATCGTTGTGAGGCGCTTCGTAATTGATCCAAGCAGAGGCGAGGATTTCTGAGAAGTCTTTCCTTGAAAGATATGGCGATGCGAGCTTGAGAAAGGTCAGGGCGTATGGCGGATTGAGCAACAAATATATGTGATATGGGTTTTCGGTTTCATCAATTATTTTACTTACTGAGTGCTGCCATCTCTGCAAATTTTCATTGTTCAGCGTTATATCTATCGGTCGGAAACCTTCATACTTTTCTGTCGGAAGAGCAACCAAACCGGAGGATGTGAACGGGTGCTGTACGAGCATTGGTGAGTATGGCGTTTGATTGACGGCAGTCATAAGCAAAGTCTTTGCGATTGCTTTCACACCGCCTAAATCTGTTTCTTTTTTCATGGTAAAAATCCTTTCATATAAAATAAAAAAAGCCAACCGTTTTTTTAGGGCGATTGGCTTTTAGGGCAACAAAAAAGGCTCACGTTTTTTTAATTTCCGTGAGCCTGATTTTGCTTAAATATTCAACTTGCGGGTTCGAATGGAGTCAGAATAGGTTTTTTGCCGTTTGGCATCTATAAAACTATATTGAAAAAATCTGCTCCAAAAACGCGAAAAACCCCGATGAAATCGGAGTTTCTCGCAGGGCATCTTTTTTGTTACCCTTTTATGGCAGGGGCAGAAGGGATCGAACCCTCGGCACTCGGTTTTGGAGACCGATGCTCTACCAGCTGAGCTATACCCCTATAATAAAAAAATGCTTGTTATGGTGGACCATCACGGACTCGAACCGCGGACCGACCGGTTATGAGCCGGTTGCTCTAACCAACTGAGCTAATGGTCCGAACAAGCAAGATATATTATATCATAAAAAAACGGTTTGTCAAGTGAAATATTGCTTTTTCGAAAAAAAATTTGAAAAAATACGGCGGCATGCCGAAAGCTGTCGCCGCATCGCTTTAAAACACCTGATTTTTTATGCCAAAGCCTTTCCGAGGCTGTTGCATTCGGCTGTGGCGGCGTCATCGGGGGCGTCGTTGCAAATTACATAATCGCACGCCAAAACAGCGCCGTCCGCCTTGCAGGTTTCCTCCCAATTACGCATCCATTCGCCGTCTCCCCAGCCGTATGAGCCGAAGAGCGCGATCTTTTTGCCCTTGAGTTTGCTTTCGCAGGACTCGAACATCGGAGCGAATTCATCCTCCTCCAAAACCTCCGCACCCATCGCGGGGCAGCCGAAGGCGATTGCATCAAAGGAATCAACCGCATCGGCGGTGAACTCGGCTGCGGTGAAAAGCGTGGCTTCTCCGCCCGCAGCCTTTACGCCGTCGGCAACGGCCGCAGCCATAGCCTCCGTATTGCCTGTGCCGCTCCAATAAACAACAGCAGTTTTACTCATTTAAATTACTTCCTTTCGATTTTATATATATCAACCGGCTACTGTGAGCCGCTCAATAGTCTTGCCGCCGGCATATTGCTCGGTGTAAACACGCGTGCATTTACTGTATTTCGCAAAAATTTTTTTTGCCTTTTCCTCATCACTGTATACCTTCCAGTAGCCGGTTAATTTACAGCTGCGCGCCTTATTTTCAATAAAGCCCTCAACATCCTCTGGCGGATAGCCGAGAAACAGCCCCACCTCATGCGGAAATTCTCCGCAGTCCGCCATGCGCTTTATAAGCTGCGCGATACAGGTCTCAGGTGAGCGAAAGCCGTAGCCGCACTTTGTGAGAATATTATATGCCGTTTTGTTCTGCAGATCCCTTGACAGCATGGACGGCCTGTAAAGATATATCAGCGCGCTGCGGCCGTTGTATTTAAGCGGCAGAACGCGCAGCCCCTTTTCGGAAAAAGCTCTGTTCCACCGCCTTACGGCAACCTGCATTTCCTCGGCGGTGCTGTAAGGATATATAAACATATTTCCGGTTTTTAAGCCGGCAAGCGTCGGTGAGCATTGGCTGATAATTGTTTCCTCCGACAAAATACATCGCCTCCATTGCAACCGTGGCGTATGCTAACCACATTTGTGGTTAGCATACGCTAACTGAAACAGCTTATTAAAGCCGCACCTATTGGTTAGGCGTGGCTAACTTCAATGCTATAATAACACAAAGACTTATAAAAGTCAATAGCCGAAACGGCAAAATTTCAAAAAATAATTGCGGCGGCTCACGGTTTTTAAAGACGCTGCGCGGAGCCGAAATGCGAAAAAATGAAAATTTCCGAAAAATTCAAAAAAAATCTTGACTGCGACCGTCTTTTGTGATAATATAATATCTGTTCTTCGCGGGTGTAGTTCAATGGCTAGAATCCCAGCCTTCCAAGCTGGTCGTGTGGGTTCGATTCCCATCACCCGCTCCATCTTCCGATATCCTTTTTAGGGTATCGGTTTTTCTTTTACCCCTCAAACAATAAAGCCTACCCTGCCCTCAGTCGGCTTAAATAAAGGGGTGGCGAAAAGTGAGCTGAAAATTGCACCTTAAACCGCCAACCCCACATCAGTCAAAAACTAAAGCCTACTAATAGGTTTTGGTTTAATCATTTTCGGGAGTGAATCGGGAGCAAAAACATAAATCATATATAATATTTATTTTAAAGACCTATGCTTTGTACTTTCAGAGCATAGGTCTTTTTTCATTTTAAGGAGATTAAAAGCAGTGAAAAATTTTATTGAAGAATTATATTACGGCAACATAAACCCGCAGGAAAGATATTTCGACCGGAAAAGCGAAACAGGAAAAAGTATATTAGCTATTGCAGATGTTGAGGACTCATTAAACGAGATACTGAACGATACGGAAAAAGAGCTTTTCAAAGAATATCAAAGACTGGACGGCGAAATAACCGCCGATTCAAACCTTGATTCATTCATTGTAGGTTTCAGAATGGGTGCAAAATTCGCGTTGGACACCTATATCAGCGATAAAGCACCGTATCATTCTGTTAAAAAATAAATGTACTGATTATTCGTGCGGACATTAAAAAAGGAAAATGTTGGTGGAAATGGCGCAGTAGATATGTCAAAGCTTTTGGTTTATATTAGTAGGAAAGGAGTCAAACGGCAGGTGATTTATGACTTGAAAACCATAAAAAATGAAAATGAGTTTTTAAACGGCATTTACAATGACCTTGCAAATTTAATAGGTATGGATGCCACTAAAACAATCTTTGATGAATATCGAGGACAGCAGATTACTTTTCCGGTTGAGTTTTACAGCAAAAAATTCATACATAATCAAATTGTCAAGGAATACAACGGCTTTAATGTCAAACAGTTAGCCACAAAATACGAGTATAGCGAAAGAACTATAAGGCGTATTTTGAAAGAACATATTGACAACGAAGAAAATTAACTTTAGGGGTGCTAAAATGGAAAACACAAAACAGCGTAAACATTATTTATTAAAAACTGCGGCGGTAATTATACTTATACTTTCAATTATTGCCGCCTCCTGCGCCATATCATATTTTATAAATAAAAGGCGCATACCTGTTTCTACAACGGTTAAAAATGGATTGTCAGCTTATGAATTAGCGGTTGAAAACGGATATAACGGAACTGTTCAGGAATGGCTAAATTCTCTTTCCGGAAAATCGGCATATCAAATTGCGAAAGATAACGGATATAACGGTAGTGAAAGCGAATGGATAAATTCCTTAAACGCTAAAGCAAATAAAGAAATCGCCAGCATTAAATCAGCCGCTTTTTCCTCAAAAGGTGAATTATTGATTACTCTTTCTGATAACAGCGTTATAAATCTCGGTGTTGCCGTCGGCACAAATGGAAAAGACGGTGTTAATGGTGTTGACGGTAAAGACGGTAAGGATGGCGTCAATGGTAAGGACGGAATAAATGGCAGAGATGGAATTGACGGACAGGATGGAGCTAATGGTGAAGATGGCAAAGATGGAAAGGATGGTTTAAACGGTAAAGACGGCAAGAATGGCATTGACGGCAAAGATGGGAAAAACGGCAAAGACGGTTTAAACGGTGCTAATGGTAAGGACGGCAAAGACGGTATAAGCATTTCATCTGCAAATATCAATTCTCAGGGACAACTGATTTTAAATTTCTCAAACGGTCAAAGCGTTAATTTGGATAAGGTTGTCGGAATGAATGGTAAAGATGGCGTAAGTGTTGTAAGCTCCAATATAAATGCTGATGGCGAGCTTGTAATAGCCTACTCAAACGGTCAGACTGATAATCTCGGCAAGGTTATAGGCGCTGATGGTAAAAACGGCTTGAACGGTACTGATGGTAAAGATGGAAAGGATGGTTTAAACGGAAAAGACGGCAGGAATGGTATTGACGGTAAAGATGGTAAAAACGGTTTAAACGGCACCGATGGCGTAAATATTACTAAATCTGAAATCAATGCAACTGGGGAACTTATTATTACCTATTCCGATGGCACAATCAATAATTTAGGTAACATTATAGGCAAAGATGGTATTAACGGAACAAACGGTAAGGACGGCATTAACGGCAGCAATGGTAAGGATGGTATCAACGGCAAAGATGGTAAAGATGGTATAAGTGTAATCGGTGCCGAAATAAACTCAAGCGGAGAATTAGTTTTAACATATTCCAATAATCAATCCGCAAATCTTGGAACTGTCATAGGTAAAAACGGTAAGGACGGTAAAAACGGGCTTAACGGACTTGACGGTAAAAATGGAGAAAACGGCAAAGATGGCACAAATGGCAGCGACGGGATAAGTATAGTTAATTCTGAAATAAATACTTCCGGCGAATTGATTGTAACCTATTCTGACGGTAGAACCGATAACCTTGGTAAAATAATAGGTGCGGACGGCAAAAATGGTAAAGACGGTTTAAATGGTGCTGATGGTAAGAACGGTAAGGATGGTATTGGTATTCAAAACATTGTAATCAATTCAGAATATCAGCTTGAAATTACTCTTAGTAACGGTACAGAATTAAATCTCGGCTGTATAAAAGGTAATGATGGAAGTAACGGTCTTAACGGAACTGACGGCAGAGGAATATTAAAATCTGAAATCATCACAAACGGCGAACTTGTTGTTACATATACAGATAATTCTTCCGCAAATCTCGGTAAGGTAGTAGGTATTAACGGTACTAACGGCAAGGATGGAAAAGATGGAAAGAATGGCACTAACGGTGTTGATGGAATCGGAGTTGCTAAAACAGAAATAAATTCAAGCGGCGAACTGATTGTTACCTATTCAAATAATCTTTCAGCAAACCTTGGTGTTGTTGTAGGCAAAGACGGCACCGACGGCAAAGACGGGGAAAACGGCAAAAATGGGGAAAATGGTATTGGTATATCCAAAACTGAAATAACAGCAGACGGAGAATTGCTAATCACCTATTCCGATTCAACTACGCAAAGGCTCGGTAAAATTGTGGGTGCTGACGGTACAGACGGAATTAACGGCAGTAATGGTATTGGCATATCTAAAACCGAAATAAGCGAAAGTGGCGAGCTTATCATCACCTATTCTGATAATTCAGTCAAGAATTTAGGCATTATTGTGGGAAAGAATGGCAAGGATGGTATCAATGGAACAAATGGTAAGGATGGCAAAAACGGTATAGATGGTACTGACGGTAAAGATGGTAAGAATGGTGCTGACGGTAAAAACGGTATTGACGGCAGAGGAGTCACAAAGACAGAAATCAATTCTGACGGCGAGCTTATTATTACATTTTCCGACAATACAACCGAAAATCTCGGTGTTGTTATTGGAGCTAAAGGCGAAGACGGAAAAGATGGCAAGAATGGCACGAACGGTCAGAACGGTAAGGATGGTATAGGTGTTCTCAATACAGAAATAAACGCAACCGGAGAACTTATTATTACCTATTCAGACGGCACATTTAAAAATCTCGGCGTGGTTGTTGGAAAAGACGGTACTAACGGAATAAATGGCACTAATGGCAAAGATGGTACTAACGGTAAAGATGGCGTTGATGGAGCTGACGGTCAGGATGGTAAAGATGGCATAGGCGTAGCAGATGTTGAAATAAATATTTCGGGAGAACTTATTATCACACTTTCTGATAACTCACAAATAAACTTAGGCAACATAAAAGGTGCTGACGGTAAGGATGGAAAAGACGGAAAGAATGGCAATGACGGCATAGGAATTGAAAGCGTTAATATGTCTGATGATGGTATTCTTTCGGTTAAACTTACAAACGGTACAACATTAAATCTCGGAAATGTCAAGGGAAATGACGGAGTAGATGGTATAAGTGTTACATCTTCGTTGATTAACGAAGATGGCGAACTTGTCCTGACCTATTCAAACGGGAATAGTATAAATCTCGGTAAAGTTGTAGGCGATAACGGCACCAACGGTAAAGATGGTACTAATGGTAAGGATGGCACAAATGGTAAAGACGGCATAGGAATTGAGGATGTAACAATATCTACCGATGGTATATTAAAGGTTAAGCTTACAAGCGGCACAGTTATTGACCTTGGAAATATTAAAGGCATAAATGGTGTTGATGGAAAAGACGGAATAAGCATTGTTTCATCAGCAATCAATAGCAGCGGCGAGCTTGTTATGACTTACTCAAACGGGAATAGTATAAACCTCGGTAATGTTGTCGGAGCTAACGGTAAAGACGGAAATTTCGGCACTGATGGTAAGGACGGTATAGGAATTAAAAATGTTGCCATATCCGAAGAAGGCATTTTAACTGTTGAACTTACAAATACTACCTTAATAAATCTCGGAAATATTAAAGGAACAGACGGAAAAGACGGCATAAGCGTTACAAAATCCGAAATCAATTCAAACGGTGAGCTTATACTGACTTATTCCAACGGAACTAACACCAATGTAGGCAAGATTGTAGGTGCAAAAGGAAATGATGGTATAGGAATACAAACCGTATCAATTTCAACTGACGGCAATTTAACTGTTACATTAAGTAATTCAAGCGTAATTAACCTTGGAAATATCAAGGGCGCAAAAGGTGATAAAGGTGATACAGGCAGAGGAATTTCCTCAACAGTTATTGAAAACGGCGAATTATTTATAACATATACTGACGGTCAAAAGGTCAGCGCAGGGTATGTCGGCAATGCAAACGATTATACGGAATTGATTTACTCTTTATTACCGAATGGCACCTATGGAGTAAAGGCGGGTGGAAAGGCTAAAGATTTAGCGATTATTACTATCCCGGAGACTTATAAAGGTATTGATGTAACAGAAATATTCATTGACGGTTTCAGAGATTTAATAAATCTTCAGCAAGTTAATTTGCCTAAACATCTAAAAACAATAAGGGACAATGCTTTTAATGGTTGTGTATCTTTAGTAACTTTAGAATTACCCGATAGCCTTGAAAGAATAGAAGAATATACTTTTTATGGCTGTAAAGACTTAACAACGCTTACAATCCCAAGTAGTGTTAATTTCATAGGCAAATACGCTTTTTTCAATACTTCACTAACAAGTCTAAACTTACAAACTACAACCGGTTGGGATATTACCGATAGAGTTAGTGCCTTTAAATCTCTAACAGAATACGGTGGCTTTAGTACAAGCCTTAATATTACTGATTTAGCGTTTTCAGGCACTATAAAGTATCAGGGATATTCTTATCCATATGAGTTTTATTTCTCGCCTGAAAATATAGCAAAAGCCTCTTTGGGTACATACACTTACAATTACTTGAAAGCAGGTGGAAATTCTCGATATCTTTTTTTGGCTGTTGATTATTACAAATCAGATTGGATTCACTCGTAATTGTTTTAATTGATATTGAATTATATGTAACAGAATTGGTGCTATTCTCGGTTTTGTTTAGTGTATCAATCATTGCAACCGTCTTTTGCTTTCTTGCTTTTATTTTCTGTCTTATATTTAAGAGAAAAATCAGCAGTACAAAAAACAGCTATAATGATTGCTTGAAAAAGTAAATGAATAAAATTATCCGTATTTAAAATTATTTCCATTCCCCTATATTTGCTTTAAAGGCAGATATAGGGGTTTTTATTTTCAGAAAGGAGCATACAAAACTATGAAATACTTTATACTCGGCTTTATTTCCACGCTGACAATGCTGGTAGCTGCCGACCGGGTGCTATTGAAAAATTATAAAGAACAGGAGGGTTAAAATGGTATTCGCACTTACAAGCGCAGTAAAAATATCAATAGAATTATTCGTTTCGGGCGCTACCGCCGCTATATCTCTATATTGCGGCACTAAAACCCCGAAAAACAGGAGGAAAATATGATAAAAATAACCTGTCTTGCAGACTTAGAAAAGGTCAGCGACTCGGCGGCAAGATATATTGCGGAAAAGGAGCTTAACCAGCTTTTCTCATTATACCAAATTGACAACATTTCTTGCTGCGGCTCAATATTTGTAATTGAGAGCAGCACGGAGTTTGAAAATTTTGCGGCTATGGGGCTGACAGAGCCTATCAACCGAAACTTTGAGTTTACAGAAAAATATATATTCAAAAAATGCAACCGAGAGGAAACATATCTTTTCGGTTGCATTATTATTTGTGCTGATTTCGCGGTAGATATAATAATAAATAAAGATAAATTGACCAGTGAACAGCTGCAAAGCTTTTCAAGCACTATTTCTGATAAAGAATACACTATCATAGAAGAAACGGAGAATTAAATTAAAAATGAAAACTATAAATACCTGCATTGAAACGGAGCTTGTATGCTCTGATAACGGTAAAAATACATATTGTATTACTAAGCGATTAAAGGGAGTTGAGGGCGATACCGGAATAATTGTTATGTTATTTCCCACACGCAACGCAGAAAACCTTAATTCTGATGACAGCACAATAAACCATATTATCGCACATATGGGTGATTTCGGTTTTAATGAGATAAAAATTATAAACCTGTTCAGTAGGGTTGTTTCAGCTCGTCCCTCCGTAAAAGGCTTAGTTGCAGATACCGAAAATATGAAATTTATTGAGGATAATATACTTGACGATAAAAATTTAAGTAAGCAAAAATTTATTGTTGCTTGGGGTAATTCGATGGAGTCCTCAAAGGCGGTCAATGAAAGTAAAAATAAAATTATTGAAATGTATCTTAATAAATTACCAAAGGGTAAGGTATATCAGTTTGTCTGCCCTGAACGCGACATAACAGCCGGAGCTCCTCACCCCTTGTTTTTAGGTATACGCGCAAAAACTGTTAAATGGCGGCTTATGGAGTATAGCGACAAGGAATTGTTCCCGGCTACCAAAAACGTCGAAAAATAATAAAATATCGACGGCGCCGACGATAACGACGGCAAAAAACAAATAAAATTAAAATGAGGGAGCGACCAATATCGTTCCCTCAATAACATTAGCTTTTATTTTTTTAATTTTGCTTGTATTTGGGTGTCAAGAGAAATAGATTTTAAAGCAAATGCCGTCGGTATCGTCAATATCGGCGGCATTTGTTAATAATAGTTGACGAGTGGGTAATTAGTTTCGTCCCCCTATTTTATATAAAGCTATTTACTGTTATTATCTATAATTTCTCCTAAAGTTGCCTCAAAATTAACGTCTATCCAATATTCTTTTGCGCAGGTGTAAAAGCTCGTGGGGCTTATCGCAGACTTACCAAAAAAATTTTCAGCTTTAAATAACTGATAGACCTCCTCATAATTCTTATAAACATATGTAAGCGCTCTAATCCTACGAATTGTTGCTAAATAGGTTCGGCGCTTATTATTATCACTATTAGAATTAACAACCTTTATTTTTTCAGGCGAGTAATTTTTTAAGTCATCGTATTCTACATTTAATTTTTCGCAGAGATACTTTGCCCATTCAATAGGTCTATTCTCATATATATAACAATTGAGGTGCATATGACAAAAAATTTTAATTATATTTCTATATTCAGCATTGATTGTTTTTGTCTTCTCAAGAATTAGCTTCGAAGGAGTGGCATTATCCGATTTATCAGGATACCTTATTTTTATATTTCTTACCGTGTTTCGATGAACCTTATATTTTTTTGATATTTCAGTAATAGATAAAGATTTATTTAAGTCTGTTAAGATTTTCTTAGTAGTTTCGGAATCAATCATATTTCTTCCCTCTATGCACAACTTTATAAAAAGTTTTATTCCTACCAAATAATTATGTGCTTAATAAAATATTTGGAGGTGCAATTAAATTTTCTTATATCATTATAACCAAGCACATACTTATTTTCAATAAAAAAAGGATGTGGATATTTGAAACCTAAAAAAATTATCTCACCAGAAAGTTCGGCAGATAGAATTTTCAATTTAGCGATTGAAAATTCAGAGGTCTTTAAAGACCAAAACGGCGAGTGTTATATTGTTTTCGGAAACGAAGTAATTTACTTCAATAATACGGAAATAATAAACAGCCGTTTAAGAAATCTGTATTTAACAGAATATAATAAAACTGTTAAAAGTACAGAAATAAAAACTGCTTATGAGGCATTGATGTCCTGCGCTGAAAATTGTGCAGAAATAGTGCCGGTTGCAGTTCGGGTATATCGGGATAAAAACACTATATACTATGACCTATGTGACAATGCAAATACAGTTGTTAAATGCGGAATTAACGCTCATAAGGTTGTTACTCTGAACGACAAGAAATTCTTTTTCAAGCGTGAGCCAACAATGAAAGAGCAAGTAATTCCAAATATGAAAGCTGATATAGCAAAGTCTATAAACCTTTTATCACATTTCTTTAATATTGATGTGAATCAACGGGTTTTATTTCCGGTGTATGTAATTTCGTCTTTTATTCCTGATATTTCCCACCCTATACTGATTATAGAGGGCGAGAAAGGCGCGGGTAAAACAACTATGCAGCGAAATATTAGCCGCATAATTCATCCGGTATCTAAGGATGTGTTTGTCTTGCCTACGGATACAAATAATCTTGTGACCGTTTTAAGCAATAATTATTATTGTGCGTTTGATAATATCGGCGTTATACCGCCTGATATATGCAATGTGCTTTGTCAGGCAGTAACGGGTGGTAGTTTATCAAAAAGAAAGCTTTACTCTGATAATACGGAGATAAGTATAAGTCTTCGTAGATTAGTAACGCTTAATGGCATTTCTATGCACATAAAACAAAGCGACCTAATGGATAGGGCAATAATGGTTAAGCTTAACCGTATTGACAGTTCAAGCAGAGTCACCGAAGAAAGCCTGAAAAAAGACTTTCAAAATGCTCTGCCTGATATATTAGGTGCCATTTTTCAAATTATTAGTAAAACACTAATGATTCTTAATAAAACAAGCCCTAAAAAATTGCCCCGAATGGCTGATTTTGCCAAGTATGGCTATCTCATTGCAGAGTCAATACAAAAAGGCTTGGGCGATGAGTTTCTACGGCAATACGATGATAATCAACGTTTTGCTACTGAAAGTATTGTCGGGGATAATCCGGTCTTGGAATGTGTAAAGCACATTCAGGAAAAAGAAGGATATTGGAAGGGCAGTATGACTCATTTATTACATAAAATGAATGAAATATTGCCTGAGCTTTATATAGGTAGAGGGTTACCCTATGGCTTTCCGACAAGTGCAAGCGCACTTTCCAGAAAGCTAACTACATATGTCTATGATTTGAAAATGCTTGGACTCAATGTTGAAATTGGGCGGGCAACAGACCGATATGTAGTTATAGGTACGCCGGAAAACCGAAAAATTACCGTCGGTATCGACGATACCGACGAAATCTCTTAATATTCTTTTAAGGAAAGGAAAAATTGATTATGAACAAAGAAAATTATGTAGAAAAAAAGAACTTAATGATGAGTACTTAACTCTCAGTGATGGTACTGACATATCAGAGTTAAGCTATAATAGCAGAAAGATGCTGAGAACATTCTGCGTAAGGGAAGTTAAACAATGGTATTTAACACTAAAAACCCTTAATAAACTTGAAGAAATGGAAAAGCGCGGCGAAAAACTGCCTATAAATCAAGGAGATTATCTATTTACCGACGATTTAGACGGATATTTTGGATATGTTCTTCAAATAAGAGAAGAAGTTAGAAATAATGTATCATATAAGTATTTAGATGTGGTAGTGGGTAGAACGATTAAAACTATCAGGTATAATCCTAAAAATTTCAGAGACCCGGTAACAAGAGCTATTATAGACTGCTATGGTATTTTCTTCGATGAAAAAACATTATTCGATAGACTGATACGAATAGAAGTTACAAATATAATAGACTATTCGGACACAGTTACCTTCAGTAAGGTTAAAAAATTCTATATTGTTTGCCCGGAGGCTGAACAAGCATTAAGCGAATGTGTTGAGTTATTGATTGAAAGAAAAAAGAATAGCAACAAACAATCTTAATTATTAAGCCGTATGCGGAGCATATCTGCATACGGCTTAAACTTAACTTTTATTTATATATTATATTTTTGAAATATAGGAAAGGAGCTAATATATATGTCGAGTATTACTAAGGTTAAAACAAAGGGCGGCGTTCATTACAAGGCAAATTACGAGCTGCCGCGATTTATAGACGGCAAGCGCCGAAAGACGAGTAAAACATTTCCGATAGGTACATCCTTAAAAACAGTAAAGGAGTTTTTAGCAAAAAAGGACTTAGAGTTAATTCGAGGTTGTGAGCTTGAAAATAATCCTAATATTACGGTAGCAGAACTTGGGCAAATCTACTTTGATACATATACAAGTTTTTTAAGCCCGACGACAATTAAAGGCTATAAAGCAGTCTACTTTAATAGTAAAACCCACGGAATATTAAATTATTTCGGAGCTTGTCAGGTGAGAAAAATTAAAACGCGAGATATACAAGATTATATAAACATATTATCGAATAAAGTAAGCGCTAAAAGCGTTCGCAACTATGTATTGATGTTAAATTTACTTTTTGATTTAGCAGTAACAGAGCATTTAATACAGCGAGAAGCCAATCCAATGCTTGGTAAGTTAGTATTACCTAAAAATCAACGCAAACAGGTTGAGGCTTACGACCTTGAAGAATTTTATTTATTGTTAAAGCTGGCAGAGCAGGACGAGAATCCAAACATAGAACTTATTATGAATCTTGCATTATTATCAGGTATTCGGCGGGGTGAAATGTGCGGCTTGAAGTGGAACAATGTAAGCTTTGAGGAGGGGTACATAAATATCATTGAAAGCCGCGTAGTGGTACATAGCAAAACCACGGTTAAAGCACCAAAGACAAGCTCAGGCGTTCGCAAAATTTACATACCGCAAAGACTTGTTGATATATTGAAAAAGTATCACACTCAATATATGCTTAACAAAATGAAATTCGGGCGCCATTTTATTGACAGCAACTATGTTGTAAGCAAAGAAAACGGCGAGCCATATTCACCGCAGGGTATAACAAATTGCTATGTGAGATTTATGGAACGGCACAGCAACAAAATACGTTACCTGAAATTTCACGGACTCCGTCACACATACGCAAGTGTTTTAATTGAGCAGGGCGAGAACCCTAAGACGGTTCAGCATAACCTCGGACATTCGGACGTTTCGTTCACACTTCAAATTTACAGCCATACCTATGAGTCAGCGCAAAAGAACGCCGCCTTGAAATTGGATGAAACTATTGAGAATATCCGAAAGACAGGATAAACATTAAAATAATAAGTGCGGATTTCCGTTAAATATAATCATTATTTTGAAGTTTGGGAGCAAATTGGGAGCAAAAATACAGTTTTAACTCCAAATTTCGAAAATTAAACCTAACGGATGTCAAACAATATTGACATCTGTTAATATTTTAGTATAATGTATAATGGGGTATTCGATTACAATCACCCGCTCCATACAAGGGCTACAAAAAAGATATAGCCCCCGAAAACCCCGATTCTATGAGGGCACTGAAAAAGGTGTGTTTTTCATAAACGAAAGACATACCTTTTTTCTTG
>ERZ826220.1031-NODE-1031-length-29899-cov-39.305958_pt1 | contig 29899 bp, 29 predicted proteins | sample MGYA00519927_ERZ826220 | MGnify/ENA primary metagenome ERZ826220 (study PRJEB31778, sample SAMEA3449225) | human gut metagenome | biome: human gut; feature: human-associated habitat; material: faeces | place: United Kingdom | collected 2010/2012 ... | reverse complement strand
CCCCGACGTCCATCCGGATCGCCGGTGTGCAGCACGAGTTTTCGACGATCCCCGGTGTCAAGGAAGACGTCACCGAGATCGTGCTGAATGTGAAGGGCATCATTGCACGCCTGCATTGCGACGGCCCGAAGACCGTCTATATCGAAGCGGCAGGCGAGTGTGAAGTCACCGCCGGTGACATCAAGGCAGACGCCGAGGTCGAGATCCTCAACCCCGAACTGCACATCGCCAGCCTCGGTCCGGACGGCGCGCTCTCCATGGAGATCACGCTCGACCACGGCAGAGGCTATATCCCGGCGGACAAGAACAAGAGCGCGCAGCAGGTCATCGGGACCATCCCGGTGGACAGCATCTATGCGCCGGTCCTGAAGGTCAACTACGCTGTTGAGAACACCCGTGTGGGCAACCAGACGGACTTCGACAAGCTGACCGTTGAGGTCTGGACCGACAAGACCATCTCGGCGCGCGACGCGCTGAGCCTCGGCGCCAAGATCCTGTGCGATCACTTCACGCTCTTTACCGATCTGTCTGACACGATCGGCAACAGCTGCACGGTGGTGGAAAAAGAGCCGGAGCGCCCCGATACCGTCATGAAGATGACCATCGAGGAGCTGGATCTCTCCGTGCGCAGCTTCAACTGCCTCAAGCGCGCGAACATCAACACCGTCGAAGACCTCACCAACAAGACCGAGGAAGAGATGATCAAGGTGCGCAACCTTGGCCGCAAGTCCCTCGAAGAGGTCGAGCACAAGCTCGCTATGATGGGCCTGAGCCTGGCGAGCGACGACAATCAGTAATAACCAGCTACTCTTATCAAGGAGGAAACCGATATGCCCGGAACAAGGAAACTCGGTAAGACCACCGATCAGCGCAAGGCGATGCTCCGTCAGCAGGTCACGGATCTGCTCGACATGGGCCGCATGGAGACGACTGTCTTCCGCGCAAAAGAGATCGCGCCTCTGGCCGAGAAAATGATTACCCTTGGCAAGAAGAAGGACATGGCTGCCTATCGTCAGGCGCTGGCCTTCATCACCCGCGAGGATGTTGCCAAGAAGGTGTTCGAGGAAGTCGCCCCGAAGTATGCCGACCGCAACGGCGGCTACACCCGCATCACCCGCATCGGCACCCGCCGCGGCGATGCGGCCGAGATGGCTGTCATCGAGCTCGTGTAAGGTTCACCCGAACACAAATCCAAATGCACCGACCGCTCTGCGGTCGGTGCATTTTCAGCTTGTCAAAAAACCTCGTAGAGTTTCGCCGCCGCAGCGGCGAAAGAAAGCCCAACCATTTTCTCCGGCGACATGTGCGGCGGAGAAAATACTTCTCGGCCTGCAAACGTGCGCGCTGTCCGCCGGAGACGGACAGCGCGTGCGCTGCAGTCAGGCCGCAAATCCCTTTGTCAAAAAAGTAGTACTTTTTTGACAGTCCCAAATGCACCGACCGCTCTGCGGCCGGTGCATTTTCGTATTTTACAGGCTGGTACTGACTGTGGTATAATCATCTTTCAGACAGACAACAAGGAGGGACGTGTATGCGTATTCTGGTCGTGGAGGATGAACAGGACCTCAACCGCATCCTCGCCAAAACACTCAAAGCCGAGGGCTACAGCGTTGACAGCTGCTTTGACGGCGTGGAGGCGCTCGACTACCTCAAGGGCGCGGAGTATGATGCCGTTGTGCTCGATGTGATGATGCCGCGCATGGACGGGTTCTCGGTGCTGGCGCAGATGCGCGCCGACGGCAACGAGACGCCGGTGCTGTTTCTCACGGCGAAAGACAGCGTGCCCGACCGCGTGCACGGGCTGGATGCCGGCGCGGACGACTATCTTGTCAAGCCGTTTTCGTTTGATGAGCTTCTGGCGCGGCTGCGTGTCATCACGCGCAAGCACGGCGGCAGCGCGACCAACGTCTTCACCGTGGCGGATCTCACGGTCGACACCGCTTCGCACCATGTCGCGCGCGGCGGGCGCACGATCTCGCTCTCGGCCAAGGAATTTGCGCTGCTGGAATATATGATCCGCAACCGCGGCGTCGTGCTCTCGCGCGAGCGCATTGAAAACCATCTCTGGAACTATGACTACAGCGGCGGCTCGAACGTCGTGGATGTGTACGTGAGCTATCTGCGCCGCAAGATCGACGCGGACTATCCCACCAAGCTCATCCATACCGTCTGGGGCGTCGGCTGGGTGCTGCGGGAGGAAGTATGAGAAGACCGTCACTCAAGATCCGCATCACGGCGTGGTTCGCGCTCATGATGTTTGTCATCGAGGCGCTGGTGCTCTCATTCCTGCTCGCCGTCAACGGCACGATCGTCACAAACGACCCCGAGTCGCGTCTTGTGCGCATGGTCGAGCACAACGCCGACCGCGTCAAGTATAAAAACCGGCAGTTTCGCTATGACCACATCCATTATTACCGCAGCGGCGTGTACACGGTGCTCTACGACGCGGACGGCAATGTCCTGCAGGGCACGTTCCCTGCGGAGTTTTCGCCCGCGCAGCCGCTGCCGCTCAGCGGGGACGCGGTGCGCACCGTCACCTGCGGCGAGCAGACGTTTTATGTCTATGACGTGCACGTCGATATGATGGTCGGCAGCGTCTGGCTGCGCGGCGTCATCGACGCGAACGCAAAAGGCGGCGTCATGCGCGTGATCATGCCGCTGGCGTGGTCACTGCTGCCGGTGCTGCTGGTGCTGTCGGTCATCGGCGGGTATTTCATCGCCAGCCGCGCACTGCGGCCTGTGCGCCAGCTCACGGCCGCGGCCAATGCCATCTCCGACGGACAGGATCTCAAGGCGCGCATCGGCCTGCCGCACACGAAGGGCAGCGATGAGATCTATCAGCTCTCGGCATCGTTTGACAATATGTTCGACCGGCTCGAGCGCTCGTTCGAGGCCGAGCAGCGCTTTACGTCCGATGCCTCGCACGAGCTGCGCACGCCGACGACCGTCATCCTCGCCGCCTGCGAGGACGCGCGCAAAAACGCCCGCACTCCGGCGGACTATCAGGCCGCGCTCGACGTCGTCGACCGGCAGGCGCACAAGATGTCGGAGCTCATCGGCAGTATGCTCGAGATCACGCGCCTCGATCAGGGTACGCAGAAGGTCAACTGGGAGTATGCAGACCTGTCCGATCTTGTCACCGTCATCTGCGACGAGCAGACCATGGTCGCGCGCCGCGGTATCCGCATCGGCTGCGCGGCAGAACCGGACATTTTCATCGACATGGATGTGTTTCTCATGTCGCGCGTCGTGCAGAACCTGCTCGACAATGCCTTCAAGTTCGGCGTTGACGGCGGCTGGATCCATGTGTCGCTCCGGCGCACGGATACCGGCGCGCAGCTGACCGTGCAGGACAACGGTGTCGGTATTGCGCAGGAAGATCTGGACAGAATATGGCAGAGGTTTTATCAGGCCGACCCCAGCCGGCAGGAAAGCGCGGGACTGGGTCTGGGCCTGTCGATGGTGCAGCAGATCGTGGCGCTCCACGGCGGCACGGTCGCCGTCACGAGTGCGCCCGGCCGCGGCACGACGTTTACGGTCACGCTGCCGGAACACCACGGAAAAGAGGAGAAGTAACATGAAGAAAACCGTTTTGCGCGCCTATGCCCGCCTCATCGCGGAGGTCGGCGCGCGCGTACAGAAGGGTCAGGATGTCGTCATCGAGGCCGAGCTCGACCAGCCGGAGTTCGTGACCATGGTCGCCGATGCGTGCTACCATGCCGGTGCGCGCAAGGTCACCGTCACGTGGAAGCATCAGGCGCTCGAGAAGCTCGCCATCCGGCGTGAGAGCGTCAGGACGCTCCAGACTGTCGAGGACTGGGAGCGCGCGAAGCTTCAGCACTATGTCGACACGCTCCCGTGCCGCATCTACCTGCTCAGCGAAGATCCGGACGGGCTGCGCGGCGTCAGCCCCGCAAAGATGGCCAGCGCCCGCCAGGGGCGCTACAGCGTCATCAAGCCCTACCGTGACCAGATGGAGGGGCGCTACCAGTGGTGCATCGCGGCCGTGCCCGGCGCGGCGTGGGCGAAGAAGGTGTTCCCGCACGAGACAAAGACGCGCGCCGTCGAAAAGCTCTGGGAGGCGATTTTGCACACCTGCCGCGTGCACGAAGATCCCGTCGCAGCCTGGGATGCGCACAACGCAGACCTGCAGGCGCGCTGCGATTATCTCAACCGCCTCGGCATCGAGACGCTCGAGTACCGCGCGTCCAACGGCACGCACCTGACCGTCGGCATGATCCCCGAGGCGCAGTTTTGCGGCGGCGGGGAGTACACGATCGGCGGCAGCTACTTCAACCCCAACCTCCCGACGGAGGAGTGCTTCATCTCGCCGAAGCGCGGCGAGGCCGAGGGCGTCGTCTACTCGTCGAAGCCGCTGTCGTATCAGGGACAGCTCATTGAGGACTTTTCCATCCGCTTCGAGCATGGCCGCGCCGTGGAGGTGCATGCCTGCACGAACGAGGCGCTGCTGCAAAAGCTCATCGCCATGGATGACGGCGCCGCCTATCTCGGCGAGTGCGCGCTCGTGCCGTATGACAGCCCCATCAACCAGACGGGCATCCTGTTTTATAATACCCTCTTTGATGAAAATGCCTGCTGCCACCTCGCGCTCGGCATGGGCTTCATCGATACCATCCGTGACTACCCGAACCGCTCGCTCGAAGAGATGCGCGCGCTCGGTGTGAACGACTCTATGATCCATGAGGATTTCATGATCGGCACGCCGGACCTTGCGATCACGGCGCACTGCCGCGACGGCCGCTCGGTTCCGGTGTTTCGGGACGGGACATGGGCATTTTGACCGAAATCCCACTATTACGTCGAAAAACCGCGAATTGTGGTGCGCTCCGATCTTGGAGCGCACTATTTTTATAGAAAAGTGGGGAACGCGTGCAGGAAACCGTTGCATTTTCCCGGCGCGTATGGTAAGATACGCCTACGCGGAACGAACACCGCAGATCGAAACAAAACGGGAGGTGACCGGCATGAAGCGTGCGCTTTTGTGCGTCCTGCTCGCAGCGCTGCTGCTCTGCGGCTGCACGCGCGCTCCGGCGAGTACCGTGCGCGCCCCGGATGCCGGGGAGCCGCTGACGCTCTGCCTCGGCGCAGAACCCGCGACGCTCGACCCTGCGTGCACGGAAAACGGTGTCGGCGCAACATATGTGGTCAACCTCTTTTCCGGCCTGACCGGCTATCGCGCCGGCGGTGACGGCAGCCGGGAGCTGACGCCCGAGCTGTGCGCGGAGCTGCCCGTGCCGGAGTCTTTGCCCGACGGGCGCGTACAGTATGTGTTTACACTGCGTGACGGCCTCACGTGGTCGGACGGCGCGCCGCTCACGGCGGCGGACTTTGTCTATGCGTGGAACCGGGCGTGCACACTTGACGATGCGGCGGCGCCGTATCTCTTTGCCTGCATCGACGGGTATGGTACCGGCCGTCTGAACGTCACGGCGTCGCCCGACGGACGCACGCTCACCGTTGTGCTCGCGGAGGCCATGCCGACCTTCCTGCAGCTTTGCGCCCAGCCGGCGTATGCGCCCGTGCCCTCCGGCGCGGCAGATACGATGCGCCGGACGGCGGACAGCGCCGCCTTTGCCGCCAGTGGGCCGTATACGGTCGCCGCATGGACGGACGAGGGCCTGACCTATGTGAAAAACCCCGCCTACTGGGACGCGGACAACGTCACGGCCGAGACGGTGCGCTTTGCGTTCGAGCCTGACCCCGACGCTGCAGGCTCTGCCTTTCTTGCGCGCGACTATGCGCTCGTCTGGCCGGTCCCGGATGCCGCTCTGGACGATCTGCGCGCGAACCACGCGCCTGAGCTGCGCACCGTGAGCCGGCTTGCGACCTACAGCCTCTGCTTTCCTATGAACGATCCGGCGCTGAGCGCCTTTACGCAGACGGAGCGCGCACAGATCCGCACGGCGCTCGCGCTGCTCATCGACCGCAGCGACCTCTGCGCGCAGATCACACCCGGCGCACAGCAGAGCGCGAACGCCCCCATCCCGCCCGGCATCTCGGATGCCGACGGCAGCGACTTTGCCGCGCACAATGGAGCTGACGGCAATGGGGCGGGGTGCTACGGTGCCGACTATACCGCCAACTGCCAGCAGGCCGTCGCGCTGCTGCGGCAGGCGGCGGAGTCATCCGGCCGCTTCACGGTCAACGCGCAGGGCGTCTGCGCCGGCTTCCCGGAGCTGACATACCTGACGTCCGACGCAGCCGGCCACGTCGCCATCGCGGAGTATCTCCGGGCGCTCTACGCGCGCTACGGCATCACGCTCACCGTCACGGCGCAGGATATGCAGACCTTCCTCACCAGCCGCGCCGCCGGGGGCTACTCCGTCACGCGCTGCAGCTTCAGCGCCGATCTGGACGACCCCATGCCGTTTCTCTCCCTCTGGGCGAGCGGCGCGGGCAGCAACTTTGTCGCGCTCGGCCGCGGCGCGCACATGGACTACGCGGGCTATACCGTCACGATCGACGGACGCACGAAAGACGGCTGCACGTGGGCGGAGTCGTATGACGCGCTGCTGTACCGCATTGCGAGCAGCAGCGATACCGCAGAGCGCTACGCGCTCATGCATCAGGCTGAGACCCTGCTCATGCAGACGGGCGCTGTCTGCCCGCTCTACTGGTATACGGACCAGTACCTGTGCAACGCGCACGTGCAGGGACTGCTGTCCGGCCCGCTCGGCGCGCAGTATCTGATGGCCGCGCAGGTGCAAAAGTGAATGAAAAACAGCCCCACCACCGGTTTCCCAGTGGCGGGGCTGACAGCTTTTCAAAAGCCTCGCAGAGTTTCGCCGCCGGAGCGGCGAAAGAAAGACCAATCATTTTCTTCGGCGACATGCGCGTCGAAGAAAATACTTCTCGGCCTGCAAACGTGCGCGCCGTCCGCCTTGAGCGGACGGCGCGTGCGATGCAGTCAGGCCGCAAACCCCTTTGTCAAAAAGTAATACTTTTTGACAGTCACAGAAAAACAAAAAACAGCATCACTATCAGATATGCGAACGCGAGCGTCATCGGCGCGAGCGCGAGCGCGGCGGTCAGCCGCCAGTCGTCCTCGCGCGTGACTGTGCCTTCATAGGCCGGCTCTGCCATGGCGGCAAGCGAGCCGTGCAGATAGCTGCGGTAGAGCTTCAAAAACCGCTTCCCGTCGCTGCGGCCGATACTGTGGGCCGCCTGCTCCGGCGTGCGGGGCTGCAGGGCGTGGTGTGTGCGCATCCGGTGTTCCTCCTCATCCTCGAAAGGTGTCGAATCTTTCACAGACTATTATACGCATTGCGCCGCCGCGCGTCAACCGGGTAACTGCTCGGGTGCGCGCGTCGTCTCCGGCGGCGGTGTGGGCGTCGGCTCTGCGCTCGGCTCGGGCGTGAGCTCCGGCTCGGGCTCGGGCGTCGGCATCGGGGGCAGGATCACCTGCGGCGGGGCGTTCGGCGTGGGGCTCGGCGTGGGCGCGGCCGTCTGCACCGGCGTGGGCGCGGGGGCGGGGGGCTTGCGCGGAATGCTGCCGACTGCGATCCACAGCGCAGCGACCACGGCACAGAGCACCGCCAGGATCACGGAGACGGTGAGCACCCACTCGCGGCGGCGCGCACGCGCCTGCTTTTTGCGCTGCGTCTCCTGCTCGGCGATGCGCTCGGCCGAGACTTCGAACCGCCGCGTCTGCGACAGCTCCTCGACCGGCGGCTGCGGCAGGGGAACGGCGGTCTCGGGGTCGAGCGCCGTGACCTCGATGAGCACGAGCGTGATGTTGTCGCCCGACCCGGCGTCGAGCGCCTGCGCCATGAGTGCCTGCCCCAGCTCCGGCAGCGGCATATCCGCGCCGAGCACTGCCTGCAGGCGGCTGTCGCTGAGCTTGCCGGTCAACCCGTCGGTGCACAGCAGCAGCCGGTCGCCGACGGCGAGCGGCACACCGGCCGCAAAGTACGGCATGAGCCGCTGGCGCGCGCCGAGCATGCCCAGATACTGCGTGAGCACGTGCCGGTCCGGACTGTCGTCCACGTCGGCGGCAGCACCGGCATCAAGCCGTTCCTGATACTTGGTGTGGTCGCGCGAGATGCGCTGCAGTGCGCCGCCGCGCTGCAGATAGATGCGGCTGTCGCCGACGTTGCAGCAATAGGCGTGGTTTCCGGTCAGGTGCACGGTCGCAGCGGTCGAGCCGCCGACCTGACCGCTGGCCGCGATCATGTCGCACACGGCGATATTTGCACGCCGGAAGAAATCGAGTGCGTCAAACGGCTCGCCGCTGCTGCATTGGTGCAGTGTCTGCGCGCACAAAAGCGCTGCCTGCTCGCCGTTTGCCTCGCCGCCCATGCCGTCGAACACGCCGTAGATCAGCCGCTTGCCCTCCTGCTCGGCAGCCGCCTCGGCCACGGGGACGGCGGCATCGCGCTTGAACGTGCCGTTGCAGTAGTAGTTGTCCTCATTATTATCCCGGCCGGAGCCGATGTTTGTCTGCGCGTAACACAGCACACGCATCGCGCATTCCTCCCATGATGGTCTTCTTCCGCTATCGTATCGTTCGGCGGCCGGTTTGTCAACGTGTTGTCGGGGCGGAGAACGGAAAAAATGCAGCGGTGCGCCCATTTTTGCCCGACTGGGGATTCCATCGGCGGCGGATTTGTGCTATGCTGAAAGCAAAAGGGCGCTGCCGCGTGTGCGGCGGCGATGGGGGTAGCGCGATGAACGAACGTTTGGAAGCGGCCTTGGCCGATCTGCCATTCTGGCCGAACCTGACCGAGCCGCAGCGTGAGCTTGCGCGCCGCGGCGCGCGTCTGGCGCAGTATGACCGCGGTGCGCTCGTGCACGGGTGCGACGGGCAGTGCCTCGGCATGATCCGGGTGCAGAGCGGGCGTCTGCGTGCTTGCATGCTCTCGGACGACGGGCGTGAGATCACGCTCTACCGCCTCACGGACGGGGATGCCTGCGTGCTCGCGGCGGCGTGCGTCATCCGGCAGATCACGTTCGAGGTGCAGCTCGTGGCCGATGCGCCGACGGAGCTGCTGATCCTCGGCGCGCACGTGTTCCAGCAGCTCACGGCGGAGAATATCTATGTCGAGTGCTGCATGTACCGGCTTGCCACCGAGCGCTTTTCCGACGTCATGTGGGCGATGCAGCAGCTGCTGTTCACGAGCTTTGACAAGCGCCTTGCGCAGTACCTCTGGGACGAGTCCGGCCACGCCCGCGTGCCCGTGCGCGCCACGCATGAACAGATCGCGCGCGACACCGGCGCCGTGCGTGAGACGGTCACGCGCATGCTGCGCCACTTTGCCGACGACGGTGTCGTGTCGCTCGGCCGCGGCACGGTCACGGTCACGGACGCGCAGAAGCTGCGCAGCCTCGCCGGAATGTGACTTTGCCACAGAACGCAGGTGTAAAATCTGTTAAAATCCAATCAACAAATCCAAGATACCGATTCGGAAAGGAAGATCCCTATGCTGACACTCACGAAAGAAAATTTTGCGCAGGAGGTCCTGCAGTCTGACAGACCCGTGCTCGTGGATTTCTGGGCAACGTGGTGCGGCCCCTGCCGCATGATGGCGCCCGTGGTCGAGGAGCTCGCCGCCGAACATCCGGAATACAAATTCGGCAAGATCAATGTCGATGAGCAGCCGGAGCTCGCAGGTGAGTACCGCATCATGAGCATCCCGACGCTCATGGTTTTCCGCGGCGGTCAGGCCACGGCCGTAAAGGTCGGCGTGACGCCGAAGGAAGAACTGCTCAACCTCCTCGGCTGAGACCGGGGAAACCAGAAACATTTGAAGGAGGAGACAACGTATGCACTGCACTGTGAAAATGACCGAGGATCTGTATTGGGTCGGTGCGTCCGACCGCCGTCTGGCGCTGTTTGAGAGCGTGTATCCCATCCCGCGCGGCGTGTCGTACAACGCCTATGTCCTGCTCGACGAGAAGACCGTCCTGCTCGACACGGTGGATCAGTCCGTCGCCGGTCAGTTCTTTGAAAATCTCACCCATGTGCTCGGCGGCCGCCCGCTGGACTACATCGTCGTGCACCACATGGAGCCGGACCACGCCAAGACGCTCGAGGAGACCGTGCGCCGCTATCCCGAGGCGAAGATCATCTGCAACGCGAAGATCCGCGACATGATCCGCAACTACTTTACCTTTGACATCGACAGCCGCGCCATCCTCATGGCCGAGGGCGGCACCTACTGCTTCGGCAAGCACACGTTTGCCTACGTCATGGCGCCGATGGTCCACTGGCCGGAGGTCATGGTCAGCTTTGACACCACGACCGGAACGCTCTTTTCCGCCGACGCCTTCGGCACGTTCGGCGCGCTCAGCGGCAACCTCTACGCTGATGAGTATGACTTTGAGCACGACTGGCTGCCCGATGCCCGCCGCTACTACACGAATATCGTCGGCAAGTACGGCACGCAGGTGCAGGCGCTGCTCAAGAAGGCGGCCACGCTCGATATCCGCATGATCTGCCCGCTGCACGGTCCGGTCTGGCGCAAGAACATCGGCTGGTTCGTCGATAAGTACAGCAAGTGGAGCTCCTACACGCCCGAGCAGGACGGCAGCGTGCTCATCGCCTACTCCTCCGTCTATGGTCACACCGAAAACGCGGCGCAGGTGCTCGCGACCATGCTGGCCGAGCGCGGCGTGCGCAACATCGCCATGTACGACGTCTCCGTCACGCACCCGAGCTATGTCGTGGCCGAGGCTTTCCGCTGCAGCCACCTCGTGTTTGCGTCCACGACGTATAATGCCGGCATCTTCTGCAACATGGAGACGGCGCTGCTCGACATCGCGGCGCACAACCTCCAGAACCGCACCATCGCCCTGATCGAAAACGGCTCCTGGGCGCCGACCGCCGGTAAACTCATGCGCGGCATCCTCTCCAAGCTCAAGGACGTGACCATCCTCAACGAGATGCTCACCATCAAGTCCTCGCTCAAGGACGACCAGCTCACTGCGCTCGCCGAGATCGCGGATGCGCTCGTGGCCTCCATGCCGAAGCCGCGCCCGATCGTCAACGAGGGCAAGCAGAACCCCGCCGCGCTCTTCAAGTTCCAGTACGGTCTGTTCGCGCTCTCCGCCCGCGAGGGGGACAAGGACAACGCCTGCATCATCAATACCGCCATCCAGATGGCCAACAAGCCCGAGCGCATCTCCATCTCGGTCATCAAGGCCAACTACACCTGCGGCATGATCGAGCGCACCGGCGTGTTCAACCTCTCGCTGCTGACGAAGGAAGTGCCGTTTGCCTTCTTCCAGCACTTCGGCTTCCAGTCCGGCGCGGATGTGGACAAGTTCGCAGACTGGAGCGACTGCGCCCGCAGCGACAACGGCCTGTATTACATCAACCGCTATACCAACGCCATGTTCTCCTGCCGCGTCGTCGAGAGCTATGATCAGGGCAGCCACCGGCTGTTCATCGCCGAGATCACGGAGTCCAAGCTCTTCAGCAACGACGAGACCGTGACCTACGACTACTACCGCAGCCACATCAAGCCCGCCCCGCCGAAGCTCGCCCCCGCCGAGAAGGCGACCTGGGTCTGCTCCGTGTGCGGCTATGTGTACGAGGGCGAGACGCTCCCGGCCGATTTCATCTGCCCGCTGTGCAAGCACCCGGCGTCCGACTTCGTCAAGCACGAGGCCAAGCCCGCGGAAAAGCGCGTCGGCTTTGTGTGCACCGTCTGCGGCTATGTGTACGACGGCGCGGATATGCCGGATGACTTCATCTGCCCGCTGTGCCACCACCCGAAGTCCGATTTCAAACCGCTTACGTAAGTTCCCCGATATTGCAAAAAAACGACGTGACCGTCTTTGGCCACGTCGTTTTTTGCTGTCCTTCGGCGCTCAGCGCTTGTCGATCACGTCGATGATCTCGCCCACGAACGCGATGTGCGGCTGCCAGCCGCCGTGAAAGTCGGGGTAGACCTGCGGCATCGAGGCGTAGTATGCCTGCACCTCCGGCGCGAGATCCTCCGTCGTGAACTGGTGCTGGTAGAGCTTTTTGCACAGGAAGGTCAGGTTCGCCTCGGCATACGTCACGCCCTGCCCGAAGGCCACCGGCGTCAGTCCGGCTGCGGCGGCTTTATCGCCGTCTCTGCCGGAGTGCGAGCCGATGTAGCCCAGCGCACGCCTGTATTCCGGCGGGTAGAAGCTGACGGTGAACGTGTCGCCCTGCTCCAGAAATTCGCAGGTGTAGCGCGCCGGATGTACGTAGACCGTGACGGCCGGCCGGCTTCTGCCCGTCGGCCCCCAGAGATTGCCCAGACTGCCCCAGCCGACCGTGCAGCTGTTGTAGTGCTCGATCGAGCCGGCGGTCACGATCGCCCACTGCCGGTCGAAGAGCTCAAAGACGTTATAAGCCTCTTGCTTGAAGTTTTCCATGCTGATTCACTCCATCTTGATCTGCCGCTGCGCGCTGCGAGCGGCTGTTGGTTTTTATTTGTCCGGCAGCACGCGCAGCCAGTTGTCGGAAAAGAGCGCGCTGAGCAGCGGCTCGTCATAGCCGCGCGCTGCGAGCGCCGCGTAGAGCTTCGGGTAATCCTGAATGCCGGTGACGCCGCCGCCGAGCGTGTCGCACCCGTCGAAATCGCCGCCGAGCGCGAGCGTTTCTGCACCGCCGAGATCGAGCAGGTGCTCAATGTGGCGCACGACGGCGTCCATATCCGCGCCGCCGAGAAAGTCCGTGTAGAGGTTGAGCCCGACCACGCCGCCGCTGTCGCGGATGGCGCAAAAGAGGTCGTCGGAGAGGTTGCGCGTGTGCGCGCAGACGGCGCGGCTGTTCGCGTGCGAGGCGATCACCGGACCGAGCCCGAGACGCACCACATCCCACGCTGCCGCCTCCGACAGGTGCGATATATCCGGCAGGATCCGGTGGGCATACAGCGCGCGCACAAAGTCGCGCCCCTGTGCCGTGAGCCCCTGTGTGGGCGCGTCGCAGTGCGAGCCTGCGAGGGCGTTTGCGTGGTTCCATGTCAGCGTCACATACACGCACTCCCATGCCGCGGCTTCATCCAGCCTTTTGGGGTCGCAGTCGAGCAGCTCCGCGCCCTCGATGCCGAGCAGCGCAGCCGTTTTCCCGGCTGCCCATGCCGCGCGCACGTCCCGCGCCGTGCGGCAGCGGCGGATGAGATCGGCATTGCGCGCACATTCGCGCTCGAGCAGCGCGTGCTGCTGCTGCGCGACGGTATGGAGCGGTTCGCTTACCGCAGCGCTGTCGGCAAAGATCGCAAAGATCTGCGCGTGCTGCCCAAGTGCCGCGCAGCGCGTGAGGTCGACGTGGCAGGTGTTTTGCCGCAGCGCACTGCCGCGCTCGAGGCAGCGCGCGAGCGTGTCGCAGTGCCCGTCAAAGCTGCGCATCATGCGTCCTCCCGCCGGGTCACGGCCTCGAGATAGTCGTAGTACGGCAGCAGGAAGCCGAAGCCGCGCACGAGCTCGTCCGTCAGCGCGGGGGAGAAGAGCAGGTCGTCGTGTGCGCGCACGCACGAGAGATCGAGCACGCGCTTATTGTACCAAGGGGAGAGCAGCGCGCCGGGGTCGCCCTTCGGCCGGACATAGTCCTGCCCCGCGAGCACGAAAGTGCTCTGCGCGTTCAGGCGCTCTGCCAGCTCTGTCAGCGGCAGGGGGTCTGCGTCGATCGCACGGCGGAAGCACGCCATCGTGTTTGCCTTTGCCCAGTAGCAGCCCATGCCGTAGCTGTAGTTGTGCGGGGTGATCTCAAAGTAAAACGCAGGGATCTCCGGCCCGCGGCTGCTGTCGCAGCGCAGCGTGAACCAGAGGCTTTCCTTATACGGCCCGCTGCCGTGCAGCCGCCGCGCGTCGCGGTAGATGCGCGCCACGTGCAGGTACCACTTCCGCTGCGGGTATGCCTGCTCGAGCGCGGCGGTCACATCGTCGGCCAGCGCCTTCATCGGCCGGTCGAGCGTGTCGAGAAAAACCTGCTTGTGCTCCAGAAACCACGGGCGCTCGTTGTGAAAGCGCAGCTCCCAGAGAAAGTCGATCGTTGCGTCGGAAAAGCCAGTGAACATATGTGTTGCTCCTTATCGTGCCTTGAAAGTATCCTCATCTTACTCCGAAAGGTGCGCGCTTGCAAGAGCACGCACACAGTGCAAATTGCCGAATCATGGTTGCTTTTTTATCAAATCTTTTGTATACTGTTTTTTGCGTGCCTTAGCACGCAGAGAAAAAGAAAACTGTAGAGGAGACAAAACATGATTGAATCAATTGACAGAGTTGTCAATGCGATCGGCGGTTTTTTGTACCGGCCGTACATCGTGCCTCTGTTTCTGCTCGCCGCGGGTCTGTATTTCACGATCCGCACCGGGCTGATCCAGTTCCGGCTGTTCGGTGAGTCGATCCGCGTTGTCAAGGAAAAGCCGAAAGAAAAGGGCAGCATTTCGTCCTTCGGTGCGCTCATGGTGTCCACGGCGTCGCGCGTCGGCACGGGCAACATCGTCGGCGTGTCCACGGCCATCTGTCTCGGCGGCTTCGGCGCCGTGTTCTGGATGTGGGTCGTGGCGCTGGTCGGCGGTGCGAGCGCGTTCATTGAGTCTGCGCTCGCGCAGGTCTACAAAAAGCGCGATGCTGACGGCAGCAGCTACGGCGGCCCGTCGTACTACATGGAGCAGGCGCTGCACCAGCGCTGGCTCGGCATCGTGTTCGCGGTCGTGCTGATCCTGACCTATGTCGTGGGCTTTAATATGCTCGCCGCCTACAACCTGCAGGATGCGTTCGGCGGCTTCAGCTTCTATGTCAAGGGCCGCACGCCGTACATCATCGGCGCGATCCTTGCGGTGCTGTTCGCCCTGTGCGTGCTCGGCGGCGGCAAGCGCCTGACCGATGTCACGGGCGTGCTCGTGCCGGTCATGGGTCTGCTGTACATCGTGATGTCGCTCGTCGTCGTGTTCATGAACATCAGGATCTTCCCGAGCGTTATCGCCAACATCTTCCGCGATGCGTTCAACTTCAAGGCAGCGTTCAGCGGCTTCACCGGCTCTTGTATCATGTGGGGCATCAAGCGCGGCCTGTACTCCAACGAGGCCGGTATGGGCTCGGCACCGAATGCGGCCGCCACGGCCGACGTCTCGCACCCGGCCAAGCAGGGCCTTGTGCAGATGCTGTCCGTGTTCATCGACACGCTGCTCATCTGCTCGGCCACGGCGTTCATGTGCCTGTGCTCGGGCGTTGTCCCGACGCCCGAGGCCGCCGGCGCTGCTTACGTGCAGGCGTCCGTGCAGCAGTCGCTTGGCAGCTTCGGCCCGATCTTCATCGCCATCTCCATGTGCCTGTTCGCGTTCACGACGCTCATCGGCAACTACTACTACTGCGAGGGCTGCCTGAAGTACATCCTCAAGCGCGACCCGAGCAAGGCGGGCATGACGGTGTTCCGCGTGCTTGCGTCCCTGATCGTGTTCGTCGGCGCGACGGTCAGCGCCGGCCTCGCGTGGGATACGGCCGATATGCTCCAGGCCACGATGGTCATCATCAACGTCCCCGTCATCCTGATTCTCGGCAACAAGGGCGTTGCCGTGCTCAAGGACTACATGCGTCAGCGCAGCGAGGGCAAGGATCCGCAGTTCCACGCTGCCGATATCGGCATCACCGGAACGGATTTCTGGAACTAAACCGCATTTTATAACGCAAAAGAGAGCTTGTCACGAACCGTGACAAGCTCTCTTTTCAGTTTACCAAAGAACCTCGTAGCCTTTCGCCGCCGGAGCGGCGAAAGAAAGCCCAATCATTTTCTTCGGCGACATGTGCGGCGAAGAAAATACCGCTCAGGCTGCAAGTGTGGAATTTGTGCGCCGCCGGCGCACAAATTATGCGCGCAGCAGACTGCAATCTCTTTGTCAAAAAGTATTACTTTTTGACAGTCTCAAGAGAGCTTGTCACAAACTGTGACAAGCTCTCTTTTTTGGCGCCCTGCGCTCAGGCCGGGCACGATTTCCGGTAGATGATCGTCGGGTGCAGCGAGATCTCCTGCGGATAGCTCGCCCGCCCGGTCGCAATGTCCATGCCGAGACGCATGGCCATGTAGCACAGGTCGCGGAACTTCAGGTCCACCACGGTGATCGGCGGGTTGCTGTAGGCGAGCAGATCGTCGTCGCTTGAGCTGGTGGTGAGGATCTCCACGTCCTTGCCGACGACGATGTTCTCCTCCGACAGGGCGGTGGTGAGGCCGAGCGCCGTCATGTCATACGTGCAGCAGATGACCTTCTTGAGCCGGCCGCTGCGCACGAGTGCCTTGCCGAGCTCATAGCCGGCACGGATGCTCGTGTCGGCGCTGATGGTGCTGTGCTCAAGATTCACGCCGTGCTGCAGGCAGTAGTCGGAAAAGGCGCTGCTGCGCCACGACGTGCCGAACAGGGACGGCGACGAGACGAGCAGGATGCTGTCTCCGCCGCGCTTGAGCGCGTGCTCGGCGGCGAGACGACCGGACTCGAGCTGGTCGAAGCCGACGTAGGAGTAGTTCGGCAGCGTGCGGTTGAGCAGGATGACCGGCACGAGCGTCTGCTTCTCGGCGAGGTTTGCCAGATCCGTTCCGCCGGGGGAGATGACGATGGCGGAAGAGCCCTTGCGCTCGGCCCACAGCTCCCGCTGGAGGTGGAGCTGGTTTTGCGTGTACGGCCGCAGGAGAATGTCGATGTTTGAGGTCTCGGCGTCGACGATGCGGTTGAAGGCGTCAAGAAACGTCGGCAGCAGCATCTTGAGCCCCGAGAGCGGGAAGTAGACCGTGACACGGTACTTGAGCACGGCCTTGTTGCGTCCTTTATATTCGTAGTCGAGGCTCTCTGCCGCTTTCCGGATCTCCTGCTGTGTCTGCTCGGTGATGCGCTTTTCCGTGCCGCGGCCGGACAGGACATAGGAGACGGTCGCTGTGGAGACGCCGCAGATGTCCGCGATGTCTTTGAGTGTAGCCATAACGGGAAACTTCCTTTGTGTCATAATGGTTGCGCGGGTGAACCGCTGCTGCTTAATATTATACTAAACAGGCGTTAAAAAAGCAATACCTGCTTAACTTATTTTAAATTAAGATTGCTTATGTCGAAATAAATTAAGCGCAATTGTGTCGAAATGCTGAACAATCACCGCTCCTAAATAGGCGAAATGATGATATTCCCGCGTTTTCGCAATTTCGGATTGACAAATTCCAAGGAAAGTGCAAAATATAAGTAACGATTGACAAGGTTTTGTCTCAGGTTATTAAGCTTATTATGTTAAGCAAAATGATGTTACGGTAACACAAGGTAGTCACGAAATAATAACGGAATGTCAGGAGGAATCTATCATGGCAAACAAGATCAATGTTCTGGAATGCGGCCCGCGCGACGGTTGGCAGAATCTTAAGCAGATGCTGACCTTTGAGCAGAAGCTCGACCTGATCGACAGACTGTTCGACGCCGGTGTGACGCAGATGGAGGTCACTTCCTTCGTCAGCCCCAAGGCGATCCCGCAGATGGCGGACGCGGCGGATCTGGCCAAGGCCTGCATCGAGAAGTATCCGAACGCGGTGCTGTATGCGCTCGCGCCGAACTTCCGCGGTGTGGAAAACGCCTTCAACGCCGGCATCCGCAACATCTCTTACGTGATCTCGGTCAGCGAGAGCCACAACAAGGCCAACATCCGCAGAACGCATGAGGAGTCTCTGGAAGAGCTGCAGAAGATCATGGACACCTATCCGCAGATGAACATCTGCGTGGCGCTGGCAACGTCGTTCGGCTGCCCGTTCGAGGGCATCCCGCCGATCCAGAAGGTGGTCGACTTCACCAAGCGCGTCTACGACATGGGCATCCGCTCCATCTGCCTGGCCGACACGATCGGCATCGCCGACCCGCGTCAGGTGCGTGATACGATCCACGCCGTGACCGATGTCATGCCCGACTGCGAGTTCCAGATCCACATCCACGACACCCGCGGCATGGGTCAGGCCAATACGCTCGCCGCCATCGAGTGCGGCATCAAGACGGTGCAGTCCACGCTCGGCGGCCTCGGCGGCTGCCCGTTCGCACCGGGTGCTTCCGGCAACACTGCCACGGAGGATCTCGTGTACATGCTCCAGCGCATGGGCTATGACACCGGCATCGACTTCGAAAAGCTGCTGGCTGCCGCGAAGTATCAGAAGAGCTTCATCGACGGCATCTACAGCGGCCATCAGCAGAACATCAACACCAAGACCCCGCCCTGCTGCTGAGGGCAGAGCGCATCCACAAATCTGAACCAAAATAGAGAGGGAATCATTTATGGAAACTGCATTTGACATTATCTCGTTGGTGCTGTTCATCGTCGTGATCCTGCTGGCTTTCTTCCGCAAGGTCAACGTCGGTGTTGTGGCAGTCACATTCGGCGTTATCATGGTGCGTATCTTCGGCCTGACCGATAAAGATCTGATCGGCGGCTTCAGCACCTCCATGTTTACCACGCTCGTCGGCATCACGCTGCTGTTTGCGGCCATCACGCAGACCGGCGCGCTGGATCTGCTGGCCAGAAAGATCATCGCGCTGGCCGGAAACAAGATGTGGGTCCTGCCCATCATGGTCTACATTGCCGGCTTCGTCATTGCCGGTGTCGGCCCCGGCGCTGTGCCCGCACTTGCCATCATCCCCGCACTCGCGGCGATCATCGCCGTGGAGGTCGGCTTTAACCCGCTGATGCTCGTCCTGATCGGCGAGCAGGGCCTGATGGCCGGACGTATGACACCCATCACGCCTGAGGCTGCCATCATCACCGGCGCTGCGGCCGAGGCCAACATCGCAAACGTCATGCCCACCATTCTGGTCTGCCAGACGCTCGTGACGATCGTGTCCTCGCTCGTGTTCTGGTTCATCTTCAAGGGCCACAAGGTCAAGCAGCCGCTCAACCCGATCGAGCGCGGCACGCTCGAGAAGTTCAACGCCAAGCAGATCATCTCTCTGCTGAGCATCGTGCTCATGCTCGTGTTGCTGATCTTCGTCAAGGTCAACATCGGCGTCGCTGCCTTCGCGGTTGCCGGCCTGCTGTTCCTGTTCGGCGTTGCCGACGACGGCAAGGCGCTCAAGTCCCTGCCCTGGGGCACCATCGTGATGGTCCTCGCGGTCGGCTCCCTGCTCAACATCGTCAACAAGATGGGCGGCATCGATCTGATGAGCAACGCGCTCGCCAAGATCATGTCCAAGGGCACTGCGACCCCGTTCATGGGCATCTCCGCTGCGCTGCTGAGCCTTGTCAGCTCCGCGCTCGGCGTGGTGTACCCGACGATGATGCCGATGTGCGCAGACATCGCTGCCCAGGTCGGCGGCGTGAACCCGGTCGCACTGATGGCGGCTGTCGGCGCCGGCGGCTCTCTGTCCGGCATCTCCCCGCTGTCCACCGGCGGCGCGCTGGCTATGGCGGCGCTCGCGACTGCGCTCCCCAACCGCACCAAGGAGGACGAGAACAAGACGTTTGTGCAGCTGTTCATCTACGCCGGCCTTGCGATCCTGATCCTGATCGTGCTCTGCTCGACCATCTACGTCCCGCTGGCAAACCTGCTGCATGGCGCCTGATCCCCGGAAACGTTTGACCGCAATCTGATTATCTGATAAAGGAGATATTTCCATGGAAAAAGCATTGAGTAATATTACCGTTCTGGACCTGACCCGCGTTCTGGCCGGTCCGTACTGCACGATGATGCTGGCCGACTACGGCGCAAACGTCATCAAGATCGAGATGCCGGGCAAGGGCGACGATACCCGCGCCATGGGCCCGAAGAAGAACGACTACAGCATGTACTATGCCTACGTCAACCGCGGCAAGAAGGGCATCACCCTGAACCTGAAGTCTGAGGAGGGCAAAAAGCTCTTCCTCGAAATGGTCAAGAAGGCCGACGTCGTCGTTGAGAACTACCGCCCCGGCGTCATGGACAAGCTGGGCGTCGGCTATGACGTGCTCAAAGAGGTCAATGACCAGATCATCTACGCCGCCGTCTCCGGCTTCGGCTGCTACGGTCCGAAGCACCAGCGCCCCGGCTATGACATCATCGCGCAGGCCACCTCCGGCCTCATGAGCATCACCGGCGAGGCCGGCGGTCAGCCGCTGCGTGTCGGCAATGCCATGGGCGACGTGCTCGGCGGCATGAACCTCACCATCGGTATCCTCATGGCGCTCAACGCCCGCACCGTCACCGGCCGCGGCCAGCGCGTGGACGTCGCGCTCGTTGACTCCGTCGTCTCCAGCCTTGAGGTCGGCTGGCAGCGCTTCTTCGCCTCCGGCAAGCAGCCCGAGCTGATTGGCAACCGCTACGCCTCCGCCTTCCCGTATGACTCCTTCCAGGCCAGCGACGGACGCTTCGTCATCGGCTGCGGCAACGACAAGCTCTTCACGCTCCTGTGCACCAAGGCGCTCGACCGCCCCGAGCTGCTCGAGGATCCGCGCTTTGACACCAACATCCACCGCTGCGAGAACTACGCCGCGCTCAAGCCCGAGATCGAGAAGTGGAGCTCCCAGCACACCATTGCCGATTGCGTGGCCATCATCGATGCGGCCGGTGTCCCGGTTGCGCCGATCAACATGCTCGCCGACGTCGTCAACGACGACCACATCGCCAACGCCCGCGAGATGTTCGTGCACCTGCAGCACCCGGTCATCGGCGACATGATTGTCCCCGGCAACCCGGTCAAGCTCATGGATACCAAGCCGGAGATCACCAAGTGCGCGCCCGACCTCGGTCAGGACAACAAGGAGATCTACGAGGGTGTGCTCGGCCTGTCCGACGCAGACCTTGCCAAGCTGAAAGAAGAAAAAGTGATCTGAGTTTTTCGCTTTCGTTTCTCTCCCCCCATAACTCCCTTCAAACATCCTCTCAAATCCTTTTTCTTTTCTCTCATAAAAAAACGCTCATGGCTTTTGCCATGAGCGTTTTTTCAGCCTGCCGGAAAATCTTCTGGGTGTTCCGGCAAAAGGCTTTCCGCCGCTTATGCGGGGATGCGCCGGTACAGCCGCGCGCGCAGCAGCGTCGCCAGGGCGAGCTTGATCGCGTCCGGCAGCAGAAACGGCAGCACGCACTTTGCCAGCACCACGCCGAGCGTGATCGCGCCCGTGCGGGTGTAGACGATGAGAAACCACGCCGTGCCGAATGCGTAGCACACAAGCAGTCCCACGGCAGCCGACAGTACGAACACCCACTGCCCGAGCCCCCAGCGCGCCTGCGCGAGGGTGATGATGAGCGCCAGCAGGATGAAGCCGACGAAGTATCCGCCGGTCGTGCCGATCAGGGACGCGAACCCGCCGCGAAAGCCCGCGAACACCGGCGCACCCACCGCGCCCAGCAGCAGATACACCAGCACGCTCACCGTGCCGCGTTTGCCGCCGAGCAGCCCGCACACGGCGAAGATCGCAAAGGTCTGCAGCGTGAACGGCACGTCCGCCGGGATGCTGATCCATGCGCACACGGCGATGAGCGCCGCGCCGATCGCGCAAAAGCAAAGGTCTCTTGTGGAAAATTTCATAGCATTGCCTCCGATTGTAAAGTAAAGCGTGAACAAACTTGACAATCGGACGATAGCACACACGCGCCCGATTGTCAACCATAAGTGAAAATATCTTTACAATCTGCGCGCCGTGGTCTACACTATAGGCAAAGAAACCGCACGACAAGGGGTGTGATCGGATGCTGCGGGATGATGTTTTGCTCCTGCTCACGGAGGCGGAGGGCTATGTATCCGGCGAGGAGATGCGCGAAAAGCTGGGCGTGACGCGCGCGGCGGTCAGTCAGGCGGTGCGCGCTTTGCGCGCTGCGGGCTATGACATTGACGCCGTCACGAACCGGGGCTACTGTCTGCGCGCGCGGCCGGATACGCTCACGGCCGGGGACGTGCTGCCGTATCTGCCGCAGGCGCGGCGGGCGCGGGTGCAGTGCTTTGCGCAGATCGACTCCACCAACAGCTACCTGAAGGCGGAGGCCATGGCCGGTGCGCCGGACGGCCTGTGCGCCATTGCCGACCGGCAGACGGCGGGGCGCGGCCGCGCGGGGCGGTCGTTTCGCTCGGACGCGGGGCAGGGGGTCTACCTGTCGATGCTCCTGCGCCCGGCGTGCGCGGCGACGGCGGCCATGACCGTGACGGCGCACGTCGCGGTGGCCATCTGCCGCGCGCTCGAGCGCTGCGGCGTGCAGCCGGGCATCAAGTGGACCAACGACCTTGTTCTTGGCACGAAAAAGATCTGCGGCATCCTCACGGAGCTCACCGTCGAGGCCGAGTCCGGCACGGTCGACTCCATCGTGGCCGGCATCGGCGTGAACGTGCGCCAGCGGCCGGAGGATTTCCCGGAAGAGCTGCGTGCCATCGCGGGCTCGGTGTATTCCGAGACCGGGCTCGAGCTCTCCCGTGCGCGGCTGGCTGCCGAGATGGTGCGTGCGCTCGATGAGATGTATCTCGACTGGCAGCGCGACCCGCGCGCATATCTCAGCGACTACCGTGCGCGTTGTGTCACGGTGGGGCGGCCTGTGCGCGTCGTGCGCGGTGAAGATGTCCGCACCGGCTTTGCCGAGGCGGTGGACGATGATTTCGCGCTCGTCGTCCGCTGGGAGGACGGCACGCGCGAGACCGTCACCGGCGGGGATGTGTCCGTGCGCGGGCTGTTCGGCTATCTGGACTGAATACGAAAGCAGCGGCTGCATCGCTTGGATGCAGCCGCTGCTTTTGACTGGCGGAAAGTCTGCTGGGTTTTCGCCAAAATGCCTGCAGTCTGCTGTGCGCTGCGTTCAAGGGCGACCACGCGACGCACGACGAGGCGAGAGCCATGCTCGACCGCATGGTGGAGCTGCAGAAGCTTTGGGACGATGCGCTGGTGGACGCGGCGAAGGCAAACGCTGCAAAAGAAAACACCGCCGGGGATGGCAGTGTGCAGGAGCAGGCGCGTCAAGCGTATGAAAATAAAAACTTGGCTGAGGACAGCGAAGTCTATAATTATGGTTTTCTGACTTCGCTGCCGGATATGCGCATTACGAGACTACCGGAAGTACCGATGATCAGAGACACAGGCGGGAAGGTGAATTCCGCTGTTGTTATCACTGAAGGCATGAAAAATGCTCGCAGCGTGGGCGGCGAGCGCGATGGGAAAGTCTATGTCCAAAATGCGTATACAGGTAGACAGCTCCACATTGACACGTCCGGCATTCGGCATGGTTTGAACGGCGGGGTAAACCGTTTGCTAACGAATTCCAGACTTGGTGCTGTGATTGGTGATGTGGTTCGAAATGCGGTTCCTGTAAACGCGCTGTACAACAAGGCAAAAGACGTGATGGGCACATATGCTATGGCGGCTTATGCGAACGACAGCCGAAACCGAGAATTTGTGGCCGTTATTACAGTTGAGCAGGGAAGTGGAAATATTTCCGGCTTGGAATCTTACGATGTCACTCATGCGGTCAGCGGGAGGCAAAAAATAGCAGCCAGGCGGACACAAAGTCCCAGGGAGTTTACCCTATCAAGGCTGCCAAAATAAGTATAGCTGACTTTTTGAGCATTGTCAACAGCACTCATCAGAGCGTATTGTCGGACGATGTTTTGCAGCATTTCAGAGAATCGAGGAACCCGAACGGAGATTATTCTGGACGGGTGAAATTCTCGCCGCGCGAATCTGGAGAAGAGATGCGTGACGGCGTGAAGTTCTCTGTGCGCGACTATTCCTACGAGATACTGACAGCGAAGCCGGATATGCGTGTGACGAACGTGGACGACAGTGTGCCATACCGGCCAGCACGCGAGGCACGCAAGGAAATCGTCGCGCGCGATCGCAAATGCGAAGAAAATCGGCCGGACGAACGAAAACGGCAATGCCGTGGTGCGCGTGGCAGACACGGGCGACGAGGTGATCTTGAGCGCGAAAGGGCTGCGGCACGGGCTGGACAGGCGGTTTTCTGTGAATGCGCCGGTGACGCTGAAAGCCGGTGAAATCATCCGGAATGCCATCCGCATCAACGAATTCACGCCGGAAAACGCGCAGGTGGATGCAAGCTACGCGCTAATCGGTGCAGCCAAAAACGCAAAAAACGAACCGTACATCGTACAGTTCGTTGTAAACCGCATTTCCAATGAGGTGACAGACGTGGACGTGCTGTATGCAGTGAATGCAAAAAAAGAGCCGGGTGCATTGCTGCCAGACGTCACCGGCACGGATGCGCCAGCTATTCTTACCGACTCTGTTATCAGCATACGCTCGCTGCTGGACTATGTCAATCGGTATTTCCCGGACGTGCTCCCGGAGAGCGTGCTGCGGCACTACAACCACGACCGGCGGCCGGAGGGGAAGCTAGGCGAGAGCGCGCTGTATCAGCGGCGCGATGACGCGCGGACAGACCGCGATGTGCTGTCGGATGCCGTGGACGGAGACGCGGGCTGTTCGGCTATCTGGACTGAATACAAAAGCAGCGGCTGCATCGCTTGGATGCAGCCGCTGCTTTTACACACCTCAGTAGGCGCTGATGGGCAGGGAATCGTCGTCCTGCCCCTTTTCGACCGAGCGGATGACGATGTCGTAGCCGACGTCCTCGTTAACCTGTACGTGCACGGTCTCGCCCGCGCGATGCCCCATGACGGCCTTGCCCACGGGGGATTCCTTGCTGATGAGCCCCTCGAGCGCGTTTTGCCGCAGCGTCGTCACGAGGCGGATGGTCTGCTCCTCGTCGTCGTCCGGAATATAAATGACCACCGAGTCGAACAGACCCACCGTGTCGCCGGCCGAGTGGTCGGTGATGACCTTTGCCGTGTCGACCATGCGCTGCAGGTAGCGGATGCGGCTGTCGTTGCGGTTTTTCTCGCGCTTGGCGGCCTTGTATTCAAAGTTTTCGCTCAGGTCGCCGAAGGCGCGCGCCGTCTTGACCTCCTCGATCAGCTTCGGCCGCAGCTCGCGCGTGCGGTAGTCGATCTCGTCGCGCATCTTCTGGATGTCGACCTGCGTCAGTTCGTCGTACATGATAACACCTCGATTTCTCAGACGTCCATCTTATCACATTCCGCGCCGGAAGAAAAGGGGATGCTGCCGTTTTGCGCGCCGAGCTTGACAGAAAACGGCCGCCGCGCTATAATTGCTTCAAATAATTTAACTAATCGCAACAGGAGGCGATCCGCATGGACCATACGGAGCTGCGGCGCACGGGGAAGTTTCTGCTCTTCTCGTGCTCGGCCGGGCTGATCGAGCTCGGCAGCTTTGCGCTCTTCAACGAGGCGTTTCACTGGCCGTACTGGGGCGCGTACCTGACGGCGCTTGTGCTGTCGGTGCTGTGGAACTTTACCTGCAACCGGCGCTATACCTTCCGCTCGTCGGAAAGGGTAGTGCGGGCGATGGCGCTTGTGTTTTTGTACTACTGCGCGTTCACGCCGCTGTCCACGCTGCTCGAGCACCGGCTCGCGGACGTGCAGGGCTGGAACGGCTATCTGGTCACGTTTTTGAACATGGTGCTGAATTTCGTGACGGAGTTTCTCTTCCAGCGCTTCGTGGTCTACCGCAAGTCTCTGGACACGAACAAACTTGCGCACACCTCTCCCTGATCATATCCGTTTCCCGGGCGCAGCGGGCGCTCTGCTTTTCGGCAGAGCGCCCGCTGCGCCGTCTTGTATTTTCTGCACAGGTTTGGTATTATAAGAGGCACAAGATCGACAGCTCCGCGCCGGGAGCGGGAGGGAATGGACATGAAAACAGCCATCGTGACAGACGGGAAATACCGGTCGTCCATCGCGGCGGTGCGTGCACTGCACCATGCGGGCTATCAGGTGATCGTGACGCAGACGCGTGCCGACGTGCACGCTGTGCCGGCGGTCGCGTCCTCACGCTGCTGTGCGGCCTTTCGGTGGATCGACGGGGCTGCAGCCGAGGACGGCTATGCAGATCGGCTTGCGGCGCTTCTGGAGACGTATGACCGTCCGGTGCTGTTTTGCGTCGGCGCGGTCACGCTCAACACGGTCGCCGCGCAGCGGGAGCGGTTTGCCCGGGTCGCGGATTTTCTTATCGCGCCCCGGCCCGTGCTCGATGCACTCAATGACAAGGAGACGGTGCATGCGCGCGCGCAGAGCCTCGGCATCCCGGTGCCGCGGCAATATGACGGCGTCCCGCCGGAGCGCTATCCCGTTGTCATCAAGCCGCACTGCGGCGAGAAATTCGGCCTCAAGGCCGCCGACCGGTACGCCGTTGCCGACACGCCGGAGGCATATGCGCAGATCCTTGCGCGCATGCAGCGCTACGACCCGGCGCCGATCGTGCAGGACAGGATCACCGGCCCCGGTATTGGCGTGAGCTTGCTGCTTGGCCGGGATGGCCGCCTGATCTGCGCGCTGTGCCACCGCCGCATCCGCGAATATCCGGTCACCGGCGGCCCGTCGACCTGCTGCGAGAGCTTTTACGACGCCGCGCTCATTGACCGCGCGTACCGGCTGCTGCACTCGTTCGGCTTCACGGGCATGGCCATGGTGGAGTTCAAGGGTGACTGTCTGCTGGAGGTCAATCCCCGCGTCTGGGGCAGCTTCCCGATGACGGAGGCGGCCCAAAGCCCATTCACGGCGTACTATGCCCGCGCTGCGGCGGGGGAGCGGGTGCACTATACTGCGCAGGATTATCGCTCCGGCGTGCGTATGCGCTTTCTGCTCAATGATACGCTCGCTGCGCTGCATTATCTGCGCGCCGGACGCGTCGGCATATTTCTGCGCAGCATTGCCGACCTGTTCACGGCGAAGGAGGCCCTGCGCTGCCGCGGTGATAACCGCGTGTTCTGGGTCTATCTGAAAAACAGCCTGTTTGCGCGCGGGTGATTTCCGCGCAGAGAGGAGCTTTGCCCATGGAGGTCAGATTTGACCTGCACATTCATTCCGAGCACTCGCCGGACGGGCGTATGTCCCTTGACGAGATCGTCTCGTGCGCGCGCGCGGCGGGATTGCAGGGCGTCGCCGTGTGCGATCATGACCGCACCCTGACCGAGACGTGGGACGCGCCGGATTTTCTGCTCATTCCCGGCATTGAGCTCTCGACGGATCAGGGGCATCTGCTGGGCCTGTTCGTCACCGAGCAGATCGAGGCGCGGGAGCTGGACGCCGCGATCGACGCCGTGCACGCCTGCGGCGGCCTCGCCGTGATGGCGCACCCGTTCGAGCGCAGCTGCGATGCGCAGCGGCTCGACGCCTACCTCGACCGGCTCGACGGCATCGAGGTCTGGAACGGCCGGGCCGATCGCAAGAACCCGCAGGCCAATGCCATGGCGTGCGCGCTTGCGCAGCGTGCGCAAAAGCCGGTCACGGCCGGCAGCGATGCGCACCTGCCTGAGGAGATCGGCAACGGCGTCGTGACGCTGGAGGTCGATGCACTGACGCTGCCGGCCGTCCGTGCGGCGCTGCTGCGCGGGGCGACGGCTGTGGACGGGCGGCGCGGAAAGGCGCGCTATGTTGCCGAGAGCCAGCTGACCAAGCGCAGACGCACCCATGCCGGTGCGGCCGCCTATGCCAAGTGGGCGCTCTTTGCCGCAAAGTGCTGCCTGCAGGATATCACGTGGAAAGAGGAGACCTATCATGTCTTGGATCGTTAAAGCAGGAAAACAGGGCAAAAAGATCGTCAAGAAACTCATCATGCCCGCAGAAAAGCACTATGTCGGCTACACCCGGCGCATCGAGCGCGTGCAGACGACCCGGCGCATCTGCGCCATGACGTTTGACGACGGGCCGATGGGGCTGCCCGCGTCACCGGATCGGTTTGACGGCCGTGCGCTTACGGACGTCCTGCTCGATACGCTGGCGCAGTACGGTGCCCGAGGCAGCTTTGACGTCATCGGCGATACGAGCGCCAACTATCCCGACGAGGCCGGCAAGCTCGGCAGCGCCGCGTGGGGCGGCGTGCGCTTCGACCATTATCCGGACATCCACTGTGACGAGCAGGGCGGCGCGGAGCACAATGACCGCCTCATCCGCCGTATGCTCGCCGAGGGACACCAGATCACGAATCACGGCTACCGGCACATCCTTTTCGGCAAGAAACCGTTTGTATACGGCGCGCGAATACCTTCCCGACTTTGATGCCGCGGTGGAGGATCTCGGCCGCCTGCATGCGCTCATGCAGACGCGCTATGGCTATACGATGACGCTTGCACGCCCGCCGCACTATGTGGACAAGATGACCGGCGGCTTTACCAGCTACGATGTCTATGACCGTATGGGCTATCAGTACATGGCGGCGTCGTTTGACGGCGCAGGCTGGCTCCCGTCTACGGATCCGGATCCGGAGGCGGCGCTGCAGGCGGAGATCCGCGCCATGGTCGAGCCGATGCGCAAGGCGCTGGAAAAAGACCCGGACTTTTTCTGCGGGCAGATCATTTTCCAGAAGGACGGCTACAACATGGCCAAGCGCACACCGGTGGCCTTTGCACTCGGCCAGCAGCTGGCGCTGCTGCAGGAATACGGCTATCAGGTCGTGCCCGTGGGCGAGCTGCTGGCGGAGAGCCCCTTTGCGGATGTCGGCCGCGAGGAACCGCTGTTTGACCGCCTGACGGCGCTTGCGGAGCAGCGGGCGATCGTCTTTTCCGATAACCGCCTGCGGCTCGACGATCCCATGACGGTGGGCGAGCTGGCGATGCTGCTGACGCCGAAGGCGGACGCGATCGCGCGCCGCGTCGCGCAGCTGCACCGGACCGGCCGCGCCGGCGCCTATGACGGCGCCATGGCCTGGTGCCGGGAAAACGGCCTTGTCTCTGCAGCGGCGCACCCGGCGGATCACGTGACCGCGCTGCCGGAGGCGTGGTTTGTCCCCACGGACGGCTTCACCCGCCGGGACGTCTATGCAGCCTTCCGCATGGAGCGGCTCTGAGTGATGCGAAAACATACGGCGCCGGACGGAGATCCCGTCCGGCGCCGTGCGTTTATGGAATTTGAAAGCCCGGGAAATACTTCTCCGCGAAGGCGACCTGCTGCACCTGAAATGTCCGACCGCGCAGATATTCGAGTATACCTGCGTCCGTCGGCAGGGTGAAGGTGAGCTTGTAGGAGTAGAGCATCTGCCCCGTCTCACTGTAGGTGCGGTTGACGCGCTCGCGGCCGTACTTCCCGTCGCCGAGCAGGGGCCAGCCGGCGGCGGCCATCTGTGCGCGGATCTGGTGCGTGCGCCCGGTCAGCAGCCGGCACTCGACGAGCGAGAGCCCCTCGCGGCTTTGCAGCGTGCGGTATTCGGTCGCGGCGGATTTTGCGCCCGGCTGCGGCTTTTTCGTCACGTAGACCTGGTTTTTCACCGCGTCTTTGAACAGATACCCCTCCAGCCGTCCCTCGGCGGGCTTCGGCCGCCCGCAGACGACGCAGAGGTAGGCCTTGTCGATCTCACGGTCGCGGATCTTATCGTTCAGGATGCGCAGCGCCTCGGCGTTTTTCGCCGCGATGACGATGCCGCCGGTGTTGCGGTCGATGCGGTTGCAGAGCGCGGGGGTGAAGGCGTTTTCGGCCTTCGGGTCCCATTCGCCGTTCTGACGCAGGTAGGCCTGAATGTTTGAGATGAGCGTGTCCCAGCTCCATTCGCCCGCACTGTGGCACAGGACGCCGGGCTTTTTGTCCGCCAGCAGGATGTTCTCGTCCTCGTAGACGATGTCCAGCCGCGGCGTTGCAATTTTCAGCCAGGCATTTTCCTCTGTGGGTCTTTCAAAAAACTCGTCGTTGATGTATAATTGCAGTACATCCCCCTCGACGAGGCGCACGTCGCGCTTTGCGCCCTTGCCGTTGCGCTTGATGCGCTTGAGGCGGATATATTTTTGCAGCAGCGATTCCGGCAGCAGGGGAACGGCCTTTCCGACGAAGCGGTCGAGCCGCTGGCCGGCGTCATTTTTGCGTATCTGGATCTCTTTCATAGCATGCACCATCTCCACGCAACGATTATCGCGGATTTTCAGCGCATTGTCAACACAAATTCCTGTTGACAATTGGGGTGGATATCATCTATAATA
>ERZ826220.1028-NODE-1028-length-29945-cov-39.299231_pt1 | contig 29945 bp, 20 predicted proteins | sample MGYA00519927_ERZ826220 | MGnify/ENA primary metagenome ERZ826220 (study PRJEB31778, sample SAMEA3449225) | human gut metagenome | biome: human gut; feature: human-associated habitat; material: faeces | place: United Kingdom | collected 2010/2012 ... | reverse complement strand
CCAAACGCCCGATGTACTTCATCGCCGTCGCGTGCGCGGTGAACATCGCGCTCGACTACCTGTTCATCGGCGCGCTGCACATGGGCCCGGCGGGCGCGGCACTCGGCACGACGCTGGCGCAGGCGGTCAGCGTGGCGGTGTCGCTCGCGGTCATGCGCAGCGCGCGCGGCGGCATTGCCCTCACGCGGGACGATTTTCGCCCACAGCGGGCGGTCATGGGGCGCATTCTGCGCATCGGCGTGCCGATCGCGCTGCAGGACGGACTGATCCAGATCGCGTTTTTGTTCATCACCGTCATCGCCAACCGCCGCGGCCTCACGGACGCAGCCGCCGTCGGCATCGTGGAGAAGATCATCAGCTTCCTGTTCCTCGTGCCGTCGTCCATGCTCTCGACGGTGTCGGCGCTCGGCGCGCAGAACATCGGCGCGGGCAAGCCCCGCCGCGCGCTGCAGACGCTGTGGTATGCCATCGCCGTCGCGTTCGGCTTCGGCGTGCTCATCTCGGTCGTCATCCAGTTCGTCGCCGAACCGGTCGTCGCGCTCTTCACGCATGACGCCGCCGTCGTCGCGGCGGGCGGGCCGTATCTGCGCGGGTATATCCTCGACTGCTGCTTTGCCGGTGTGCACTTTTGCTTCAGCGGATATTTCTGCGCCATCGGCCGCTCGGAGCTGTCGTTCGTGCACAACATCGCGGCGGTGGTGCTCGTGCGCGTACCGGGCGCATACCTGACGAGCAGGTACTTCCCCGCGACGCTGCTGCCCATGGGGCTGGCGACGGCGGCGGGCTCGCTGCTGTCGGTCATCATCTGCGTGATCGCATTTCTGGTGCTGCGGCGGCACGGCAAGCTTCTGCCCGGCGAGGGCTGACGCGCCGCACGCAGCAGGCTGCAAGTCTTATGCCGGAAACCCCCGGAGGAGCTTCCGGCAATGTCAAGCACCCCCTCGGGCAGAGCCCGAGGGGGTGCTTTTTGCTGCGGTTATTCCGTCTTGCGCAATGGTGATTACTTCTTCACGTTCTGGCAGAAGTTCATCAGGATCGTTGCGACCTGCTGGCAGCTCAACTCAACGAACTCCGTGTTGTTGTACAGGTCGAGCGAGGTGTGCTTGTTGAAGCCGCAGTTGAGCAGCCTGAGATTGTAGAAGTAGCCGATGCCGTGCAGGGTTTCGGCATTCGTATCCGTGAAGTATATTAGCGTGATGGCTTGAAGCTCCGCCGGCTGGAGACTGCCATCATGGTTCTTGTCAAAATGATCCGCTGCGTCCGTGGCCGCCGCCGCCGGAAAAGCTGCTCGAATCGCTTGAGCTGCTTGACTCGCTCTTGCGCTCGATCTTGCGGCGCGCCGTGGTCGTGTGGGTGAAGACATCCTCGCGCGTCGTCAGGTTCAGTCCCTCCGCCGTGACGTAGGCCGAGGCCTCGGCCTGGCGGTAGACGGAGCGCATCTTCATCTTCAGCAGCTGGCACACGATCAGCGCGAGCAAAAGCCCGACGCCGAACGAGATGCCGAGGCGGCGCAGAAACTGCGGCCACGTGAATTCGCCGGAGTCGACGCTGAGGATCCCGGCGCAGCCCTCAAGATAGTCCGAGAAGCCGTCGTACCAGTCGTCGTCCGCAAAGTCGTCGAGAAAGGCGTTCTCGAGTTTGATGAGCTTGGCGTCCGGGAAGATGGGCTCTGCCTTGTCGCCGTAGACAAAGGTGGCGTACTTGCGGTTCGACATACTCAGCAGCAGGAGGATGCCGTCGCGCCCGCTGCCATAGCCGAGCGACTGCGCATGGTAGATCGAATAGGACGCGGTCGCGGCGTCGGGATAGCCATAGTCGCCGAAGTCATCGACTATGCAGATGTACACGCCGACGCCGTAGTGCTCCGAGATCTCGGCGGCGCGCGCCTCGAGCGTTTCGACCTCCGAGAGCGTGAGGAGCGCGGCTTCATCGTCGACATAGGTCTCTGCCGCCATGACGGGCAGCACGAGCGTGACAGCCAGCAGCAGCACGAGCAGCAGCGCGGTCAGTTTTTGTTTCATGGTGTCCGCCTCCTTACATAAACTGCAGGATGACCGTCAGCGCGACCGTGACCACGCCTGCGATCGCACCGAACGTGCCCCAATAGCGGCCGCGGTCGGTCGGCAGGTCGCCGACAAGCTTGCCGGTCTGTCCGTTCATGGCGAAGAGGAAGCTTTCGCCGTTCCACTTCGTGCTCAGCATCCACACCGGCAGCAGGGCGTAGTGCACCTTGCCGCGGTGCAGGCGGATGTCCGTGCGGTCGGTCACGCACGTGCCGTAGCCGGTCACGGTCTCGCGCAGGGCGTTTTCGAGCGTCTCTCTGCTGCGGCGGTCGGCGCGGGCACGGCTGTCGTCCACGGTGACGTCGTACTTGTCGGCCAGATAGCCGGGCAGGTACGCCGTGGAAAACGGCTGCATCTGCATGTAGTCAAACGGCTCGATGGAGTCCATGTGGTCGTCGGGCATCTTGGAGGATGCGTCCACCGGGATCTTCTCGAACGCGATCGAGCCGCCGCGGTGCACGTCGTAATGGTCGGTCTCGGTGACCTCGTAGTCGTCGTCCTTATAGGTGCGGGAGTTGGCGGCCTTGTAGTCGACCTCGCCCTCCGCGCCGCCGTCAAACAGCCAGAACGGGACATACACGCCCTGGATCTCCTCGATGTGGTTGCCGGCCGTGAACGAGCGCGGCAGGAAGGGCTTGCCCCGGTAGTGTGCGCGCAGCGCACGCACCGCGTCGTCCTTCGTCATCTTGAACGGGAGCACGAACTCCGGCTTGAGCGCGCCGGAAAACTGCCCCGGCACGACCGTCGGGTTGCCGCAGTAGGGGCAGGAGGTGGCGGCGGTGGTCTCGTCGCAGATCAGCTCCGCGCCGCACGACGGGCAGCCGTAGACCCGCAGGCCGTCGGCATCCGCGCCCCAGTCGCTGCTGAGCGCGGAGGTGTCCCAGTCGCCGTCGGCGGCGGCGTCCGCCTTCGCCGCCTCCGCCTTTGCGTCGGCCGCCTCCTTGGCAGCGGCGGCCTCGGCCTCCTTTTGCGCATAGAGCGCCTCGATCTCCGCGACGTCATACGCAGAGCCGCAGTAGTCACAGGTGAGCTTGCCGGTCTCGGCCGAAAAATGCAGGGGGCCGGTACAGGCCGGGCACTGATAGTTGGTTACCTGGGTGGGCATGTGCGCGCCTCCTTTCGTTGTGGGTCAGGAAACGGTGTCGCCGTCGTTGAACGGGTCGCCGCACTCGGGGCAGAACTTCGGCGGGTTGGTCGGGTCTTCCGGCTCCCAGCCGCACTTGTCGCATTTGAATCTCTTCACGGCGGCCGGGCGCGGTCTGCCGCACTCGGCGCAGAATTTGCCCTTGTTCACCGCGCCGCACGTACACGTCCAGCTCTCGTCCGCGGGCTTGGGCTGGCCGCAGTTGCCGCAGAACTTGCCGGTGTTGCCGGTCTGGCCGCAGGCGCACGTCCAGCCATCGGCCGCCGGCGCTGCCGTCGGGGCGGCGGGCTGCGGCGCGGGCTGCGGCGGGGCAACGGGCTGCTGGGCCGCCTGCTGCTGACCCATGGCGTAGAGATTCTGGGCGTTGATGCCGCCCATCTGACCGGCCATGCCCATGCCCATGAACGCCATGGCCGGGCCCGTGGCCGTGTTGGACGCGGCGGCCTTCATCGCCTCGCCCTGCGAGCGCGAGAGCATCGCCGCCGCGCGCGTCGGGTCCATATAGGCGGCCTCGCGCTGCATCTCCTTGATCATCTGCTCGTCTTCCTCGTTCGCCTTCACGGACGAGACGCCGAAGGCCACGATCTCCAGACCGCGGCGGTCGCGCCACTGCGCCGAGAGCTCCTCGTTGAGCGCCTCGGCGATCTCGCGCGTGTGACCGGGCAGCGACGAGTAGCGGATGCCCATGTCGCTGATGCGCGCGAACGCCGGCTGCAGCGCCGTGAGCAGTTCGCTCTTGAGCTGACCGTCGATCGTGTCGCGGGTGTAGTCCTCGGTCACGTTGCCGCAGACATTGGTGTAAAACAGCAGGGGGTTCGTGATGCGGTAGCTGTACTCGCCGAAGCAGCGGATGGCGATGTCGATGTCGATGCCGGCGCGCTGGTCCACCACGCGGAACGGCACCGGGCTCGGCGTGCCGTACTTGTTGCCGGTCAGCTCCTTGGTGTTGAAATAGTAGATGCGCTGATCCTTCGGTGCCTCGCCGCCGAAGGTGAAGCGCTTGCCGATGTTCTGGAACACCTGGCCGATGCTCTCGCCGAGGTTTCCGGCGAAGATCGTCGGCTCGGTGGACGCGTCGTAGGTGTACTCGCCCGGCTCGGCGCAGACCTCCACGACCTTGCCCTGCTCGACGATGAGCATACACTGACCGTCGGCGACCGCGATGCGCGAGCCGGTGGTGATGATGTTCTCATCGCCGTGCGTGTTGCTCGAACGGCGGGTGGTTTTCTTCTGTCCCTTGACCGCCAGCACGTCGGTCGGCAGCGCCTCGCAGGTGAAAAATTCTTTCCACTGGTCGGCCATGACACCGCCGGCAGCTCCGGCGATCGCTTTGATAAGTCCCATAAGCATGCTCCTTTACGCAGATGTTTTTCATCAGATATAACTGCTTTTGATGATTTTTCAGCTATGCTGATAGTATAAGGCATCGGGGTCGGAAATGCTATGTTTGCGGCGCAAAAACCCCGCCGAAACCGCAAAATACGACTGAGTAGTAGACAAGGTGCACAGCCTGACGACGGTCAGGTTGTGCACCTTGCAGTATCCTCTGCCCGCGGCGCGGCGATCTCATCGAGACGGCCGCAGCGGCGGAAGAGGTCGATATACAGCATGAGCTCCTCGCGTGAGGTCACGCCGAGCTTGCGGTTGATGTTCGTGTTGTGCTTTTTGGCGGTGGCCACGCTGATATACGCGCGCGCCGCGACCTCCTCGAGCGAGCAGCCGTCGATGTAATACTGCAGCACGGTGCGCTCCATGGGGGTGAGCGTCTGCACCCGGTCGCGGAAGCCCGAGAGCAGCTCCTCGATGTTCGGCGGCAGACCTCCGGCCGTGAGCTGCTCGGCCGCGCGCGAGCGGACGAAGGCCAGCAGCTCATCGATCTCCGAGATGCCGGACGGGTGCTCGCCGGGGGTCTGCTCGCGGATGGCCTGCAGGCTGCGGGAGATCGGCGTCACGAACCGGCGCGACAGGTATGTTGACAGCAGCAGCATCGCCGCGAGGAACACGAGCGAGCCCGCGATCCATACCATGCGGCTGCGCGCCTCGAGCGTGCGCAGCCCGGCATCCGGCACGAGCACCACGGCGGCGAGCTTCCGCCCCGCGGCGTCGGTCGCGCCGATCGGTTCGTGCAGACCGAGATAGGTGCGGCTGCCGTCGGAATACGTATTATAATACCGGCCGGTCTTGCACGTGAGCGTGCCGTCGGCCGTGAGATACGACCCGCCGGGGCTGCCGATCATGGCCTGTCCGAGCAGCAGCCGGTCGCCGTCTATGGGGGCGAGCACCGTGACCATGCTGCCGTAGGCACTGTCCACGGCGGGATAGGTGAGGCGAAAATACAGATCGCTGAGCTCCGCGCCGCAGATGCCGCGCACATTGCCCGCGCTGTCGAGCATCGGCACGCACAGCAGCGTCACCGACTCCCACGTGTCGGGCAGGGCGATGCGCCCCGTCCACAGGCAGCGCTCGGCAAGACGGCCGTCCGATGCGCGCAGCAGTTGCGTGTAGCCGGGGACGGCCTGCACGTTCAGCTCCGGATTCCAGCGGTTGTGCATCTGCACCTGCGCGCTGCGCGCCGTCTCCGCCGTGCCGCGAAAACAGGTGACGTGCTGGTCCGTCGCCCCGATGGCGCGCAGCGCCGAATAGCGCAGGTACAGCCCCGCGCGCGAGGTCGCCGCGCCCGGCAGCACCGTGTTGGCCGTCGCGTCCAGACAGAAGACCGCGCCGCTGCACGCGCTGGATTTCAAATAGGTGTTCAGCGCGGGATAGAGCGCCGTCTCAACGGCCGCGATCGCGCCGGGATCGTCGTTGAGCGCGGAGAACGTCCGCCCGCCGGCGGCGAGCTGCTTGTCCAGCTCGCGCGTGAGCTCCTCCGACAGGGCGATGCTCTGCGCCGTGAGCTGATCCATCTGCCCGGCAAGCGCCGAGGCGGTGTTGTGCTTCTGGATCGTCAGCGACTGGCCGAACTTTTGCGCCGTGTTGGAAAACACCCCCGTCAGGCTCACGACCAGCAGCACGGCGGCCAGGATCGCCAGCGCCATACTGAACCAGTACAGCACGAGCCGCCGCTGCATGCTCACGCCCTGCGTCTTTGCCTTTTCCAGCGCCGAGCGCATTTCCCGTAACCGGAGCATGGCTGTCACCGCCTTTCTGCCGCCTCAGCGGATGTAGCTTTTTTCAAATTGGTCGAGCGTGGACCAGATCAGCCCCTCACGCGCGCCGCCGCCCTGCTGCTCGCAGAGCACGTGCCCGGCCGTGAGCTGCAGGCGCACCTGCTCTTCAAAGCGGGTCTCGAGCTCGAGATAATCCCTGCGCTGCGGCGGGGTGTAGAACGTGTAGCCGCTCTGCGTGTCGAGATACGCCTGATAGAGCGAGATGTACATGGGGTCATCGAGCGTGCGCACCGCGCTGGGCAGCTCATTTGCAAACGCCGTCTGCGTGACGGGCATATAGCCAAGCTGCGTCACAAAATCGACGTTGCGCTTGGGCGCCGTGAGCCACTTGAGAAACGTCATGCACGCGCGCTCACGCTCTGGCGTGGACCTGACCGTGCAGATGCCGGCGCCGCGCTGCATGACGAGCTTCTCCCCGCCCGCAAACGTCGGGCACGGCAGGGAAATGATCTCCACCGGCTCGGAGGTGTTGTCCGGGTAGGTGACGGTGTCGGCGTAGTACAGCACGCTCGCCGACGATGCCACGGACGCGACCGCGTCGCCCGTGCGCAGGGGCTCGGTGGCGTAGCCGCTCTTGAGCCAGACGCTGCCCGCAAGCGTCGCGCGGGCATACGGCTCCCACACCCGGCGGAACGTCGGGCCGAACGCCACCCGATCGCCGTCGAAGAAATCCGCACCGAGGGATTCGACACCGACCTGAAAATAATTAAAATGGTAGTCGTGCACGAAAAACACCTTGCCGTCGTCCGGTGTGTCGGGCGTCTGCGCGTCCGTCCAGGCGGTGTAGGCCTCCGCCGTGCGGTAGAGCCCCTCCCACGTGGACAGATCATCGAGCGTCGCGCCCGTCGCGGCGGCGAAGCGATCAAAGAGCGTCTTGTCCACAAACAGGATCTCCGTGCTCTTGGCCACCGGCAGTACGGTCAGATGCCCGCCTATCTCCCCCTCGGCAAGAAACGCGGGGATGAAATCCGCCAGCTCCGCGTCCGAAAAATAGTCCCGGTAGTCGACAAGGATGTCCGCATCCGGCAGTGCCAGCACGGTCTTGGGATAGGACACGAACATGTCCGGCAGCGCCGTGGCACCGGGCTCTCCGTAAGCCGAGGCGAGCACCGCCTCGTGGATGGTGTTCGTATTCGTGACGCTGCCGACCTGCACGCGGATGTTCTGCGTGCGGCCGACGGTCTCGTTGAACGTGTCGATGAGGTCGTTGAGCGGGGACTCGGTCTCGCCGCCGTAGACGTGCCAGATCGTCACGGTCACGGGCTCCTGCTTCTTGCCGCAGCCGGTGCAGCCGAGCGCGAGCAGCAGCGCCAGCAGCAGGGCTGCCATGCGCGGATACTGTTTCATGCGGGGGACACCTCCTTGCAGGGTGCTTTGATTCAGTATAACGAATTTTTTCCGCCGCGGCAACCGGAATTCCCCGCTTTTTTGCGCGCACTTGACAGCGGCGTGCATGCGCAGTATGCTGGAGGCGGCGGAAATGACCGCAAATTCTATATTCAGGAGACATTGTTTGAAACAGACAAGAACATCGGAGCGTGTGCGCTGACCGGGAGGCCGGCAAATCCACACACGCCACGCCTCCCGGCGCAGGAATGCCTTTGGGAGGAACCAATGAAGCACGAAAACAAACGACAGCAATACCAAGCAGGCTACTACAAGACCCACCCCTGCCGCGACAGCTTTCCCTGCAGAGTCTGCGGACGGCTCGTGACACCGGAGGGTGCCGGGAGCAGCCACCGCAACCACTGCCCGAACTGCCTGTACAGCCTGCACGTCGACATCACGCCCGGTGACCGCGCAGCCGACTGCGGCGGCATCATGGAGCCTGTGGCCGTCTGGGTGCGCAAAAACGGCGAGTGGGCGCTCATTCATCGCTGCCGCCGCTGCGGTGCGCTCAGCGCCAACCGCGTGGCTGCCGACGACAACCCCATGAAGCTCATGAGCATCGCGCTCAGGCCGCTGTGCGCCCCACCCTTCCCGCTCGAGCGGATCGAAGAGCTCGCAGCGTGCATGGGCGGCGACAGCCGTCTGCCATGACCCGCAAATGAAAAACGGCCGACGCTCCGAACGATACGGAGCGTCGGCTGTGACTGTCAAAAAGTATTACTTTTTGACAAGGGGATTTGCGGCCTGACTGCAGCGCACGCGCCGTTCGCCTTGGGCGGACGGCGCGCACGTTTGCAGGCCGAGAAGTATTTTCTCAGCCGCACATGTCGCCTGAGAAAATGATTGGACTTTCTTTCGCCGCCTCGGCGGCGAAACTCTACGAGGTTCTTTGATAAACCGGGCCGATACTCCGAACGATACGGAGCGTCGGCTGTGATCGTTGCCGGCCTTTGTGATCAGCAAATGTCCTGCACCCCCGCTGCACACGCAGATTCCATACTTACATCCTCAGAAGCCGTTTCCCTCATGCACATGCTGCGAGGGAAACGGCTTCCTCTTTTTTGCCGAGGGGCACATGACAGGTCACGGCAGATCCGGCAGCCAGTGCTGGCTCTGCCGGTAGCGGAGCGGAGTGCACTGATATTCGCTTCGAAAGCACTTGGTATAGTAGCTGCTCGAACAGAAGCCGACGCTCTGCGCGATCTGCGCGATGCTCCGGTCGGTCTCCGACAGATAATAGATGCTGCGCGCAAGCCGGTAACGCACAAGGTACTGAAACGGTGTCATACTGTACAGCCGCTTGAACATACGGCAGCACTCGCCGCGGCTGATGTGTGCCGCCGAGGCGATGTCGTCGAGCGAGATCTTCTCGCGGTAATTGTCCTGAATGTACTGCCGGAGCGTCTCCATGCGCTTTTTCTCCGTTAGCGAGACGCCGCGCGGCCCGTCCGGCGCAGGGATGGTCTGCTCGTACAGACTCAGCCAGATCTCCGAGACAAGGATATGCGCGCGCAGCTCATAGCCCGGCCGGCGCGCCGAGAGCACCGACGGCAGCAGCTGCAGCCGGTCGCAGATATCATTGGCCCAGCCGCTGCCGCGCAGCAGCATACAGTCGCGCTCGCGCGCTTTGACGATGGGGTCGGCATAGCGTGCGGTCAGGCGCGGATCCTCCGCACCGGTGACGTATTCCGGCGGAAAGGTCACCTGCAGCACCGCGGCATCCGCACCGACACTCTCCATGCTATGCAGCACGCCGCTGTTGACAAAAGCGCCTTCGTTTTCGCGCACCGTGATCTCCCGCCCCTGAAGCAGGATGCGGATGCACCCATCCGTCACCAGATAAAAGGATACCGCGCTGCGGCGATGATATCCTGTTGTCCGCCCGCCCGACGGGACGGTCTGCGTGCAGACCTTCAATTTTGCGCTCGACTCCTGCATGCGGATCCCACCTTTCACAACATTGGAAGCATTGAAGCACGGCAAACGTCTTTTGTAGTTTTTAGTACAAAAAATACTACCACACTTGATGGGATTTGGTCAATGACATTTGCAAATTTTCAGAAACAAAAAAATATTATCTTCTTTTACGACAATTTTGTCTGTTCCGTCCGGAAAGATTGACACGCACCGCGCCGCACGGTAATTTTGATACATAGCATCAATATATTGCATATCAAAAGGTCCGGGACAGCCCCGGCTTTTTGAGAAAGGAGAACAAACATGGCACACAAGACCGAATTCCTTTACTTGTCCGAACCCGATACCATCGCGGCCGGCGTTCTGGATGTGCCCAAGTGCATCAATAACGCAGAAGAGGTTTTCACCCTTCTTGCCAAGGGCGACTATCTCATGGGCGGCAACAACCATAACAATCACGGTATGTATATTGTTTTCCCCAAGGAGAGCCCGTTCCCGAATATGCCCGTCGCCGGACCCGACCGCCGCTTTGTTGCCATGCCCGCTTACCTCGGCGGCCGCTTTGACATCTGCGGCCAGAAGTGGTACGGCTCCAATGCCGCCAATAAGAGCAAGGGGCTGCCGCGCTCCGTGCTGATGGTCACCCTGAACAACAAGGACACCGGCGAACCGCTTGCCTACATGAGCGCGAACCTTCTCAGCGCCGCGCGCACCGGTGCCGTACCCGGCGTCGCCACGCGCCACCTCGCACGCAAGGACGCGGAGGTGCTGCTGTGCATCGGCTGCGGCGCGATCGGCACGTCCTGCCTCAACAACGTCATCACCCAGATGCCCAATATCAAGAAGGTCATCTGCAACAATCACTCCGTCGCTCCGGCCGAAAAGCTGGCCGCCCACGTGCGCGAGCAGTTTGGCATCGAAGCCGTCGTCGAGCAGGATCTCGAGACGGCCGTGCGTCAGGCTGACGTCATCAACGTCGCCGCTTCGCGCACCGCATTTCTGAACATTCAGGGTGCGTGGGTCAAGCCCGGCTGCACCATTCTGGCATCCGGCCCGGTCCATTTTGACCAGCAGGAGGGCGGCTCCTACGAGCAGGACGGCGGTCTGTGGACGAAGATGAAGGTCGTCTATGACCACATCGGCCTGCACGAGGCCTACGTCGAGGACGCCATCGCCACCGGCGATAAGGAAGCGTACTACGCCGGTGTCATCGGCGGCCCGGTGTACCACCTGATCGACAAGGGCATGAAAGAGCCCCTGCAGGATTCGCTTGCGATCGGCAAAATCATCGCAGGTGAGCAGCAGGGCCGTACCAGCGATGACGATATCATCTGCTTCATCGCCTGCGGCATGTCCGTGTTTGACCTCGGTCTTGGCTACGATCTGTACGAGACCGCTCTCGAGAAGGGCATCGGCACAAAGCTCCTGCTCTGGGAGAACCCGGCGCAGTGCGAATGAGCCGCGCCGCCAGCATCGTTATTCTCACTTTTCCCCATACCGCCGTGCCCACGTGAATGGGCACGGCACAGACCCTCAGCGCAAAAGGCGGATGTCCAAAAGCATCCGCCTTTTGCGCAGGTTGGATAAGCTGTCGTTTTTTGGACTTATCTCGATGGAAATGGCGGTTATTTTTTATTTTTTTGTACTAAAAAAATCGCTATTTTTACGATTATTTGAACGATTTTTTTGTGGAAAACGATTATTTTTTGAATGGCGCGCATTTGTATGATCCCGGAAAATAGAACAGTGTGCACAAAAAACAGCAGATCATGCAGATACAATTGACTTTTTCGCCAACTCAATTTATAATTTTGTATAGCGTACATCATTTTTTCGAATGCATTTTCATTCATGGCAGAAGCTTGGCGATATATTGCTCATCTGTTCACAGCCTGCTAATATATTGCCATTGTCACCGGAACGGTGCTGCAGCATGGCATGCGGCAGGAATGCGTCTCGTGTGGGTGCGCGCAATCATAAGGAGTGAAACTATGCAAATCAAGGTCAAGAACCGTGAGGCCCTGCTCAGCCACGGCGATGCCGAGGGCCGAAGGATCGTTCTGGACATCACGGAAAAAACCCTGCAGCAGCTCGACGCCTACGAGCGCATCAAGCGCATCACCCACATGGAGGGCGATGTGCTGTGCATCGGCAGCCGCCGCTGGGATCTGAGCAAGAAGCGCAACGTCTACCTGCTCGGTGCCGGCAAAGCCTGCAACCATATGGCCATGGCGATCGACGAGATCCTTGGCGACCATCTCACGCGCGGCATTGCGATCGTCAAGATCAGCGAGCCGACGGACGTGTTTCATAAAACGGAAGTGTACGTCGGCGGCCACCCGCTGCCAAACGCGGAGGGACTGCGTGCCTGCAAGGAGATCATCCGCCTGATCGACAGCGCCACGGCCGACGACCTGTTTATCGTTGTCATCAGCGGCGGCTCGTCCGCGCTCATGAGCTGCCCGATTGAGGGCATCTCGCTGCAGGATGAGATCGACACGACCGACATCATGCTCAAATCCGGTGCCGGTATTTATGAGATCAACGCGATCCGACGCCACATCTCCGCCATGAACGGCGGCATGCTCGCAAAGCGCATCCGCGACCGCGGCGCCGAACTCATCGGCTTCGGCATCTCGGATGCCGTAGGTACGCCGGCCACCGGCGATATCGGCGAGCCGTACAAAAATTATAAAGGTACGCCGATGGGCCCCGACCAGACGACGCTTGAAGAAGCGCGGCAGGTCATCCGTGACTACGGTGTAGCCGACCGTCTGCCGAAATCCGTTGTGGACTATCTCATGCACGTCGGTCCCGAGGGCGAGACGCCCAAGGCCTTCCCCGAGAACACCTATTTTCTGCTCAACAGCCTGCCGGACTCCTGCCTGACGGCCAAGCGCATCTCCGCGGAGATGGGCATCCCGGCCGTGATCGTCACCTCGTACCTCGAGGGCGAGGCCAGAGAGGTCGGCTCCGTATTTGCCTCGCTCGCCCGCGAGATCCAGAACTACGGCAACCCCGTCAAGCCGCCGTGCGTGCTGCTGTGCTCCGGCGAGGCGACGACGCAGATCCTCGATAATTCCACCATCACCGGCCACGGCGGCCCGGGTCAGGAGCTGACGCTGTCCTACGCCATCTCCGGAAAGAAAGCGCCCGGCTGCGTGTGCCTGTCCATCGACTCCGAAGGCACCGACGGCACGACAAAGGTCGCCGGCGGCATCACGGATTCCACAAGCTATGATGCGGCGGAGGCAAAAGGCATCAACGTCTTTGACGCCCTGCGCGGTCACGCCTGCTTTGAAGCGCTCGACGCCATCGGCGACGCAGTCTTCACCGGCAACACCGGCACGAACCTGTGCGACCTGAACATCATGTATGTGCCCGAGCTGCCCGGCAAGCCCCGCAAGGGCAGCCGCATCCGCAGCGTGCATGCCCGTCAGATCATTGACTGCAAGTGCCGGCCGATGGTCGAGGTCGACGTCATCACCGAAGACGGCTCTATTGGCACGGCCGCTGCGCCGACCGGTTCGTCCGTTGGTATGTACGAGTCGTTCGTCCTGCGCGACAATGATCCCGCCGAATACAACGGCCTGTCCGTACATAAGGCGGTCGCCAATGTCAACGACATCATTGCCCCGGCACTCATCGGTATGGACGCGATGGATCAGGCCGTGATCGACCGGCGCATGATCGAGCTCGACGGCACTGAGAACAAGACGAACCTCGGCGGCAACGCCATCTACTCCGTGTCCGTGGCGTGCTACCGCGCGGCGGCTGCAAGCTGCAAGCGTCCGCTCTATGATTACATCGCCGGCGGCAGGATCAAGACCGTACCCATCCCGTCGTTCAACGTGCTCAACGGCGGCATGAATGCCGGCATCCGTCAGGCATTCAACGAGTTCATCGTCATGCCGTACCGCGCCAGCGACATCGAACAGGCCGTCGAGATCGCCGTTAAGGTCTTTAACCGGCTCGGCAAAGTCATCCGCGAATACACCGGCGCGGAGCCGCGCGTGGGCGGCTCGTACGGCTGGTGCGCCCCGTCGGAGGATCCGGAGGTCTGCCTGGATCTGATCCAGAAGGCCATTGACGACTGCGGCTACAGCGAACAGTGCGCGTTTGCACTCGACTGCGCCATGACCGAGATGTACGACCGCGAGCACAAGACCTATTACCTCAACGGCAGCCAGGTCACAAACGATGAGCTGGTCGCCTATGTCAAGCGCCTGACCGAGAAGTACAACTTCGTATTCATTGAGGACATGCTCGATGAGGACGACTGGGACGGCTTCGTCAAGGCACACCGTGAGATCACGCGCACCTACATCATCGCCGACGATCTTACCGTTTCGAACCCCGCGCGCATCCGCAGGGCTTACGAGCTCAAGGCGATCGACGGCTTCATCCTCAAGCCCAATCAGGTCGGCACGATCACCGAGGCGCTCGCGGCGCACAAGTTCGCCAGCGAGCACGGTATGTTCTCCGTCACGTCCGGCCGCAGCGGCGGCGTCGTGGGCGACGTGGTCATGGATCTGGCGGTGGGCCTGCAGATCCCGTTTATCAAAAACGGCTGCCCGCGCAGCGGCGAGCGCATCGACAAGCTCAACTTCCTCATGCGCGTGAAGGACAATTATCCCGGCTGCCACATGGCAAAGATCGACGACATCGTCCGCTTCTGAACGGGACGGCTCCCAACACCCGGAATTCCCGGCAGGCAACTGCCGTGTAATTTAAAACGATCAAACGTGACTTGAAGCACTGCTTTGAGGAGCAAAGGAGGAAAAACTATGAAAAAAAGACTCACCGCACTGGTACTGGTCCTTGTCATGGCGCTGAGCCTCTGCGCATGCGGCGGCGATAAGACCGATGGCAACCAGGCGACCGGCAACAGCGATTACACCGGCCCGAGCTACACGCTCACGCTCGGCCATGTGATCGCTGACGGCACCCCGACGGACGAAGGCGCTGACCACTTTGCTCAGCTCGTCTCCGAAGCTTCCGGCGGCAAGATCAAGATCGAGGTCTACCCGAACTCTGCGCTCGGCGATAACCGCGCCATGATCGAGTCCGTGCAGCAGGGCACGCTGGACATGGTTCTGCCCGCCGTGGCAAACCTCGCCGCGTTCACGACGGCAACGAAGCTCTTTGACCTGCCGTTCCTGTTCAAGAACGACGCGCACGCCGAGGCCGTTCTCGACGGCGAAGTGGGCACGAAGATCCTCAGCGATCTCGAGTCCTCCGGTCTCATTGGCCTGGCCTGGTGGCTGCAGGGCTGGCGTGAGCTGACCACCGACAACATCGAGTTCCACAAGGCCGGCGATCTCAACGGCTGCAAAATGCGCGTGCAGGACAACGAAGTGCACATCATGACCTGGCAGCTTCTCGGTGCCAGCCCCACGACCCTTGCTTACTCCGAGCTGTTCACCGCGCTCCAGCAGGGCACCATCAACGCACAGGAGAACCCCATCTCCAACATCAAGCTCTCCGGCTTCTCCGAAGTGCAGAAGTACCTCATCAAGACCGATCACATCTATGACCCCATCCCGGTCGTCATGTCCAAGAAGACCTGGGACAAACTCGATCCCGCCGCTCAGGAGATCATCAAGAAGGCCGCCAAGGAATCCGCTGACTGGGAACGCGACTTCGCTGCCGATTACGATGAAAAGACCCTCAAAGAGTGGGAGCCCGACGGCAACGGCCCGAAGGTCATCTTCCTCACCGACGAGGAGAAGGCCGCTCTGCGTGAGACCGTTCAGCCCGTGTACGATAAGTACGCCAGCGCCATCGGTCAGGATCTGATCGACGCCGTTGCCGCGGCTGAGCCGAAAAACTAACATCTGAACGCGATCTTAGCACCGGCTAAGCGAATTCAGGCAATCTTTTGGGGGTGTTCCGGCCGGGAACGTGCTGTTTCAGCACACGGCGGGGCACCCCCGCGTCGAAACAGACCCAAATCTCTATCATTTCAACATTTCAACACTTCTACACCACATCCCATATGCCGCCCCGGCGGCAGTGAACAATACCGGCCGCTTCGGCGGCGGCAGAATGGAGTCTGACCAAATGAAAACGAAAACAAAATCGCCGTGGTACAACCACATAGAGGAATGGATCCTTGCGATTTGCTTCGGACTCATGACGGCGATCGTCGGCGTGAACGTCGTTTTGCGTGCGTTCAACCACTCGCTGTCCTGGGCCGACCAGGCGGCGCGCATCCTCTTCGTGTGGTGCACGCTCATCGGCATCAGCCTCGGCGCCTTCACCGGGCAGCACCTGAAGGTCGAGGCCATTGACAACTTCCTGCCCAGAAAGATCACCTACTGGATTGACCTGTTCGGCGACTTCGTGTCGTTCGTGTATGCGATCGTCGTGTCCTACATGATGTGGGTCTATATCCAGAACATCATCCAGTTCCCGCAGTATTTCTCGTCCATGCCGTGGCTGAGTGCGGCGGTCATGTATATTCCCGGCCTGATCGGTATGATCGGTTTCTGCATCCGTATCGTCCAGGCCTCTCTCATCCCGAACCTGAAGCTGCTGCGCGGCAAGGCCTATCTGACCAACACCATCAAGGGCCCCATCCCGCAGGAGGAACTCGATAGGCACAACAAGAAAAAATCCAAGAAGAAGGAGGAAGATCAGTAATGGTAGTTGGCGTTCTTTTCGGCGTTCTGGCGATCTGTCTTCTTCTGACGGTTCCCATTGCTGTCTCGCTCGGCATCGCGACCATCGCTGCCGGCTTCTCGCTCAATGCCGTGACCGGCAACCAGATGCTCACCATGCTGGCGCAGACCACGATCACGGCATCAGACAACACCTCCCTGCTGGCAATGCCTTTCTTCATGCTCTGCGGCTCCCTGATGGACCGCTCCGGCATTGCCAAACGCCTGATCGATGTCGCCGAGGCGATCGTCGGTGAGGCCACCGGCGGCCTCGGCGCCACGACCATCGTCGCGGCCATGCTCTTCGCCGCCATTTCCGGCTCCGGCCCGGCCTGCGTGGCCGCACTCGGCGGTATCCTCATCCCCGCCATGGTGCGCCGCGGCTACTCCACAGAGTACGCCGCCGCAACGACGGCCTCCGCCGGCACCATCGGCCCCGTCATTCCCCCGTCCATCCCGATGATCGTTTACGCGGTCTCTGCCGGCACGTCCGTTACGGCGCTGTTTCTCGGCGGCGTCGGCCCCGGCATCCTCATGGGCCTGATCATGATCCTCTACAACTTCCTCATCAGCAAGAAGCGCGGCTACAAGGGCACGCCCCGCGGCGGCGGTTTCCTCTGGGTGCTCAAACAGGTCTGGAAGGGCCTTCCCGCACTGCTCATGCCCGTCATCGTGCTCGGCGGCATCTACTCCGGTCTTGCCACGCCGACGGAGTCCGCCGTGCTCGGCGTTATCTACACGCTGATCGTCGGCTTCTTCGTGTTCCGCACACTGAACTTCAAGCTGCTCAAGGAAGCACTGGTCGAGGCGGCCATGATGTCCGCTCCGGTCATGTTCCTGCTCGGCGGCGCGGCTGTGTTCGGCCGCCTGCTCACCCTGCAGCGCATCCCCGAGCTGCTCGCTACGGCAATGCTCGGCCTGTCGGACAGCAAGTACGTGGTCATGCTGCTGATCATGGCGTTCCTGCTGGTCGCCGGCATGTTCATCGACACTACGTCGAACATCGTGCTGTTTGCCCCGCTGTTCTGCCCCATTGCACAGAAGCTCGGCCTGGATCTCGTGTATTTCGGCATCCTCATGGTCGTCAACCTCTGCATCGGCTTCCTGACGCCGCCGCTGGGCGTCAACCTGTTCGTCGCGAAGAACATATCCGGTGCGCCATTGGGAGGGTTGGTCAAAGAACTGATGCCATACATCGGCATCCTCGTTCTGGCGCTCGTCCTGATGGTCTTCTTCCCGCAGATCGTCATGTTCCTGCCAAATCTGGTAGGCGGATGACGCCGGGCACCCAAGAACTACTGACGGTAGCGTGAGGCAGACGCCTCATGCTATCGTCCGTTGTCAATGTACCGCCGCCGCATCCGGCGGCAGAAGGAGTTATCTATGATTGAAAGAATTCGTGAACTTGCAGCCGAAATGAAACCGGCCATGATCGATCTGGCACAGCGCCTGATCCGCACACCGTCGCTCAGCGGTCAGGAAAAGGACGTGGCCGACCTCATCCTTGCCGAGCTTGAGAAGCTTGGCTATGACGAAGTGTTCCGCGACCCCTGGGGCAGTGTCTGCGGCATCATCCACGGCACCGAGCCCGGCCCCGCCATCATGTACAACGGCCATATGGACCATGTCGACATCGGTGACCCGTCCGAATGGCACGGCTATGATCCCTACGGCGGCGTGATCGACATCGATGAGATGTACAACGAGGCCGGCGACGCGCTTGAAAAGACCGAGGTCATCCACGGCCGCGCCGCCGCCGATACCAAGAGCGGCATCGCCTGCCAGATCTACAGCGGCGCGATCCTTGCGCAGCTCAAGAAAGAGGGCCTCGGCTTCAAGGGCGACTATATGGTCAGCTTCGTCGTCATGGAAGAGCCCGCCGAGCAGATCGGCATCATCGGCCTGATCGACAACGAGTTCCCGAAGCGCGGCCTGCACGTCGACGGTGTCGTTTCCTGCGAGGCCACCGCGCTCAAGATCTACTGCGGCCACCGCGGCCGCGTTGAGATCAATGTCGAGGTCGCCGGCGTGACCAGCCACGGCGCATCCCCCTGGCTCGGCATCAACGCCGTCAACAAAGCCACGAAGCTCATCGACGCCGTCGAGGCCTACTATGCCGAGCACTATCAGGTCGACGAGAAGCTCGGCAAGTCCAGCATCGCGCTGACCGTCATCAACTGCACGCCCGGCACGATGTGCATCGTGCCCGACCGCTGCAATATCACCTATGACCGCCGTCTCGTCCCGACCGAGACGCCCGAGGACGCCATTGCTGAGATTCAGGCGATCATCGACCGCCTCTCCGCCGAGGATCCGGACTTCCACGCCACCGTGAAGGTCTCCGCCGTGCCGCGCACGACCTACACCGGCATCACTGAGACGAAGCCCAACATCAAAGAGGGCTGGCGCATCGCCGAGGATCACCCGTTCGTTGCTGCGGCCTCCAACGGCCTGCGCAGCATCGGCGAGCCCGTCAGCTACGGCTACTGGGACTTCGGCACCGACCTTGCCATGGTCAGCGGCCGGCATCACATCGCCTCCATCGGCTATTCCCCGATGCAGGAGCATTACTGCCACCGCCCGGTCGACAAATGCCGCATCGACTTCATGGAGCGCGCGCTCGTCGGCAACATCGCCATCTTCCAGGAGCTGACGAAGCTCAGCGGTGACGATTTCAAGATCTGACGCGAAAGGAGCACCTGCCATGAATTACAGCCCGATCGAAGAAGTGGCGCTCACGCAGAAGCTCGTCCGGATCGAGAGCACGAACCCCGGCGCGTTTGAATACAAGGTGTCGGATTTCGTGTACGATTTTCTGGCGCAGACCGGTGCGGATGTCCTGCGCCACGAGGTGAAGGACGGCCGCTGCAACATCGTCGCCACACTTAAGGGTGAGCAGAGCGGACCGCGTCTGGTCTACATCTGCCATCAGGATACCGTCCCGCTCGGCGACGGCTGGCACCATGACCCGCTGGCAGCCGAGATCATCGACGGCAAAATGTACGGCCGCGGCTCGTGCGACATGAAGTCCGGCCTCGCAGCCGGCATGCTGGCGTTTCGCAACATTGCTGCCATGGGCAAAAAGCGGAAGCATGACTTTCTGTTCATCGCCTCGATGGACGAAGAGGACATCATGATCGGCGCGGATAAGCTCATTGCCGACGGCATCGTTCGAGCCGACGACTATGTGCTCGATGCCGAGCCGACGAACGGCGCCATTAAAGTCGCCCACAAGGGCAAGACCTGGTTCCGGCTGGACGCAAAGGGCGTCGCCTGCCATGCAAGCACGCCCGAAAAGGGCAGTGATGCCGTAGCCGCACTTTCGGAGGTCATCTGCGCCATCAACCGCAGGCTCAGGGCACTGCCGGTGCACCCGGAGCTCGGCCCGTGCGCAGCCACGTTCGGCATCATCAACGGCGGCCTGAACCTGAACATCGTGCCCGGCGAGTGCTACTGCACGATCGATATGCGCCTGACACCGCCGACGACGAACGAGCAGTCCATCCGCCTCGTGGAAGAGGCCATTGCCGAGGGCTGTGCAAACGTACCCGGCACGTCATGCACCTACACCGTACTTGCGCAGCGCCCCGCCGTGGAGAAGGATAACGATTCCTACCTGCTCAAGATGCTCCGCGCCGCGACGAAGGATGTCACCGGTGAGGAAGCCCCGGTCGATTTCTTCCCCGGCTACACGGACACCGCGGTCATCGCCGCCACGACCGGCAACCGCAACTGCATGTCCTATGGCCCGGGCGATCTGTTTTACGCCCACAAGCCGGACGAATTCGTCGAGCTCGACGACATCACCCGCTGCACGCGGGTCATGACCCGGCTGGCCGAATCCATCCTGATCGACGCCTGAGAGGAGCCGCGCCATGCACGAAAAAGCCGCAGCCCTGCTGCAGAAGGTGCAGCTCCCGCCGATGTTTCGCGTGCGGCAGGTATTTGACCGCACGCACATCGCGCCGGAGGACATCCCGGACTGCATCGCCGGGATGCTTTCAGACGCGCCGCACACGCGCAAGATCCGTCCCGGCATGCGCATCGCCATCACGGTCGGCTCGCGCGGCGTGGCCAATATCCCGATCATCACGAAGGCGATCGCGGACTTCGTCAAGAGCCGCGGCGCGCACCCGTTCGTCGTTCCGGCAATGGGCAGTCACGGCGGCGCGACCGCCGAGGGTCAGCGCGCCGTGCTCGCCGGCTACGGTGTGACGGAGGAGACCGTTGGCTGCCCGATCCTCTCGTCCATGGAGGTCAGGAAGATCGGCGTCAATGCCGACGGCATGGACGTGTTTATCGACAAGAATGCGGCCGAGGCGGACGGCATCATCGTCAACTGCCGCATCAAGCCGCACACGTCGTTCCGCGGGCCCTTTGAGAGCGGCATTATGAAAATGATGACCATCGGCCTCGGCAAGCAGGTCGGCGCAGAGACGTGCCACCGCGCCGGGTTCAAGTACATGGCCAAGTACGTGCCCATGTTCGGTCAGGCCATCATCGAAAACGCGCCGATCCTGTTCGCGGTCGCCACGATCGAAAATGCCTATGATCAGACGGCGGAGCTCGTCACGGTCGACGCACCCGACGTTTATGAGCAGGAGCCGATCCTGCTGCAGCGCGCATTTGCAAACATGCCGCGCATCCTCGTCGACAGCTGCGAGCTGCTCATCGTGGACGAGTGCGGCAAGTATTTCAGCGGCAATGGCATGGATCCGAACGTATCCGGCAAGTTCCCGACCCCCTACGCCTCCGGCGGCATCGAAAGCCAGCACATCGTCGCGCTCGACATCGACGAGGCCTCGCACGGCAACGCGCAGGGGCTCGGCCTCGCCTCGGCCACGACCGTGCGCGCGGTCAAAAAGCTCGATCTCGACGCCATGTACGTCAACGGCATCACCTGCAAAATGCTCTACGGCTGCGAGATCCCGCCGTTCATGAACAACGACCGTGAGGCCATTCAGATGGGGCTGGCCATGTGCGTGGATTACGATGAGGCACACCCGCGCATCGTGCGCATCCCGAACACGCTGCACCTCGAGCACATCATGCTCTCCGAGGCGTATTACGACGAGGCGCGCCGGAACCCGGATCTTATCATCGAGAGCGAGCCCGCGCCGCTGGCCTTTGACGCCGACGGCAACCTGGCCTTCGATCTCGACAACGCGCCATGACTCCCCCGTCCGGTCGCCGCGGCAAAAACAGAAAAGCCTCCGGCATCTCTGCCGGAGGTTTTTTAAGCGGTGCGGCCGTGCGGCGCGTCAGTGCTCGTATTCGTATGCGCTGGCCGATGCTTCCACGGCCAGCATGGAGTAGTTCCAGTTGTTTTTCATGGCCAGCTCCGCGCCGAACGGATCGCGGATGCGGAAGCTGTCAATGATCGTTCGGTGATCCTGCGCGGAGGACGCCATGTGATTGTCGCGGAAAAACAGATAGTCCAGCCGCGCGATTGGCACCCACAGCGCCGAGCAAAACTCCTGAATGTAGGCGTTGCCGGCGATGGCAAGGATCTTCTCGTGAAAGGCGTGGTCAGCCATCAGCAAGCCCTCGGTATTGTTGTCCGCAGCCATCCGCCGGAAGATCAGGTTGCGATGCTCAAGCTCGTCGATGTCCTCATTGGTCGCCAGATCCACGGCCAGGCGCACAGCCAGACACTGCAGCGTCTGCATGGGCAGATAGTAGCTCTCGATCTTGTCCAGATCCAGATCCGCCACGACGGTGGCCTTGCCGGGATAGGTGAGGATGAGCTTTTGCTGCTCGAGGATCTTGAGCACCTCGCGCACAGGCGTACGGCTGACATGAAAATAGTCGGCCAGCTCCGTATCGGAGATCTTTTCACCCGGCTTCATCTGCATGAGGATGATCCAGTTGTGCAGAGTCTCGAGGATCTCCGCCTTTGTGCAGGGCACCTCGGTCGGGTAGGGAGAATCAGGCAGCGGCATGGTCGGACCTCCAGATGAAATCAAATTCGCGTGATCGACAAATCATTATTTTTTTATTATATCATCGTGACCGGGACACGTCAAACCGCAGTTTGCGCGTGTCTGCCCGTCGCGGACAGCCGCTTGCAATGACAGGAAAAATGTTGTACACTGGGTACATCTTGTCACAAGCGATCAACACCCAGAGGGAGGGACTCACGGATGCTGTTTGACGCAAAGATCAGCGCCGCTTATTCCGGCCTGACGTATTCCCAGCGGAAAGTGGCAAACTATGTGCAGGAGAAATATGAGGACGTCGCGTTCGAGACCCTGGAAAAACTCGCGGCCAAGGCCGGCGTGAGCACGACGACGGTCATCCGCTTCTCCCGCGCGCTCGGCTACTCCGGCTATTCCGAAATGCAGGAGGACATCAAAAAAGAGATCCAGACAAAGGGCTCGCTGCCCGACCGGCTCGAACGTGCCGCCGCAGTCAGCGACAACGATCTGCTCAGTGACACCTTCACGACCGATATCAACAACCTCAACCAGACGTTCGCCGGTCTGCAGCCGGATGAGCTGGAGGCGGCCATCCGCCTCATCAGCGGCGCAAAGAATATCTATGTGCTCGGCATGCGTAGCAGCTTTTCCCTTGCGCACTACATGGTCTCACGCCTCGGTGAGATCAAGAAAAACGTGCACTTTGTCCAGCTCACCGGCCTGATCTATCCCGAGGAGATCGTCAGCGCCGACGTGGGCGATGTCTGCATCGCCTATATCTTCCCGCGCTATTCCAAGACGGGCATCAATATCCTTGCCTGGATGCGCAGCCGCGGCGTGAAGATCGTGCTCATCACGTCCAACAACAATCTCCCTGTGCGCAGCTATGGAGATATCTGCTTTCGCTGCGCGATCCAGAGCGTGTCGTGCAAAAACTCGCTCACGGCACCCATGTGCCTGACCAATTATCTGGTTGCCGAGCTGGCGCTGCGCAATTATGACGAAGCACATGAGGTGCTCTCGCGCACCGAGGATATCCTCAGCACCGGCTTCTACCTCGGCATCTGACACGTGCCTGCGGCGCGGCGGACGGCATCCGCTGCAGGGCCGGATTCCCGGCCGCATCGCGGATCACGCTTTCGTTTCACTGTACAAGTATCCCGGACATCGTTTGCGCTCTCCTTTTGAATGGCCGTGTGACGGCCACATTCTGCCGGAGCCTGCAAACGATGTCCTCTTTTTTTGTTTTTCATTGACGCAAACGGTTGTACCTTAGCCGCCGCACGTGCTACAATTTATCATCATCCGATCCACACAGGAGGTGCCGCCATGCAGCCGAAAACCCGCGCCGTCATTGCGCTCGATGCGCTGGGCCTTGCCGCGCTCGCGGCGCTGTTCGTGCTCTGGTGCGTACACACGCCGAACCTCACCGCTGCGGGCGGCATCGCCGCCGGGTGCAGCGCGGCGCTGTTTGCCGCCGTGGGGCTGCGGTTCGTGCCCGCGTGGGTGCGCTTCTGGCAGCGGGAGGACGCCGCGCCCGCCATCCCGGCGCAGGAGCCGGAGCACATGGCCGCGCGCATTTTCGCCGCGCTGCTCGCGCTCGATCTTGCACTGCTCGTGCTCACATGGGGCGTCCGCGCCCTTGCCGGACAGCCGGAGACGCTCGCGCAGGCGCTCGAATTCTGGCGCTGCCTCGACAGCCGGCACTATCTCGACATCGCGCGCGACGGCTACATCGCCGCCGGCGACCCCGACCGCGTCGTGCAGCTCGTGTTCCTGCCGGGCTACCCGCTCGTGGTGCGCGCGGTGATGCTGCTCGTCCCGTCGGACATCTGCGCGGGGCTGCTGACATCGGCGCTGTGCTTTGCGGGCGCGGGGTGCGTGGTCTACCGGCTGCTGCGGCTCGACCTGCCGCACCGCGACGCCGTGCGCGCGCTGCGGTTTCTCGTGCTCGCGCCGGGCTGCTTTTTCTTCGCCGCGCCCATGAGCGAGAGCCTGTTTCTGCTGCTGACGGCGGCGGCGCTCTATCTCGCGCGCACGCGCAGGCCCGTCCTCGGCGGGCTGTGCGGGGCGTATGCCGCGTTCACGCGTTCGCTCGGGGTGCTGCTCATTGTGCCGCTGATGTGGGAACTGGTGCACGACGCCGTACAGCACCGCCGGGTGGACGTCCGGCAGGCCGTCGGGGCGCTGCTTGTGCCGCTCGGCTTCGCGGCATATTGCTATATCAACTGGCGCGTGTCCGGCAATCCACTGCAATTTCTCATCTACCAGCGCGAACACTGGAACCAGCGCACGGGGCTGTTTTTCAGCACCGCCGCATACCAGACAGACTACCTGCTGCGCTGCCTGCGCAGCGGCAATTGGCGCGACGCGCTCGGTCTCTGGCTGCCGAACCTCATCGCGTGCTTTTCCGCCCTCATCCTGCTGGCGAAGGCCGCGCCGCGGCTGCGCGCAAGCCAGACGGCGTGGTTTCTCGCGTATTACATCATCGCCGTCGGCGCGACGTGGCTGCTGAGCGCGCCGCGCTACCTGCTCGTGCTGCTGCCCGTGCCGCTGGCGCTGGCACAGTGCGCGCAAAAGCGCACCGCGAACATCGCCCTCACCGCTCTGAGTGCGCTTGCCGCGCTCGGCTATCTCGCCGCCTTCGCCCTGCGCTGGCAGGTGTGGTGAGCCGCGCCGCCGGGCACTGTCCTTTTATCGGGACAGCAAATATGCTACACTTTAGAAAACACACAAGGAGGCAATGTTATGCTGCATCTGCTCTATGGCCCTGCCGCCAGCGGCAAGACCGATCTGCTCATGGGGCGCATCCGCGCAGCCGTCGCGGCGCGCACACCGGGGCAGGTGCTGCTCGTACCGGAGCAATACAGCCATGAGGCCGAGCGCGCGCTGTGTACCGCCTGCGGCGACAGCCTGAGTCTGTACGCCGAGGTGCTGAGCTTCACGGGGCTGGCGCGCCGCGTCGCGGCGGAGACCGGCGCAGGCGATGCGCCGCTGCTCGATCAGGGCGGACGGCTGCTGTGCATGGCGCTGGCGCTCGATCAGGTCGCGCCGCGGCTGCGGCTGTTCGGCGCGGCTGCCCGCCGGGCGCAGATGCAGCAGACGCTGCTCGGCGCGGTCGACGAGCTCAAGACCGCGTGCGTCACACCCGATGCGCTCGAGGAGACCGCCGCGCGCTGCCCCGGCTATCTGGGCGACAAGCTGCGCGATCTCGCGCTCGTGCTCGCGGCATATGATGCCGTGACCGCGCAGGGGCACGCAGACCCCACCGACCGCCTGACGCATTTGGCCGAGCGCATCCCCGAGAGCACGCTCGGGCGCACGGGGCAGTTTTATCTCGACGGCTTCACTGACTACACGCGGCAGGAGCTGGCCGTCGTACGCGCACTGCTGACGGCGGGCGCGGATGTGACGGTCTGCCTCACGCTCGACGCGCTCACGGACGGCAACGAGATTTTCGGCACGGCGCGGCACACGGCGCGCGTGCTGCTGGACATGGCGGACGACTGCGGCGTGCCCGCCACCGTCGAGGCCTGCCCTGCCCGCGCCGCCGACACGCCGCTGCGCGTGCTCGAGCAGCAGCTGTTTTCCTACACCTCCGCGCACTTTGACGACCCCGCGCACACGATCAGCGTGCGCACGGCGGACGATCTCACGGCCGAGTGCGCATGGGCGGCCGCCCGCGCGCTGCAGCTCGTGCAATCGGGCTGCCGCTGGCGCGACATTGCCATCGCCGTGCGCGGCTTTTCCGACTACGCGCCCGCGCTCGAGCGCATGTGCGCCTACTACGGCGTGCCGCTCTATTTTGCCCGCCGCACCGACCTGCTGCAAAAGCCGCTCGTGGCGCTCATCCGCGCGGCCTACGACATCGTGACCGGCGGCTGGGACGCCGAGGACGTCTCGGCCTACCTGCGCACGGGGCTCGCCGGGCTCACGCCCGAGGAGACGGACACGCTCGAAAACTACGTTCTGCTCTGGTCGCTGCGCGGCGGAGCATGGACGCGTCCCGAACCGTGGCGGCAGCACCCCGACGGCTACGGTGCGCCGGACACGGACGAGGCCGCTGCCCGCCTTGCCGAGATCAACGACCTGCGCCGCCGGGCCGCAGACCCGCTGCGGCTGCTGGGGGCGGAGAGCCACGCCGCCGCCACCGCCGAGGCGCAGGCCATGGCACTGGCGGATTTTCTCGAGCGGCTGCACCTGGCGCAGCGGCTCGACACGCTCGCCGAGGATCTGCGCCGCGAGGGACGCGGCGCGCTCGCGGCCGAATATGCGCAGCTCTGGGAGCTGACGGTCGGCGCGCTTGAGCAGTTTGCCGCCATCCTCGGCGGCACGCAGATGGACGCCGACACGTTTGCGACGCTGTTTTTGCGGATGCTCTCATGCTACGACATCGGCACGATCCCCGTCGCGCTCGACCGCGTGACCGCCGGCGACCTTGACCGGATGCGCCGGCGCGGCATCCGGCATCTGATCATGCTCGGCGCGTCGGACGACCGGCTGCCGCGCGCCGGTGAGCCGGACGGCGTGTTCTCGCCCGAGGAGCGGCGCGAGCTGCTGGAGCTGGAGCTCGACATCGGCGGCGGCACGGACGATGTGCTCTGGCGCGAATACAACCTTGTCTACCAGTGCGTGACGCTCCCGTCCGAGACGCTCACGGTGACCTACCCGCTCTTTGACGGCAGCGGCACGCCCACGCGCGCGGCCTTTCTCGTCACGCGCATCTCTCAGCTGTTCGGCACGCTGCCGCAGCCCGTTGACCCCGATGCGCAGCGGCTGCTCGCCCCCGCACCGGCGCTGGAGCTGGCTGCGCGCACGCTGCGCGGCGCGACGGACGCCAATGCCAACGCTGCGCGCGCATGGTTCGGGCAGCACGACCCCGCCGCGCTCGCAGCGCTCACACGCGCGGCGCACACCGCCCGCGGCAAGCTCTCGCCCGAGCGCGTGCGCGCGCTCTACGGTCAGCGGCTGTATCTGTCGGCGTCGAAGGCCGAGCGCTTCAGCGCCTGCCGCTATGCCTATTTCCTGCAATACGGGCTCAAGGCCAAGCCCCGCCGCCCGGCGGCGTTCAGCCCGCCGGAGATCGGCACGTTCTTCCACTATGTCCTGCAGCACACGGCGCAGGACGCGACGGCCGCCGGCGGCTTCGCCGTCGTGACCGACGAGGAACTCGGGCGCTTCACCGACCACTGGACGCAGCGCTACATCCACGACGAACTCAACGATTTTCAGGAAAAATCCGCACGCTTCATTTATCTCTTCCGCCGCCTGTGCCGGCAGGTGCGGCAGGTAGTGACCGACATGGCGCACGAGCTGCGCGCAGGCGATTTCGTGCCGCTGGATTTCGAGCTCAACTTCGCCGACCCCGAGCAGATCGCGCCGATCACGCTCTCGGACGGCGAGGTGACGCTCAACATGAGCGGCGTGGCCGACCGCGTGGACGGCTGGCTGCACGACGGCAAGCTCTACCTGCGCGTGGTCGACTACAAGACCGGGCGCAAGGCGTTCTCGCTCTCGGACGTGTGGTACGGCATGGGGCTGCAGATGCTGCTGTACCTGTTCGCGCTCGAGCGCTCGGGCCCGGAGCGCTACGGCCACGAGATCGTGCCGGCGGGCGTGCTCTACGTCCCGGCGCGCGATGTGCTCATCCCGGCCGACCGCCGGCTCTCGCCGGAGGAAGCGGCAAAAGAGCGCGCCGGCGCGGTGCGCCGCTCCGGTCTGCTGCTCGATGACGAGGCCGTACTGCACGCGATGGAGCACAGCGACACGCCGCAGTACCTGCCCCTCTCGTCCCTGCGCAGGGCGGACACCCTTGCAAGTGCGGAGCAGCTCGGTCTGCTCGCGCGGCACATCGAGACGACGCTGCTCGAGCTGGCGCACGAGCTGCGCGGCGGCAGCATCACGGCAGACCCCTATTTCCGCTCCGGGCAGGACACCGCCTGCACGCACTGCGACTATCTGAGCGTCTGCCACTTTACGCCCGGCGTGGAGGGCGATTGCCACCGCGTGCTGACAAAGCTGCCCGCCGACAAGATCTGGAGCAGCCTGAAAGGAGGCGAGCCGCATGGCTGAACTGAACTTCACACCCGAGCAGCGCGCCGCGATCGACACGCGCGGCAGCACCGTGCTCGTGTCCGCGGCGGCGGGCAGCGGCAAGACCCGCGTGCTCACCGAGCGGCTCATGGCCTACCTCACGGACGCAGAAAATCCGGTCGACATCGACCGCTTCCTCGTCATCACCTACACGCGCGCGGCCGCGGCCGAGCTGCGCAGCCGCATCCTCGACGGGATCTATGCGCGCATTGCCTCCGACCCCGAAAACCGCCGCCTGCGGCGGCAGGCCGCGCTGTGCGCCCACGCCGAGATCGGCACGATCCACAGCTTCTGCGCCGACTTTCTACGCGCCAACTGCGCAGCCCTTGCGCTCGCGCCGGACTTTCAGGTCGCCGACACCGAGCGCTGCATCGCCCTGCGCACGACGGCGCTGGAGCGCACGCTCGAGCGCGCCTACGCCCACATGGATGCCGACGCGCCCTTCCGTCTGCTGGCTGACACGGTCGGCAACGGGCGCGACGATGCGCGTCTGGGCGAGCTGGTGCTCACGCTCTATGACAAGATGCAGTGCCACGCGCGGCCCGCGCAGTGGGCCGCACAGCAGGTGGAGCTGCTCGCGCTCGACGGCGTGACCGACGCCGGCGCCACGCCGTGGGGCCGGTCGCTGCTCGCGCGCGTGCGGGAGAGCGCGACGCACTGGTGCAGCGTACTTGAGGCGCAGCTCGAAGTCATGGCGGACGCGGGCATGGAATGGCTCATGGGCATCTACGGCGGCAGCATCTCGGCCACGGTCGATGGTCTGCACACGCTCGCGGATGCCTGTGACCAGAGCTGGGACGCCGCGGTCGCAGCGCTGCAGGATGTACCGTTCCCGCGCCTCGGCAGCGTGCGCAACGCGCCCGATCCGGACACGCGCGAGCACGTCAAGGCGCAGCGTGACGCGGCGAAAAAAGCCGTGCAGACGCTGCAAAAGCAGATCAATATCCCCTCTGCGCAGGCACTGAGTGACCTGCACGCGACCGCCCCGGCCATGCAGGCGCTGCTGGCGCTGACGCTGGACTTCGGCGCGGCCTACGCCGCCGAAAAGCGGCGGCGCAGCCTCGTGGATTTCTCCGATCTCGAGCACATGGCGGCGCAGCTGCTCACGGATGAGGACGGCGCGCCGACGGAGCTGGCGCGCCAGCTCTCGGGGCGGTACACCGAGATCATGGTCGACGAATATCAGGACGTGTCGGAGGTGCAGGACCTCATTTTCCGCGCCGTGTCGCGCGAGGGCAGCAACCTCTTTTTCGTCGGCGACGTCAAGCAGTCGATCTACCGCTTCCGTCTCGCCGACCCGACGATCTTCCTCGACAAATACGCGCGCTTTGCGGATTTCCGCGAGGCCGCGCCCGGTGCGCCGCGGCGCATCCTCCTGCGGGAAAATTTCCGCTCGCGCCGCGCGGTGCTGGCCGCTGCCAACCACGTCTTTTCCAACATCATGTCGCGCGCGCTCGGCGAGCTGGACTATGACGATGCGGCGCGGCTGCGCGCCGGAGCAAGCTACCCCGGCGACGATGTGCTGCCGGAGCTCGCCGTGCTCGAGCTGCCGGACGCGGACGACGACGCGCCCACGCCGGAAAAGGCCG
>ERZ826220.1025-NODE-1025-length-30012-cov-5.587008_pt1 | contig 30012 bp, 30 predicted proteins | sample MGYA00519927_ERZ826220 | MGnify/ENA primary metagenome ERZ826220 (study PRJEB31778, sample SAMEA3449225) | human gut metagenome | biome: human gut; feature: human-associated habitat; material: faeces | place: United Kingdom | collected 2010/2012 ... | reverse complement strand
GATGCGGCTACCATTGTCAACGATGCCATCAGCGGTTACTACGAAGAAGTGGACTGCACCCTGAACTCCTTTTTTGTAACGCCAAAAGATATTGATGAATCCATTAAAAGACTGAGTTTTACCATATCAGAAGGACTGAATCTGGCATTTGAAAAAACAGCCTGTACAAATTCTTAGAATAAAGCAGCCTGTCCATGCATATAATATATTGTTATGGACAGAGTAAATAAAAAGAAATGTAAAAATAAAATAAAGGGACTGTTAGTATGCGTCCTGATAATTGGAATTATTGCGGTGGGTGTCAGAAGCAGCAGGGCACAGGGAAAAGACACCTTGGGAACGCTGATGATATCACAGTTTGAAAAAGAGCTGTACAATGGCATTTTAAAAACATATACACCGGCAATGACATATGATCAGACAAAAGACAGCAGGGAGTATTTCAAGCGGGTACTCCCTCTTTATAGTTATATGAAAAATAACGAAGTCTATGATACGGCATCGGAGAGCGAACTGACCTATGAAATGATACGCGCAAAAGAAGCGGCAGACGAAAATCATGTGGATGAAAAAACAGGAGAATTAGTCAGTCAGAACAAAGACGAAGAGAGCGAGAAAAAGAGTCAGAAGCCGGTGGTGAATTTTTCTAAGGCAAAATTGGCAGATTTTGATTATCTAAGACAGAATTTTTATACGGTAGACCGGACGACTACCATTACCGGAGACCAGCTCAATGCAGAAAAAATGCTGTCGAAGGATATGCATCTGGCAAAAAACGTGGATGGACCGCAGATCCTGATCTATCATACACATTCACAGGAAGGGTATGCGGATTCCGTACCGGGGAATTTAGATACCACGGTTGTCGGGGTCGGAGAATATCTGACACAGATCTTACGCGAAAAATATGGAATGAATGTACTGCATCATACCGGAACTTATGATGTCAATGACAGAGATCATGCCTATGCGAAGGCGGGGCCGGCGTTAGAGCAGATCCTTGCGGAAAATCCGAGTATCGAAGTGGTGATCGATCTGCATAGAGACGGCGTGGCGGATACTACGCATCTGGTGACAGAGATAAATGGGAAACCGACGGCACAGATCATGTTTTTTAACGGACTGAGCCGGACGCGGGTAAACGGAGACCTTGTCGGAATGGCCAATCCATATTTGCAGGATAATCTTGCATTTTCCCTGCAGATGAAGATTGCGGCAGAAACAAAATATCCGGGATTTGCAAGGAGAAACTATCTTCGCGGCTATAAATACAATATGGATCTGATGCCGCGGATGCTTCTTATTGAGGCGGGCGCGCAGACCAACACGGTAGAGGAAATGCGAAATGCCATGGAGGTGCTGGCAGACCTTTTAAATAGTGTGCTGACCGGACGATAGAGGGAGTATTCTTATGACAGAATGGAAACTACAGAAGTTTAACGATATAAAATATGTTATAATGGCAGGAGAGGTCAATTTGGCTTGACAAGAGGATTGAAATTGAGATAGAATTTTTCTTACTGAATTGAAGAAACAGATCAGGGAATCCGGGAAATTGTAAGGAGGCTGCTGCCGCAGGATTTTACCTGGATATTTTAGGATAGATCATAAGAGGAGAGAAAGAAAATGGCAAAAAAGACTACATATGACGCGGAGAGTATTACCATTCTGGAAGGACTGGAAGCCGTCCGGAAAAGACCGGGAATGTATATTGGAAGCGTCAGTACCAAGGGGCTTAACCACCTGGTGTACGAAATTGTAGATAATGCGGTAGATGAGCATCTGGCAGGATTTTGTTCACAGATAGAGGTGACACTGGAAAAGGACGGTTCTGCAACGGTAACAGATAATGGACGCGGTGTGCCGGTAGGTATGCATGCAAAAGGAGTATCGGCGGCCAGAATCGTATATACCACCCTACATGCGGGAGGTAAGTTCGATGATTCGGCATACAAGACAAGTGGCGGTCTGCACGGAGTAGGTTCTTCGGTTGTTAATGCACTATCTACTTATATGGATGTAAAGATCAGCCGTGACGGTGCGGTCCACCACGACCGTTATGAGAGAGGAATTCCGGTGGTAGAACTGGAGGATGGGCTTCTTCCGGTGATCGGAAAGACCAAAAAGACCGGAACCTGTGTCAATTTTCTTCCGGATCCGACAATTTTCGAGAAGACGAGATTTAAAGAGGAAGAGATCAAGAGCCGACTGCATGAGACAGCCTACCTGAATCCGGAACTGACGATTATATTTACAGATAAAAGAAAGGCACAGGAAGAGAGGATCGAGTATCATGAACCGGATGGGATCATTGGATTTATCAAGGATCTGAATTCCAAAAAAGAAGTGATCCACGATCCGGTTTACTATAAAGGAGAAGCAGAAGGTATCGAAGTGGAAGTTGCATTCCAGTATGTGAATGAATTTCATGAAAATGTACTAGGTTTCTGCAACAATATTTATAATGCGGAAGGGGGAACTCATCTGACCGGGTTCAAGACGACATTTACGACGATCATGAACCAGTATGCCCGTGAAATTGGTGTGTTAAAGGATAAGGATGCCAACTTTACCGGTGCGGATGTACGGAACGGAATGACGGCGATCGTATCGATCAAGCACCCGGATCCGAGATTTGAGGGACAGACCAAGACAAAGCTGGACAACCAGGATGCGGCAAAAGCGACCGGAAAGGTGACCAGTGATGAGATCCCGCGTTTCTTTGACCGGAATCTGGAGACACTGAAAAAGGTTCTTTCCTGTGCGGAAAAAGCAGCAAAGATCCGTAAGACCGAGGAAAAGGCAAAGACGAATCTTCTGACCAGGCAGAAATATTCTTTTGACAGTAACGGTAAGCTTGCCAACTGTGAGAGCAGGGATGCATCCAAATGTGAAATCTTCATCGTTGAGGGAGATTCTGCGGGAGGAAGCGCAAAGACTGCCCGCGACAGAATGTATCAGGCAATCCTGCCGATCCGTGGAAAAATCCTGAACGTGGAAAAAGCAAGCATCGATAAGGTTCTGGCAAATGCCGAGATCAAGACCATGATCAATGCATTCGGATGTGGATTTTCAGAGGGATACGGTAATGACTTTGATATCACAAAGCTGCGGTATGACAAGATTATCATCATGGCGGATGCGGATGTGGATGGAGCGCATATTTCCACACTGTTGCTGACCTTATTCTACCGGTTTATGCCGGAACTGATATACGAAGGTCATGTCTACGTGGCAATGCCGCCGCTTTATAAGGCAATGCCGAAAAAGGGAGAAGAAGAGTACCTTTACGATGATAAGGCACTGGAGAGATATAGAAAGACACATTCCGACTTTACCCTGCAGCGATACAAAGGTCTGGGTGAAATGGATGCAGAGCAGCTCTGGGAGACAACCCTCAACCCGGAAACTCGAATGATGAAACGGATCGAGATCGAGGATGCACGTATGGCATCCGGTGTAACAGAGATGCTGATGGGAACAGAAGTTCCGCCGCGCCGCGCATTTATTTATGAAAATGCGACAGAGGCAGAACTGGATATTTAAAAACAGATCGGAAAGGCATGGATTTTCAAAAGGGGAAAGTCTGTGTATCAGAAAACATAAACTAGAAGAGGTAAGAGAAAATGGAAGAGTCACAGATCATCCGGACGGAATATTCGGAGCTGATGAAAAAATCATATATTGACTATGCCATGAGTGTTATCATTTCCAGAGCCCTCCCGGATGTCAGGGATGGTTTGAAACCGGTACAGAGAAGAACACTCTATGACATGTATGAGCTGGGAATCCGTTATGACAGACCATACCGTAAATGCGCGCGTATTGTCGGGGATACCATGGGTAAATATCATCCACATGGAGACAGCTCGATCTATGAAGCGTTGGTTGTTATGGCACAGGAATTCAAAAAAGGAATGATCCTGGTAGATGGTCATGGAAACTTCGGCTCCATTGAAGGAGACGGGGCTGCAGCCATGCGTTATACTGAAGCAAGACTGGCGAAAATCACACAGGAGGCATATCTTGCCGATCTGGACAAAGATATCATTGATTTTGTACCGAATTTTGATGAGACAGAAAAAGAGCCGGCAGTTCTTCCGGTAAGAATTCCGAACCTTCTGCTGAACGGTGCGGAAGGAATCGCAGTTGGTATGGCAACCAGTATTCCGACACATAACCTGGGCGAGATTGTGGATGCGGTTAAGGCATACATGAAGAACAATGACATCACGACAAAACAGCTGATGAAGTACATCAAAGGACCGGATTTCCCGACAGGCGGGATTGTCGTCAATAAAGATGATCTGGCAGAAATTTATGAGACTGGAACCGGAAAGATCAAGATTCGTGGAAAAGTAGATGTGGAAGAGATAAAAGGCGGACGGAAGAAGATCGTCATTTCCGAAATCCCGTACACCATGATCGGAGCCGGAATCGGTAAATTTCTGAACGATGTCTGCAATCTGGTGGAGACAAAGAAGACCAGTGACATCGTAGATATTTCCAATCAGTCTTCCAAGGAAGGAATCCGTATTGTAATTGAAGTGAAGCGTGATGCAGATGTGGACAATCTGATCAACATGCTTTATAAAAAGACCAGACTGGAGGATACCTTTGGTGTCAATATGCTTGCGGTAGCCGATGGCAGACCGGAAGTACTGGGACTCAAACGTATCATCGAACATCATGTAGATTTCCAGTTTGAACTTGCAACCAGAAAATACAAGACGCTGCTGAAAAAAGAGCAGGATAAAAAAGAAATCCAGGAGGGTCTGATCAAGGCGTGTGACGTGATCGACCTGATCATTGAGATCCTGCGTGGAAGCTCGTCCATCAGGGATGCAAAAGAATGTCTGACAACAGGTGCGACAGAGAAGATCAAGTTTAAGTCGAAAAGATCTGAGAAGATGGCATCCATGCTCCGGTTTACCGACCGGCAGGCACAGGCAATTCTGGAGATGCGTCTGTACAAGCTGATCGGTCTGGAAATCGAGGCGCTGATGAAGGAGCAGACAACGCTTGCAAATATTGCAAAATATGAGGATATTCTGAATAATTATGATTCTATGGCGCAGGTGATCATTGATGATCTGGATGCGCTGAAAAAAGAATATGCCGTGAAGCGTAAAACGAAGATCGAGAATGCAGAAGAAGCTGTGTTTGAGGAAAATAAAGTACAGGAGCAGGAGGTTGTCCTTCTGATGGACCGCTTTGGTTATGCAAAGACGGTGGATGGATCCGTCTATGAACGTAACCGGGAAGCGGCAGATAAGGAGAATAAGTATATTCTGCGCTGCATGAATACCGGCAAGTTGTGTCTTTTTACATCGGATGGCAAGATGCATCAGATCAAAGTGATGGATCTCCCTTATGGAAAATTCAGGGACAAAGGATTTCCAATCGACAATGTAAGTAATTTTGACAGTACAAAAGAAGAAATCGTATATCTATGTGATGACAGAGAACTCTTTTTCTCAAAATTTCTGTTTGTCACGAAGCAGGGAATGATCAAAAAGGTGGCAGGAAGTGAATTCCAGGTAACTAAGCGGACAATCGCGGCAACGAAACTGCAGGATGAAGATGCACTGGTAAGTATCCGGCCGATCCGGGATGTGCAGGATGTAGTTCTGATGACGGAGAATGGATTTGTGCTCCGTTTCCCGGCGGAAGAAGTTTCGGAGAAGAAAAAGGGTGCAGTTGGTGTGCGCGGTATGAAATTACAGAAAAATGACAGCGTGGAAGAGGTATATCTGTTTGAAGAAGGAACGGAGAGCAAGGTAATCTTCCATGAAAAAGAAGTGACACTGAACCGTTTGAAACGGGCGAAAAGAGATGGAACAGGAACACGAATGAGAAAGTAGGTCGGTCATATGGCAACGGTAGGAATTGATCTTGGAACAACAAACAGTCTGGTAAGCGTGTGGCAGGATGATAAATGCACGTTGATTCCAAATAATCTGGGAGAATATTTAACACCGTCGGCGGCAGCACTTGCCGGAAGAGCCGCGGCGGATGGAAGAAGAATCCGGAGAAGATCGCATGGAAAATTCTCGGGAGAAAGATGAGAAGTCAGAGGAGAGTGCTACACAGTCAGTAGAACCTCCTGAGCAACCGAAGGACGACTCAGAAGCGTGGGACGGTGACTGGACCCGTCAGTTCCAGAATATGGCGGATGCTTCTGAGCGACAAGGCGCGGATGACCGTGAGGTCCGGAAAATCATGGAGCAGTGCATCAGTCTGTATTTGAATGAAAAGGAACGGAATAAGCTGTATCACTGGAAGGATATTCTGGAGGAACCGGCGTATAGAGAATATTTCCGAACAAAAACCTTTGTGGAATCCTGGTATCATTTTCTGGACACCCACCGGATGTTTGATGCGGCGATCTGGCAGTATTTTCAGTGGATCGATGGAAAATTATTTTCAGCTCTTGAAGCAGGTGTGATGCCGTTTGCCTATCCGACACAAGAAGAAATCGAAAGAATGCCGCGACAGGAGACACCGGAACAGACGCAGGAGAGGCGAACACCGGAGCCTGGTCCGGCACTTCCAAAGGTGAAAAAGGAGAAATCCAAAGCGGTGAAGGTACTCTTATATCTTGCGGCACTTGCGGGAACCGGGATCGGCGGAATGATCCTTGGAATTATAGCAGGTACGATATTAGGGTAAGGAGGACGGAAGATGAAAAAGAAAAAATCCGGAAAAAGAATTTTTGCAATCGTTCTTCTTGTTGTGATTGGAATTGGCGGTTTTTACTTTGGATATGATATCGGAAGAATGGATCACGATGAGGAGAGGATTCGGGCAGAGCTGAAAAAGACGACTGCTGATTCAGAAATATCCATCCGCCCGGTTGCAAAGGGTGGTACTGGAAAAACGGAGATCGAAATCCTGACAGAATGTCTGGAGGATGCGAAGGACAGCCTGGAGAATCTGGAAAAATATAATGAACAGCTGCAGGCACTCGATGGAAAGACACCGGATACAGAAACCGTTGTTTTGATACAGGATCTGGATGATAAGAACGAAAAAGCATATGAAGTACTGAAAGATCTTACGGAAGACCCGGCGGGATACATCGCAGAAAAAGCGGCGGCGCGTGGCGAAGGTGATGAAGTCTGGGCAGATGACTGGGCAGCAGATATCCAGGTTGTAAAATGGCTGAAGGAGAACGACGGAAAGCGTCTATACAAAGAGAATCAGGCATATATTTTAAAAATCCTTGCATTTCAGGAAAAGTAGTGCTATACTGTATGCAGTTACATAAGAAATCTGGCAGAAGAGTGGACGAAAGTTCACTCTTCTTTTTGCCAGTCATACAACCAAAATCGGACAGATTTTTGGAGCCTGATTAAGAAAGGAAGTTGCAGATTGTCAAAAAAAGAAGTATATGAACAGAAAACAGAAGAGATTCTGAACCCAATCGTGGAAAAGCATGGATTTGATCTCTGGGATGTAGAATATGTAAAAGAGGGCGGAAACTGGTACCTGCGTGCTTATATTGATAAGCCGGGAGGAATTATGGTCGATGACTGTGAGGTTGTAAGCCGGGAACTTTCAGACATTCTGGATGAGAAGGATTTTATCGATGAAGCGTATATTCTGGAAGTGAGTTCGCCGGGACTTGGCAGACCGCTGAAGAAAGAAAAAGACTTTGCAAGAAGCCTGGGAGAAGAAGTAGAGGTTCGTACTTACCGGGCAATCGACAGACAGAAAGAGTTTATTGGAATCTTAAAAGATTATGATAAAGATACAGTTACCATTGAATATGAAGACGGCGAGACGATGACATTTGATAAAGCAGACATCGCACTGATCCGTCTGGCGTTCGATTTCTAGTGACAGGAGGAAGAAGGAAATGAATACCGAATTATTAGAAGCACTTACAATTCTTGAAGAGGAAAAAGATATCAGCAGAGATACTCTGATGGATGCCATTGAGAATTCACTGATCAATGCATGTAAGAATCATTTCGGAAAAGCAGACAATATCAAAGTAATTATGGATAAGGAGACATGCGATTACACTCTGATCCAGGAGAAGACCGTTGTAGAAGAAGTAGAGGACAAAGTAGAACAGATCAGTCTTGCAGATGCGAAGATGATCGATCCTTCTTATGAGATCGGTGACATCGTACAGATCCCGGTTGAGTCCAAATCTTTCGGACGTATCGCAACACAGAATGCAAAGAACCTGATTCTTCAGAAGATCCGCGAAGAAGAAAGAAAAGTTGTATATGATCAGTACTTTGAAAAAGAAAAAGATATCGTGACAGGTGTGGTTCAGAGATATATTGGCAAGAATGTCAGTGTAAACCTTGGAAAAGCAGATGCGATCCTTACTGAGAATGAGCAGGTAAAAGGTGAGAAATTCGAGCCGACAGAGCGTATCAAACTTTACGTTGTAGAGGTGAAGAACACGACAAAAGGACCAAAGATCCTTGTATCAAGAACACATCCGGAACTGGTTAAGCGTCTTTTTGAGGCGGAAGTAACCGAGGTGCGTGATGGTATTGTAGAGATCAAGAGCATTGCAAGAGAAGCAGGTTCCCGTACCAAGATCGCAGTATGGTCTAACGACCCGGATGTAGATCCGGTTGGAGCATGCGTTGGTATGAACGGTGCCAGAGTCGGAGCTGTTGTAAATGAACTCCGCGGTGAAAAGATTGATATCATCAACTGGAGTGATAACCCGGCAATCCTGATCGAGAATGCACTCAGCCCGGCGAAGGTTATTTCTGTAATGGCTGATCCGGATGAGAGAACAGCAAGTGTAATTGTACCGGATTACCAGCTTTCACTTGCAATCGGTAAAGAAGGTCAGAATGCACGTCTTGCAGCAAGACTGACCGGATATAAGATCGATATCAAGAACGAAACACAGGCGATCGAGTCTGGCGAACTTCCGGCAGATTATATGAATATGGCTGAGAATTATGAAGATGATTATCAGGAGGAAGAGTATTCAGACGAAGAATATTCTGCTGATGAAGAATCAGAGGAAGAAGTAGCAGATGATCTTGATCTGTATGAAGAATAGACAGAGGTGATTATTTGAGTACGACCAAAAAGATCCCGATGCGTAAATGCGTGGGATGTCAGGAAATGAAGAATAAAAAAGAAATGCTGCGTGTTCTGAAAACAGCAGAAGGCGAATTCATTCTGGACGCAACCGGACGTAAGAACGGGCGCGGGGCATATCTGTGCTTTTCCGGAAAATGTTTGCAGGAAGCAATAAAGAATAAAGGACTGGAACGTTCTTTCAAACAGGCGATACCAAAAGAGATATACGAAAATCTGGAAAAGGAGCTGGAGCAGCTTGAACATAAATAGAGCATTATCGATGATCAGTCTGGCGACCAAAGCCGGCAAGACGAAGAGCGGGGAATTCATGACAGAAAAAGAAGTCAAGGAAGGACGCGCGCATCTGGTGATTGTGGCAGACGACGCATCGGACAATACAAAAAAGAAATTTCAGAACATGTGTGATTTTTATAAAGTGCCAATATACTTTTTTGAAGATAAAGATACCCTGGGCCATGCGATGGGAAAAGAGTTCCGCGCTTCGCTTGCAGTAACAGATGCAGGGTTTGCAAAAGGAATCAGAAAACATCTGGATATGGAAGAAGGATAATAGGAACTGTATACAGGAGGTAGATTTATGGCAAAATTAAGAGTATATGAACTGGCAGAACAGATGAATAAGACAAACAAAGAAATACTCTCTATATTAAAAGACAAAGGAATTGAGGTGGCAAGTCATATGAGTACACTTTCAGATGAACAGATTGATGCAGTAAAAAGTGAAAAAACTTCTGAAGATACCCCGAAGAAGAAAAATATCGTTCAGGTTTTCAGACCGCAGAACTCACAGGGCGGCGGAAGAGGCCGTAATGGTCAGGGACGCCCGCAGGGCAGTCGAAACGGACAGCGCCCGCAAGGCAATGGAAATGGTCAGGGACGCTCACAGGGCAATGGAAACAGACAGGATCGTCCTCAGAATGGTAACAGCCAGGGACGCCCTCAGGGAAATGGCCAGGGACGTCCGCAGAACGGAAACAGACAGGATCGTCCGCAGGGAGAAAACCGTGATAACAGACAGCGCAGAAATCCAAACGGACCAAGAAACAGTCAGGATCAGAGACAGGGACGCCCGGGTGATGGAAGAAGAGATGGCGGATTCCAGAACCGCGGAGACAGAAGAGATAATCGAGATAACCGTGATAACAGAGACGGAAGAGAGATGCGTGACGGCGGACGCCGTGACGACAGAAGAAAATCCAGCCCGTCTATTCCGGCACCTGCAATCGCAGAACAGAAACCAAGCCGCAACAAACCAAAAGATGCGCACAAGAAGAAAGAATATAACAGAAATGAAGAGAACGAAGACAGACTGCAGAAAGGCAAAAAGGGCAAAAACAATAACGCTCAGCCGAAAATGGTAAAACCACAGCCGAAGAAAGAGGTTGTGGAGGAGCAGATCAAGCAGATCACAATTCCGGAAGTACTTACAATCCAGGAACTTGCAGATGCAATGAAGATCCAGCCATCCGTAATCGTTAAGAAACTCTTCATGCAGGGCAAGATTGTAACAGTCAACCAGGAAATTGATTACGAGACAGCTGAAGAAATCGCTCTGGAATTCGATGTGCTCTGTGAAAAAGAAGAAGTAGTCGATGTGATCGAAGAACTTCTGAAAGAAGACGAAGAAGACGAAAAGAAAATGAAGAAACGTCCGCCGGTAGTCTGCGTTATGGGACACGTTGACCACGGTAAAACCTCTCTTCTTGACAAGATCCGTGATACTCATGTCATCGCAGGAGAAGCAGGTGGAATCACACAGCATATCGGTGCTTCAGTTGTGGAAATCAACGGTGAGAAAATCACCTTCCTCGATACACCGGGACATGAAGCATTTACCGCAATGCGTATGCGTGGTGCAAATTCTACCGATATTGCAATCCTGGTTGTTGCAGCAGATGACGGTGTCATGCCGCAGACTGTAGAAGCGATCAACCATGCAAAGGCAGCAGGGATCGAGATCGTAGTTGCGATCAACAAGATTGACAAGCCAAGTGCCAATATCGACCGTGTAAAACAGGAACTGACCGAATATGAACTGATTCCGGAAGACTGGGGCGGAAGCACCATCTGTGTACCGGTATCTGCTCATACAGGAGAAGGAATTAAAGAGCTTCTGGAAATGGTTCTTCTTACCGCAGAAGTGATGGAACTGAAAGCAAATCCGAACCGCCGCGCAAGAGGTCTTGTAATTGAGGCTGAGCTTGACAAAGGAAAAGGACCGGTTGCAACCGTTCTTGTACAGAAGGGTACACTCCGTGTCGGAGATCCGATCGCAGCAGGTTCTGCATATGGTAAAGTACGTGCCATGATGGATGACCAGGGACGCCGTGTAAAAGAAGCAGGTCCTTCTATGCCGGTTGAGATCCTCGGTCTTAATGATGTGCCGAATGCAGGTGAAGTATTTGTTGGCTGCAAGAATGATAAAGATGCAAGAAGCTTTGCAGAGACATTCATCAGTCAGAACAAGATCAAGAAACTGGAAGAAACCAAGTCCAAGATGTCTCTGGATGATCTGTTCAACCAGATCCAGGAAGGCAACTTAAAAGAACTTGGAATCGTTGTAAAAGCAGATGTACAGGGATCTGTAGAAGCGATCAAGCAGAGCCTTGTCAAACTTTCCAATGAAGAAGTCGTTGTCAAGATCATCCATGGTGGTGTTGGTGCGATCAATGAATCTGACGTTACGCTTGCAGCAGCATCCAATGCGATCATTATCGGATTCAATGTACGTCCGGACGCAACTGCAAAGGAAACGGCAGAACGTGAAGGCGTTGATGTGAGACTGTACCGTGTCATCTACAATGCGATCGAAGACGTTGAAGCAGCCATGAAGGGTATGCTTGAGCCTGTATTTGAAGAAAAGGTACTTGGCCATGCCGAAGTACGTCAGACATTCAAGGCTTCCGGAGTCGGAACAATTGCAGGATCTTATGTTCTGGATGGTGTATTTGAAAGAGACTGCTCTGTCCGCCTGACACGTGACGGTATTGTAATATTTGAAGGACCTCTGGCATCTCTGAAGAGATTCAAAGATGATGTAAAAGAAGTAAAAGCAGGTTACGAATGTGGATTCGTATTTGCAAACTTCAATGACATCAAAGAAGGAGACCTCGTAGAGGCATTCAAGATGGTAGAGATTCCACGCTAGGAGTTGATATAAATGAGAAAAAGAAGCATTAAGAATACAAGAGTAAATACAGAAGTGCAGCATGAGTTATCGAACATCATCCGCGGGGGATTAAAAGACCCGCGTGTTGCACCGTGGACTTCGGTCGTGGCTGCAGAAGTTGCACCGGATCTTAAGACATGTAAGGCATATATCAGTGTACTTGGAGATGCTTATGAGCAGGAGCAGACAATTAAGGGGCTGCAGAGTGCAGAAGGCTATATCCGTCGTGAACTGGCCAGAACACTGAATCTGCGTAATACACCTGAGATCAAGTTTGTACTGGATCAGTCCATTGAGTATGGTGTGAATATGTCAAAGAAGATTGATGAAGTAACCAAAGACCTGAAAACGGAAGGTGTTGAGGAAGATGCTGAATAAAGTATTGGAGAACGTGTCCACGATCGCGATCGGCGGACATGTGCGTCCGGATGGAGACTGTGTGGGGTCCTGTGTGGGACTCGGACAGTATATCCGTGAAAACTACAGTGATAAAACCGTGGATATTTATCTGAAAGATATCCCGGAATCGTTTCATTTTTTAAAAGGGACAGAGACAATCCTGGAGTCTGTGGATGATGAAGAGAAAGTATATGATCTCTTCATTTCCCTGGACTGCGGGGATACAGACAGACTGGAGTATTCTAAAACGTTATTTAATAAAGCAAAGCATACGTTCTGTGTGGATCACCATATCAGTAACATCGGCTTTGCAGATGTAAATCATATCGTTCCGGAAGCAAGTTCGACATCAGAACTGGTATACGGACTTCTGGATGAAGAGAAGATTTCCCAAAATGTGGCGGAAGCACTGTACCTTGGAATTGTGCATGATACAGGCGTATTCCAGTATTCCTGCGCCGGACCGGAGACATTCCGGGTGGCCGCAAATCTTCTGGAAAAAGGCATTGATGGACCAAAGATCATAGAAGATACATTCTATGCGAAATCTTATGCGCAGAATCTTGTGATGGGCCGTGCACTGATGGAAAGTATCCTGTTTTTAAATGGAACAGGTATCGCGTCCTATATTCGGAGAGATGTGATGGATTTTTACGGTGTGGGACCAAAAGATCTGGAAGGAATTGTAAGCCAGCTTCGCGTGACAGAAGGAGTAGAGGTTGCTGTATTCATGTATGAGTTGAAACAGAATGAATTCAAAGTAAGCCTCCGTTCCAAAGAGAAAATCGATGTCAGCAAGATCGCACAGTATTTTGGCGGCGGCGGTCATAAGAAGGCATCCGGATTTACAATGGCGGGAACACCGTTTGATGTGCTGAATAATTTGTCCAAACAGATTGAGGCACAGATGGAAAAACTGGAAAAGACACAGGAGCAGTAAACTATGATACACGGAATTATCAATGTGTATAAAGAAAAGGGATTTACATCCCATGATGTGGTGGCGAAACTTCGCGGGATCGTCGGACAAAAGAAGATCGGACATACAGGGACACTTGATCCGGATGCGACAGGTGTCCTTCCGGTGTGTCTTGGAAAAGCAACCAAGCTTTGTGATCTTTTGACTGACAAGAACAAGACATATGAAGCAGTGTTGCTTCTTGGTAAGACAACGGATACACAGGATATTACAGGTGAAGTTCTGGAAGAAAAGTCAACAGAGGCACTGACCGAAGAAAAAGTCAGAGAAGCTATTGAAGGATTTATCGGAGATTATGAACAGATTCCTCCAATGTATTCGGCTCTTAAGGTAAATGGGAAGAAATTATATGAGCTTGCCAGAGAAGGAAAGGTCATAGAGAGAAAAGCACGTCCGGTTAAGATCCTGGATATTCAGATTCTTGAGATTGATCTTCCGAAAGTCCGTATGGAAGTATCGTGTTCGAAAGGGACCTACATCCGTACGCTTTGTCATGATATAGGTGAGAAACTCGGATGCGGAGGCTGCATGGAATCACTGATCCGTACAAGGGTGTCAACGTTCCGGATTGAAGATGCGAAAACGCTGGATGAAATCGAAACCTTGAAGCAGGAAGGAAAGCTTGCAGAGCTTCTGGTACCGATCGATGCGATGTTTCCGTCTTATCCGAAGATCACGGTGAAAGATGATTGGAAGGCATTTGCTAAGAATGGGAATCCTCTGGATCTTAAAATGTTAAAAGAGGCATGCGGACAAGACGAAGAAACTCAGGTGCGTCTGTATGATGAATCAGGTAAATTCATCGCCATTTACCAGTGGAAAGAAAAAAAATACCACATCGTCAAGATGTTTTTTAACGAGTAAACGAGGAAGAAAAGACTATGCAGTATATCAGAGAGCTTGCGGAATATAACGGAAACGGAAGGGCAGCAGTGACTTTTGGAAAGTTCGATGGATTACACAGAGGCCATCAGATGCTTGTGACAAAGGTCCGTGAATTAGGAAAACAGGAGAATATAAACAGTATCGTATGTTCGTTTGACATGAGACCGTTATGGAAGGAAAAAGGGATTGCCCCGGAACTTCTGATGGTCGGAGAGGAACGGCAGGAAAGGGTAAAAGATGAGGTCGATTACCTGATCGAATGTCCGTTTACCGAATCTTTTCGTCAGAAGAGTGCGGAAGATTTTATACAGGAGATCATCCATGATCTGTTTCGTGCGAAATATATCGTGGTAGGGACAGATTTTACATTCGGATGTGAGAAACGCGGGGATGTGCATATGCTGGCGGAATATGCAGACCAGTATGATTATGAACTGATCGTTATAGAAAAAGAACGTTATCACGACCGGATTATCAGCAGTACTTATGTAAAAGAAGTAGTAAAAGAGGGCGATGTAGGGCTGGCAGAAACTCTGCTTGGTTATCCGTTTGAAGTAGAAGGAACGGTTGAACATGGCAGACAGCTTGGCCGTACGCTTGGATTCCCGACGCTGAATGTAGCATGGCCGGAAGGAAAGATCGTGCCGGCGCACGGAGTCTATTTCTGTAAGATAGATATCGAAGGAAAGACTTATCCGGGAATTGCCAATGTCGGTATCAAACCGACCGTGACAGAAGAAAAGAAGCTGTTGATCGAGGCATTTCTTTTCGGATATTCCGGAAATGCATACGGGGAAAAAGTACGGATTAATCTTAAAAAATTCCGGAGACCGGAGCAGAAATTTGACGGGATTGATGCACTGAAAAGACAGATCGATAAGGATATTGCAAAAGGAATGGAATATTTCGGAATTGTATAAATTTCTCTTTACACGAGGAATTTCATATGATATACTAAGCAACGTTGAAGCCGGTGTTCGGTAACTGGAAACTCCAACCGTTACTTAATATCAGGCGTTTTAATTAAGAGTATATAGGAGGAAACAAACATGATTTCTAAAGAGCAGAAAGAACAGATCGTAGCACAGTATGGTAGAACAGCAGGAGATACAGGATCACCGGAAGTACAGATCGCTATCCTGACAGCAAGAATCAATGATCTTACAGATCACTTCAAAGCTAATCCAAAGGATCACCACTCAAGAAGAGGACTTCTTAAGATGGTAGGACAGAGAAGAGGACTTCTTGCATACCTGAAGAAGACAGACATCGAAAGATATCGTGCACTGATCGAGAAACTTGGATTAAGAAAATAATTCATGCTTTTTATGGGGACATTCGGAAGAATGTCCCTTTTTCGTTGCCTGATATCGGTGAAAAGTTATCATCTGTAAAGTTTTTTGCTGGCAATTTTTTGGGGATGCTTTTCGAAGTGGCAGTTTCTGCAGTAGTAAGTGTTTTTGGTGTAGCTTTTTATGTAAGGGTATGTTATAATAATTAAGATTGTGGATTGGGAAAGCTTCACCGAGACCACTGAAAAGTATATTTGATGCAGAAATGCTGCTTTATATGGCATTTGCATAGTGAAAAATGTGTTTTTCAGTAGTTTCGGGGTAATCTTGAACCACAAAAGAAAAATAAAGGAGAAAACATTTATGTATAAAACATTTGAAATGGAACTCGCCGGAAGACCTTTAAAAGTTGACGTAGGCAGAGTTGCAAAACAGGCAAATGGTGCTGTATTAATGCATTACGGTGACACAACTGTACTTTGTACAGCAACTGCTTCAGAGAAGCCAAGAGACGGAATCGATTTCTTCCCACTGAGCGTGGAATACAACGAAAGAATGTATGCAGTAGGAAAGATTCCTGGAGGATTCAATAAGAGAGAAGGAAAAGCATCTGAAAATGCTATCCTTACATGCCGTGTAATCGACCGTCCGATGAGACCACTGTTCCCAAAGGATTACCGTAACGATGTAACACTGGAGAACCTTGTATTATCTGTAGATCAGGACTGTGCTCCGGAGCTTACAGCTATGCTTGGTGCAGCAATCGCAACAACAATTTCCGATATCCCGTTTGACGGACCGATCTCTACTACACAGGTAGGTCTGGTAGACGGAGAATTCGTATTCAACCCTACAGCAGCTCAGAGAGCAGTATCTGATATGGCTTTAACGGTTGCTTCTACAAGAGAGAAAGTCATTATGATCGAAGCCGGAGCAAACGAAGTTCCAGAGCAGCAGATGATCGATGCAATCTTTGCAGCACATGAATTAAACCAGAAAGTAATCGCATTCATCGATACAATTGTAGCAGAGTGTGGAAAACCAAAACACGAATATGAAAGCTGTGCAGTTCCGGAAGAACTCTTTGCAGCAATCAAAGAGATCGTTACTCCGGAAGAGATGGAAGTAGCAGTATTCTCTGATGATAAACAGACAAGAGAAGAAAATATCCGTGTCGTAACAGAAAAGTTAGAAGAAGCATTTGCTGAAAATGAAGAGTGGCTTGCAGTTCTTCCTGAGGCTGTATACCAGTACCAGAAGAAGACGGTACGTAAGATGATCTTAAAAGACCACAAACGTCCGGACGGAAGAGAGATCGACCAGATCAGACCACTTGCAGCAGAAGTTGATTTGATTCCTAGAGTACATGGTTCTGCAATGTTCACTCGTGGACAGACACAGATCTGCAACATCTGTACATTGGCACCACTTTCTGAAGCTCAGAAACTGGATGGTCTGGATGAAGCAGAGACAACAAAGAGATATATGCACCACTACAACTTCCCATCATACTCTGTAGGTGAGACAAAGCCATCCAGAGGACCGGGACGTCGTGAGATCGGACATGGAGCACTGGCAGAGCGTGCACTGCTTCCGGTACTTCCAAGCGAAGCAGAATTCCCATATGCGATCCGTACTGTATCTGAGACATTTGAATCAAATGGTTCTACTTCTCAGGCAAGTGTATGTGCATCTTCTATGTCACTGATGTCAGCAGGTGTACCGATCAAGGCTGCAGTAGCCGGAATCTCATGTGGACTGGTTACAGGTGATACAGATGATGATTATCTTGTACTTACAGATATTCAGGGACTGGAAGACTTCTTCGGAGATATGGACTTCAAGGTAGCCGGTACACACAAAGGTATCACAGCGATCCAGATGGATATCAAGATCCATGGACTGACAAGACCGATCATTGAAGAAGCTATCGCTAAGACAAGAAAAGCAAGACTTTACATCATTGATGAAGTTATGAATAAAGCAATCGATGCTCCAAGAGCACAGGTTGGAGAATTCGCTCCAAAGATCGTTCAGATGCAGATCGATCCACAGAAGATCGGCGATGTAGTCGGACAGCGTGGAAAGACAATCAACGCGATCATCGAGCAGACAGGCGTGAAGATCGACATCACAGACGACGGTGCCGTATCTATCTGCGGAACAGATGCTAAGAGCATGGAAGAAGCGCAGAAGCTGATCCACATTATCGTAACAGATTTCGAAGCAGGACAGGTTCTGGAAGGAAAAGTTGTCAGCATCAAAGACTTCGGCGCATTCCTTGAATTTGCACCTGGAAAAGAAGGAATGGTACACATTTCTAAGCTTTCCAAAGAAAGAGTAAACCGCGTAGAAGACGTTCTGACACTTGGCGATGTTGTTAAGGTTGTATGCCTTGGCAAGGACAAGATGGGAAGAATCTCATTTTCTATGAAGGATGTAGCGGAATAAGATTATAAATTTAATATAAGATGTAATGTGAATGCCCCAGGGTTCCGGTAGTGGAAGCCTGGGGCGTTTTTGTTACTAAAGCATGGGAAAGAGATTGGAAAATAAGGCAAATTGAGTCAGACGTGAAGGATGAGAGAGTGGTTTACGTGAAGAAAGAGCAGAAGAGAGAATTTGTCTGGTGAGGAGATTATATGATAGAGGAATGAATTCGGCCCAGATTAGTGAACTTATAGGACTAGATAAAGAGCAAGTAGAAGAAATGCTGCAAACAAAGAGTAATTTTGAAAATAATGGATAATCTTGTGATTATAAGAAGTATAAAATGGATATAGGAGTAAAGGTGATATGAAACAAAACACAAAATTTCATATCACCTTTTTGCGTCCCCAGAAAAATACCAGTCATAATCTCTATCCATCCACATATACATGGGTGTAAAGAGGTGATGAACATGAAAGAAGATACAATCTTAAAAGTCCTGCCATGGGATGTCAGAAGTATTATACAAAAGGAAAAGCTGGAATTTGAATACTTGCAGGAGATTCGTCTTCGGGAAGGAAAACCACTGATCTTTCTGTATCATGACACGGAAGTTATCCCCGGAGCGAAAGCCAGACGGCCATACCTGGTGACAAAAGATAATATCCGCGAAATGCTGGAATACATCAGTAATTATTCTCTTTACGCATGTGAACAGGAGATGCGGCAGGGATTTATTACAATTGAAGGAGGACACAGAGTGGGATTATCGGGACAGGCTATTATGGAAAATGGAAAGGTAAAGAACCTGAAATACATTTCTTCGGTGAATATCCGTGTGGCGCATGAGATGATCGGATGCGCCGATGCGGTCTTTCCTTATATTGTATGCAACCGGGTGTTGTGTCATACATTAATCGTATCACCGCCGGGATGTGGAAAGACCACGATGTTAAGAGATTTGATCCGTCAGATATCGGAAGGAAATTCCTGGATTCCGGGGCTTGCGGTAGGAGTGGTGGATGAACGTTCGGAGATCGGCGGCTGCTATATGGGCGTGGCACAGAATCATCTGGGAATCCGGACGGATATTCTGGACGGCTGCCCGAAAGCGGAGGGAATGATCATGCTGATCCGTTCAATGGGACCGCAGGTGATCGCAGTGGACGAGATTGGGACACCGGAAGATGTACATGCCATTGAATATGCGATGCACTGTGGGTGTAAGATGCTGGCAACAGTACATGCTGAGTCTATGGAAGAATTAAGAAAGAAACCGTTGTTCAACCGGATGATCGGAGAGGGAAGATTTGAACGGTACATTTTACTTGGAAATAATGCACACGTAGGACAGATTGAAGGGATCTTTGATAACAGGGGCAGTCTTCTTTACAAAGAAGCAATGGAAATGGCGAAATGATAAAGGCAATCGGAGCAGTCATGGTGATTCTTGCGGGCAGCGGCTGGGGGATGCTGCAGGCGGCGAAAATTGAAGAATGTTACAGGCAGATGCGTTACCTGAGAAAATTAATTTTCCGGATCAGAAGTGAGATCCGTTATTCCAGACGGGTGCTTCCAGAAGCATTCCTGAGTGTAGGGAGTGAAGCTCAGGAGCCGTATAAGATGTGGCTGTTATCTTTGTATGAGCGGCTGGAAAACAGACAGGGTACAAGTCTGGCGGGAATATGGGAAGAAGAGACGAGAACACATCTGCCGGTAATCGGAATCCCACAGGATATGCTGGAGAGCCTGATCCGTCTGGGAGGTGAATTGGGAACAATCGATATCGAGATGCAGGTAAGGACACTGGATCTGTATCTGGAACAAATGGAGCAGAAAATGGAGGACATGAGAACGGAACAGAAGGAGAAAATCCGTCTGTATCAATGTATCGGAGTGACCGGAGGGGTATTTCTGGCAATCATCCTCCTGTAAGAAAAGGGAGGGTATGTATGACGATAAATCTGATATTTAAAATTGCAGCGGTCGGGATTCTGGTATCGATACTGTGTCAGGTGTTGAAGCACAGTGGGAGGGAAGAACAGGCTTTTCTAACCAGTCTTGCAGGACTTTTGCTGGTACTGTTCTGGATCGTGCCGTATATTTATGATCTGTTTGAATCCATCCAGAATTTATTTTCATTATAAAGGAAAGGGGCTATATGTTGTAAAAAATGTATTCTGTACAGGCATGGGAGGTGGAACGCATGAGCATGCTGCAGATTGGGATACTGGGGGTGGCAGGAGTTCTGCTGGCACTTCAGTTCAAAAGCGGGAAATCGGAATATGGCATCTATATCAGTATCGCTCTTGGCATGCTGATCTTTGCATCTCTGCTTGGAAAGATCAGTCTGCTCAAAGATGTACTGAATGAGGTCAGTAATGTAGTAGGGCTTAACAGTGATTATTTTAAAACATTGTGGAAAATTCTGGGAGTTACATATGCAGCTGAATTTTCGTCGGCAATCTGTAAAGATGCGGGGTATCAGACGATCGCATTACAGATTGAAGTGTTCGCAAAGATTACGATTCTGGTCTTGAGTCTTCCGGTTTTAAGTGCGCTTTTGCAGACGATACGGGGATTTCTGGTATGAGATACGATATGAAATATAAGAAATTGAATGTGGAAGATAATGAGAGCTGTAATCTGCAATGTGAAAAGAAATGTGAAAAACTGGCAGGTGTTTTTATTTGCTGTATTTTGGCTTTTTTTCTGTTGTTTTTATCGACGAGAAATGTAGGACTTATATATTGTTATGCAGATGAATTATCTGAAGACAGTGAAAATACTGCGGAAGATGCAGAACAGGAACAACAGAAAATAAAAGAAACCATCCTTTCGGAATTTGAATATGGAGAAATCGATGATTCCTTACGCTCACTGTTTCCTGAAAAACGGATTGCATTTCAAGAAGTAATATCAGAAATTTTAACCGGAGATCTGAAATCTTCCGTCAAACTTCTTACCGAATTTGCCGGAGAACAGATGTTTTATCTGCTTCAGACAGGGAAGAAAAATCTGGTACATATTTTGCTGATCGCAATGATCGCAGCATTCATGAATCAGTTCGCGGGTACCCTTCAGAACCGACAGGTGGCAAGTGTCGGTTTCTATATGATTTATATATTATTGGCGGCACTGACGGTTGCGGCATTCGATGTGGTTATTCAGTGGGTGGAATCCGGGATACGTAATATCACTGCTTTTATGGGAGTGTTTTATCCGGTTTACTTTCTGGCAGTTGCGGTGGCGAAGGGAAGTGTGACCGGAGTGGCATTTTATAATCTTGTTCTGTTCCTGATCTATGCGGTTGAGATTATAATCGGAAATGTACTGTTGCCGATGGTGCGGGTATATATGATCATCCGTGTTCTGAACTTTCTGGGACCGGAAGATATGCTGGGAAAATTATCGGAATTCCTGGAACTGATCATCCGCTGGACACTGAAGACGGCACTTGCGTGTGTCATCGGTGCGAATCTGATTCAGGGAATGATCAGTCCCGCGATCGATACGGTGAAGAGAAGTACTGTGCTGAAAGGGGCAGAGGCAATTCCGGGAGTAGGAAATCTTCTGGGCGGAATGACGGAAGTAGCGCTTGGAACGGCAGTGCTGGTAAAGAATGGAATTGGAATGGCAGGAGCAGTAATCTGCATTGCCCTGTGTGTGATACCGCTGGTTCAGACTGCGGGAACGGCTCTGCTTTATAAGCTTGCGGCTGCCGTGATCCAGCCGGTGTCGGATGAACGTGTCACAGGATGTGTAGAAGCAGTGGGAGAAGGATGTCAGATACTGCTGCAGATTGTATTTACCGTGGGAGTGTTATTTCTGCTGACGATCGCAATCGTGGCGGCGGTAACAAATGCATGACCGGGAAGGAGCGGAACAGATGGAGATGATCTATAACTGGATCTTGAAATTATCATTTTTTGCCGTGCTTGGAAGCGTGATCCTGCAGATGATACCGGATCATGGATTTCAAAAATATGTCCGCTTTGTCCTGGGACTGATTCTGGCGGCAATGCTGGTTGTACCGGTACTGGAATTGTTTGATAAGAGAGCCGCATTTGAAGAGATTTATCATGATAGTGCATATAAGATTCGGACCAGTGAACTGGAAGAAAAAAGTCAGAAAGTTCAGGAAGATATTCTCGATATAGATGGACAGAACGTAGAGAATCAAAACATAGAAAATTCGGGTACGGGCAGCCAGAATACAGAGGATCAGATACAAGATTTGAACACAGACAGGAGTTCAGATGAAAATGTAAGCCAGAACAGGAGAATCGAGGTGGAGCAGATTGAAATTGGCAAAGAATCTGAGTGATTTATTTTCAAATAAACTTGGAAACTGGAAAAAGTTCTCATTAAAAAATCTAAGAAAAGATCAGCTTCTGATCCTGCTCCTTACAGGAATTCTTCTGATGGTGATTGCAGTCCCAGCAGGAAAGAAAAAGGAAAATATGTCGTCCGCATCGAACGATAATACAGGAAAATCTGTAAACGGGACATCTGCCGGAACGGATGAGGAAGCGTATACAGCTTATCTGGAAGACCGCCTGAGCCGAACCTTATCGCAGATTGAAGGAGCCGGAGAAGTAAAGGTGATGATCACGCTGAAATCTTCGGCGGAAAAGGTACTGGATAAGGATACGGAATCGGATCAGGAAACAGTGACGGAAGAAGACAGCCAGGGAGGGACCAGACAGTCGTCAAAGACATCCAAAAAAGAAAATACGGTGTATAGGACGGACAGTGAAAGCAACAGTCAAGGAAGTGGATCCCCGTATGTGAGTAAGGAACTAAGTCCCAATATCGAAGGTGTGGTAGTGATCGCAGACGGTGGGGAAAATGCAGTAGTAAAAGAAAATATCAGCAGTGCGGTCCAGGCATTATTTGATATTGAACCGCATAAGATTAGAATAATGAAAAAGCAGACAAATTAAGAGCAGTATGAAAGAGCAGGAGGGCAAGATAGTGAAAAAGATCGCAAAAAAGAATCAGATTGTGATTGCAATGCTGGCAGTAATGATCGCGGCAGCAGGGTATATGAATTACTCTGGCAAATTATTCCCAGGTAAGACGAAAACACAGGAAACAAATTCGGAACTTGCAAATAAGGAATTATTAGATATTTCTGATGAAGATACATCTGTATCATCTGGGGATATTAAAAGTCAGGATGGAGATACTGGCAGCACAGACGGTAATGCCAGCAGTACAGATGACGGCAGTGTAGACGGGACGCCTGGGGAAGCAGTCCTCGCCAACGGAACGGTAAGTTCTGTGGCAGCACAGGCGAAGGTGAGCAGGGAACAGGTACGCTCCAAGAATAAAGAGACATTACAGAGCATTATCGACAATAAGAATCTTAGTGATGCAGAGAAAGAAAATGCAGTGAACCAGATGGTACAGATGACAGAAATCGCAGAAAAAGAAGCGGCAGCAGAATCACTGCTCGCGGCAAAAGGATTTAACGATTCTGTGGTAAGTATTACGGATGATCAGGCAGATGTGATCGTAGGTGCTTCGGAATTAAGTGATGCGAACCGGGCGCAGATCGAGGACATTGTGACAAGAAAGACGGGCGTGGCAGCGCAGAATATTGTGATCAATCCAGTGAATGCAGATTCGAAGTAATTATCTAAAAACACAGGAAAACCTTGAAAATACAGGAAAAATGTATTTGAGCATTTTATAGACATATGTTATACTGACTAATAGTGCCTATAAACGGATATACTATAAATTAGGAGTGTATAATATATGTCACAGATTACGAATGAAGTAAAGAATCAGATAAAGAAAAGAAGAACATTTGCAATTATCTCACATCCCGATGCAGGTAAGACGACACTGACAGAGAAGTTCCTTCTCTACGGAGGTGCCATCAATCAGGCGGGAAGCGTAAAAGGAAAGGCAACTGCAAAGCATGCGGTTTCTGACTGGATGGAGATTGAAAAAGAAAGAGGTATTTCGGTTACTTCTTCTGTACTGCAGTTTAATTATGACGGATACTGTATCAATATTCTGGATACACCGGGACATCAGGACTTCTCGGAAGATACGTACCGTACATTGATGGCGGCAGATTCCGCAGTGATGGTCATTGACGCATCCAAGGGTGTCGAGGCGCAGACAAGAAAGCTGTTCAAAGTATGTACGATGCGCCATATTCCGATCTTCACATTCATTAACAAGATGGACCGTGAGGCAATGGATACATTTGAACTTCTTGATGATATTGAAAATGAACTTGGAATCGCCACATGTCCGATCAACTGGCCAATCGGTTCCGGTAAAGAATTCAAGGGAGTATATGACAGAGCATCTAAAAAAGTTGAGATCTTTTCCGATACGAAAAAAGGAACAACTCAGGGAGAGGTAAAGAAGGTCGATATCAATGATCCGGAGATTTCCTGGCTTATTACAGATGACCAGAAATTACAGCTGGAAGAGGAGATTGAACTTCAGGACGGTGCCGGAGCAGAATTTGATCAGGAACTGGTAAGCAAAGGAGAACTTTCGCCGGTCTTCTTCGGTTCCGCTCTTACGAACTTTGGTGTAGAGACATTCCTTCAGCATTTTCTTCAGATGACGACCTCACCGCTTCCGAGAATATCTGACAGAGGTCCGATCGATCCGATGGAAGAGGGAGATTTCTCAGCTTTTGTATTCAAGATTCAGGCCAATATGAACAAGGCTCACCGAGACAGAATTGCATTCATGCGTATCTGCTCCGGAGAATTCGAAGCCGGTATGGATGTATATCATATGCAGGGTGGCAAGAAAGTACGTCTTTCCCAGCCACAGCAGATGATGGCAAGTGAGCGTAAGATGATCAGTAAAGCTTATGGCGGAGATATTATCGGTGTATTTGATCCGGGGATCTTCTCAATCGGAGATACATTGACGACAGCACAGGACAAATTCACATACGAAGGAATCCCGACATTTGCACCGGAGCATTTTGCACGTGTACGTCAGGTTGATACGATGAAGAGAAAACAGTTTATCAAAGGAATCAACCAGATCGCACAGGAAGGTGCGATCCAGATTTTCCAGGAATACAATACTGGTATGGAAGAAATCATCGTCGGTGTTGTCGGCGTACTTCAGTTTGATGTGTTGAAATACCGTCTGGAGAACGAATATAATGTAGAGATCCGTCTGGAAAATCTTCCGTATGAGTACATCCGCTGGATTGAAAATGAAGAGATTGATCTGGATAAGCTGACAGGAACTTCAGATATGAAGAAAGTTAAAGATCTGAAAGGCCATCCATTACTGCTGTTCGTGAATGAATGGAGTATCCGTATGACGATAGACAGAAATGATGGATTAAAACTTACGGAATTTGGCAGATCATAAAAATATAAACAGAAATAAAACTCCCAGGCTGACTGGGGGTTTTCAAATGTATGTAAGTTTGTTATAATAAAAGACAGTGAAAAACCAGACGGGAGGTTTCTGAAAAGATGAGTAAAGAAGAAAAGAATACGTATACAATAAAAACAGATGAAAATCTTGGAGAAGTAAAGATTGCAGATGAAGTTGTAGCTATTATTGCAGGTCTTGCAGCAATGGAAGTAGAAGGTGTTGCTTCTATGGCAGGTAATGCAACAAGAGAACTGATCAGCAAACTTGGAATGAAGTCTTTATCCAAGGGTGTAAAGGTAGATGTACTGGATGGCATTGTAACTGTATCCCTGGCATTAAATCTTAATTATGGATACAGCATAAAAGAGATTACTTCTAAAGTGCAGGAAAAAGTAAAAACTGCAATTGAGAACATGACAGGACTTGAGGTGGCAGATGTGAATATTCGTGTTGCCGGAGTCGAGATACCGGAGGAAGCATAAGTGAAGAGAACAGAGCAGAGAGAACATATCTTTAAGTTAATATTTGGTGCTGATTTTAATGAAGAGTCAGAACAGGGAACGCAGACAGAACTGTATTTGGAGCAGATTGAAGGTGCCACGGAAAAAGATATGCAGTATATCAGCCAGAAAGCACAGAAGATTATAGAGAAGATTGATGAGATCGACACATTGATCAATGAACATACAACAGGATGGAAGACTGGCCGTATGAATAAGGTAGATCTTACAATCTTAAGACTTGCAGTCTACGAGATGAAGTGGGACGAGGACGTTCCGACAGGTGTTGCGATCAACGAAGCTGTCAATCTTGCAAAGAAATACAGCAGTGAAGACGGTGCATCATTTGTAAATGGAGTACTGGCAAAACTTGCAGATTAATCAGAGGTAGAGAATGGCTCGAAATGTATATACAGTAAAACAGGTGAATTCTTATATAAAGAATATGTTCACCCAGGACTTTATGCTGAACCGTATCTATGTAAAAGGAGAAGTCTCTAACTGTAAGTATCACACATCGGGACATATATATTTCTCATTAAAGGATGAGTCCGGAACGATTGCCTGTGTCATGTTTGCGGGGCAGCGAGGCGGGCTCTCTTTTCATATGAGAGAAGGACAGCAGATCATTGTACTTGGTTCGGTGAATGTCTACGAAAGAACAGGCTCTTATCAGCTCTATGCGCAGGAGATCCGTCTGGACGGAGAAGGCACACTTTATGAGAAATACCAGATGCTGAAGCAGGAACTGGAAGAGATGGGAATGTTTGCACCGGAATATAAGAAAGCAATTCCGAGATATGCGAAGCGAATCGGCGTAGTGACTGCACCGACAGGAGCGGCAGTCCGGGATATCATGAATATATCTGCAAGACGTAATCCGTATGTACAGTTACTTCTGTATCCGGCACAGGTACAGGGAGAGGGAGCGAAAGAATCAATCGTGCGTGGAATCCGTATGCTGGAGACAAAAAATGTAGACGTGATCATTGTCGGAAGAGGAGGAGGCTCGATCGAAGATCTGTGGGCATTTAACGATGAGTGCGTGGCAAGGGCAATTTTTGACTGTCAGGTTCCTGTGATATCGGCAGTGGGCCATGAGACAGATGTGACAATTGCAGATTATGTGGCAGATCTGCGTGCACCGACACCTTCGGCGGCGGCAGAACTTGCAGTCTGGGATTACAGACAGTTACAGGGATATCTGGATGAATGCAGATTGAGAATGAATCGGAGCATGACAGGAACGATTCGTATAAACCGGTTACGACTGAAAGAATTGGATGTGAGGCTTTCTTATCTGCATCCACGTCACAAACTGCAGGATCAACAGCAAAGACTGATAGAACTGGAAGAGGAACTTCGAACGCTGATGAGAGACCGGGTAAAAGAAGCAAGACATCGCCTGGCGATTCAGATTGAAAAGCTGAATGGATTGTCTCCGGTCAGAAAGCTGAACCAGGGCTTTGCCTATGTGGAAGAAGCAGACGGTGGTGTTGTAAAGAGTATCCGTCAGGTGGAAATGGGTGATGAGCTGACAGTATATGTAACGGATGGACTCATCCGTACATCTGTTAAAGCTGTGCAGAAAAAGACATATAAAATATAAGGATTATTAAGATAACAGACAGATACCGGGAGAAATGCAATGGCAGAAAAAAAGGAACAATCTTTGGAAGACCAGAGCCTTGAGGAGATTTTCTCAGATCTGGAACAGACGATAAAAGAGATGGAAGACGGGGAGATTTCGCTGGAGGAATCTTTCCGGTTGTATCATCAGGGTATGGATATGCTGAAAGCATGTAACAGTAAAATCGATAAGGTAGAAAAGAAGATGCTGTTACTGGATGAAGAGGGTGAGGAACATGAATTCTAAAGAAGAATTTACAGTACAGATGAAAAGGAAAGTAGCCGAAATTGAAGAAATCCTGAAAGAATATCTTCCAAAACCGGAAGGGTATCAGAAGGTGATCATGGAAGCTATGGAATACAGTCTGATGGCAGGGGGAAAAAGACTGCGGCCAATGTTAATGAGAGAGACCAGCAGATTATTTGGCGATGAAACAGAAGCACTTTGTCCATTTATGGCGGCGCTTGAAATGATTCATACGTATTCTCTGGTTCATGATGATCTTCCTGCGATGGACAACGATGAATATCGCAGAGGCAGAAAGACTACACATATTGTCTATGGAGAAGATATGGGGATACTGGCAGGGGATGCACTTTTAAATTATGCGTTTGAGACAGCATTTCGTGCGTTTGAGACAGCACCGCAGGAGAGCCTTAAAATCGGACGTGCCCTTAGTGTCCTTGGCAGAAAAGCAGGTGTCTATGGAATGATCGGCGGACAGGTGATCGATGTAAAAGGAACAGGACATGCTGTGCCGAAAGATGTTCTGGATACGATTTATGAGTTGAAGACAGGAGCGCTGATCGAATGTGCTATGATGATTGGTGCAATTCTCGGAGGGGCAGAAGAAGAGGATGTACGAAAGGTCGAAAAGATAGCACATTATGTGGGCATTGCATTCCAGATTCAGGATGATATCCTGGACGTGACCAGTACGGAAGAAGTACTGGGAAAACCAATCCACAGTGATGAAAAAAATCAGAAGACAACATATGTAACACTTCTGGGAATTGAGCAGGCACAAAAAAGAGTAGAAGAATTATCCAATCAGGCAATAGATCTGCTTCACCAGCTTTCAGGGGAGAATGAATATCTGGAACAACTGCTGATACAGTTGATCCACAGAGACAGATAGAGGGGATACCTGGTTATGTTAGAAAGAATTCAAAAAGCAAATGATATAAAAAAACTGGCACCGGAGGAACTGCCGGAACTGGCACAGGAAATCCGACAGTTTCTGATCGAAAAGATCAGCAGGACCGGTGGCCATCTTGCATCAAATCTTGGCGTGGTAGAGCTTACGATGGCAATACATCTGGTTTTTGATCTTCCGAAAGATAAGATTATATGGGATGTCGGACATCAGTCTTATACGCATAAGATCCTGACCGGTAGAAAAGATGGATTTGATGACCTGAGAAAATATGGTGGAATGAGCGGATTCCCGAAGAGAAAGGAAAGTGCATGCGATGCATTTGACACGGGACACAGCTCGACTTCTATTTCTGCGGGGCTTGGATATGTATGTGCAAGAGATCTGCAAAAAGAAGATTACAGTGTGATCTCTGTGATCGGGGATGGTTCTCTGACCGGAGGTATGGCATATGAGGCGCTGAACAATGCATCGAATCTGAAGACGAATTTTATTGTGGTACTCAATGACAATCATATGTCCATTTCAGAAAATGTAGGCGGAATGTCCAGATATCTGGCAAATCTCCGGACGGCAGATATCTATACCGGACTGAAAAAAGGTGTGACAAATGCTTTGCAGCAGGTGCCGGTCATGGGAGACCGTATGATTGAGCATATCCGGAAGACGAAGAGCAGTATCAAGCAGCTTGTGGTACCAGGCATGTTCTTTGAGGACATGGGAATTACTTATCTGGGACCGATTCCGGGACACAATTTACCAATGCTCTGCAAAGCTCTTAAGGAAGCGAAGAAAGTGGAAGGTCCGGTACTCTTTCATGTTATGACAACAAAAGGAAAGGGCTATGAACCTGCAGAGACAGCACCGGATAAATTTCACGGGATCGGACCTTTTGACATAGAAAGCGGTAAGGTACTTGCAAAAAAAGACGGAGATACTTATACAGATGTGTTTGGTAAAGTGCTTTGTGACGAGGCATCCAGAAATCCAGATATTGTGGCAATCACAGCTGCCATGGCAGATGGAACCGGACTTGCCAGATTTAAGAAGCATTATCCGAATCGTTTTTTTGATGTTGGAATTGCGGAAGAACACGGTGTAACAT
>ERZ826220.1023-NODE-1023-length-30074-cov-5.594190_pt1 | contig 30074 bp, 26 predicted proteins | sample MGYA00519927_ERZ826220 | MGnify/ENA primary metagenome ERZ826220 (study PRJEB31778, sample SAMEA3449225) | human gut metagenome | biome: human gut; feature: human-associated habitat; material: faeces | place: United Kingdom | collected 2010/2012 ... | reverse complement strand
CAGAATGGTTCTCTGTCATCTGCAACTCCATGGTAAATGAACAGCCATCCTTCCGATGTCTTAATTGGCGGAACACTTCCGCCAATTTTCTTATTCTCCCACTCATATTCACTCTTCATAATTACTTTCTCATGAATCTTATCTTCATAGTGATCCCAATATTCAGGGTCCAGCATATCCTCTAATTCATCAAAGTAATCAATTTGAATATCAGCTCCAATACGATGAATGTACACAATCTTGCCATTAATACGCTCCGGCAGGATAAATGCGTCCTTGTCCCAATCTGTTGTAGGAATGATACCAATCGGCTCCACTTTCTTGAAATCCTTGGTTCTTGCCATGCCGACTTTGCACAAATCAAGATCCCATCTCACAAAGAAAATAATATATTCTCCCTCGAATTCTACAATTCTCGGATCCTGTGAGTAAAGCGGTGTTTTGGGATCTTCAATGTAATATTTGATAAATCCCTTGTCGTCCAGGTCAGATACAAGCTTTCCTTCCGGTGTAAGCTCTGCGTAGGACACAAAATCCTCTGCATACCGTATACCGGTTCTCTCTCCTGTCCAGATTCCGGTGGACTTGCTCCAGCGATACAGCATATGTACCTTATCGCCCTGCTTCACCATGCCCGCATTAAACTTGGCATGTTCTTTATCTTTCGGTGCCAATACGACGCCGAGTCTTTCTACAGATAACATAAATTACATACTCCGATATTTCTTATTTGCAAGGATTCTTCTTAAGTTCTTTCAGCAGCTCGTCATAGCTGAAACGGCAAAGAGCAACTACCTTATCTGCCCCGCCGTATGACATATAGAGATACCCGTCATGTATGTATGCTCCAACCGGAAACACAACATTGTCCATGTCTCCCTTAACCTCATATCCCTCTTCCGGCTCCAAAATCGGATACGGCAGTCTTGCAATTACTTTGCTCGGATTCTCAAGGTCAAGAAGAGCTGCTCCTGCACGATAACAGAATGGTTCTCTGTCATCTGCAACTCCATGGTAAATGAACAGCCATCCTTCCGGTGTCTTAATTGGCGGAACACTTCCGCCAATCTTACGATTCTCCCACGGATATTCACTCTTCATGACAACCTGCTCATGGATCTTCTCATTATAATGATTCCAGTACTCAGGGTCAATCATCTCGTCAAAGCTGTCGAAGTAATCAATCTGAATATTTGGCTCAATACGGTGAATGTACACAATCTTGCCGTTAATACGCTCCGGCAGAATAAATGCGTCCTTATCCCAATCATTGCTCGGAATAATTCCAATCGGCTCTATTTTCCTAAAATCCTTGGTTCTTGCCATACCTACACGGCAGATTTTCAAATCGTATCTTACGAAGAAAATAATATACTCTCCTTCAAATTCTACGATTCTCGGATCCTGTGCATAAACCGGAGTTTTCGGATTTTCAATATAGTACTTAATTAATCCCCGTTCATCCAGGTCTGATACAAGTTTCCCTTCCGGTGTAAGCTCTGCATAAGACACAAAATCATCCGAATACACAATACCTGTTCTCTTTTCGTTTGCATCTGTTGCGATGCCATTTTGTTTACTCCAACGATAAACCATATGTACCTTGTCGCCCTGTTTTACCATGCCGGCATTAAACTTTGCATGGTTCTCATCCTTAGGTGCTAATAATACACCAAGCCTTTCTACTGATAACATCTATATCATTCTCCGTTTTCTTAATTCAAAAATTTCCCTTGCTGCTATATTTCTATCCTTTTACTCCACCAAGAGTAATTCCTTCCACAAAATACCTCTGTGCAAAGAAATAAAGTACAATGATTGGAACAATTACAACAAGGTTTGCCGCACAAATTATATTCCAAGCCTTATAGGATCCGACCTTGAACTTATCAAAGAAGATATATAATCCATAAGCAAGAGTGTACTTTTTATCATCGTTGATATACAGAAGCGGACTGTAGAAGTCATTCCACGAAGCCGTAAACGAAAAAATTGCAACAGTGAATATGATTGCCTTTGAAAGTGGTACTGCAATCGTTGCAAAGATACGGAATTCGCCAGCTCCGTCAATCTGCGCAGATTCAAAAATCGATTTCGGCAAAGAATTAAAAAACTGCCGAATCAGGAACACATTGGTGATACCACCGCCTAAAAATGCGGGAATAATCATCGGCTTATATGTATTAATCCATCCCATTCCACGATACATTTCATATAATGGGATCTGAAGTATCTGTCCCGGAATCATAATGGTTGAAAGCATAACGGCAAAAATAATTCCCTTATACTTAAAATCAAATCTTGAAAAGGCATACGCCACCAACGCGCTGGTCAATGTGATTCCAACCGTTGATGTAATCGTAATAAATAATGTGTTTATGAGATACTGTGTGAACGGGAATTCCGTAAATACAGTAACATAATTCTTTAATGTAAATTCTTTCGGTATCAAACTCGCCGGATTCATCTGTACATCCTCAAAGGTTTTTAAGGATGTCATAACCATTGTCACAATCGGGAGCAGAACCAGACAAGTTGAAATCACCAAAATAATATCAATCACAATTGTTGATTTTTTGATTTTTCTTCTATTCTTCATTTGTCTATTCTCCATCAAAATTTAAAAACTTCTTACTGAAAATGAAGTACAAACCTGTCATTGCAAGAATAATCACAAATAAAATCCATGCTAAAGCAGATGCATATCCAAGTTCATACGGAGAATTAAATGCAAGAGAAAATACATTCAAAACATAAAAGTTCACCGGAACACCGGTACCTGTACCGCTGATTACATAGGCCTCCGTAAACACCTGAAGACCACCCACCAGACTCATCAATACGTTGTAGAACAGTACCGGCGAAAGCAGCGGAAGTGTGATCTTGAAAAATGTTGTAACTGCATTTGCTCCGTCCAGAGAAACTGCCTCATAATATTCCTTTGATATTCCCTGTAGTCCAGCCAAGTAAATAACCATCTTAGCACCAAAGGACCAGAATGACATGATAATAAGGGTCGGTATAACCGTTGTGTTTCCTTCCAACCATAACGGCACATTTTCAACCCCCAAGCTTCGAAGGATTGTATTTAAAAATCCGGTAGACGGATTAAAAATCCATGTAAACATGATAACCATGGATACTGCCGGAAGAATACTTGGTGCGTAAAAAATTGTTCTTAAAACATTTGAAAATTTTCCTTTTACATGATTCATCAAAAGTGCAGCCAAAAGACCGGTCACATTTACGGTCACAAGCGTTGCAATTGCATATATAAAAGATTTTCCAAGCGAATCCCAAACATACACATCACCAAATGCTCTTATATAATTTTTCAGCCCCACCCATACCGTAGGTTCGTATCCTAAAAGAGTTCGGTTCGTAAAGCTTAAAAACAGCGAGCGAAGAATCGGATATACAGACAGAACTGCAAAACCTATCAAACCCAGGGATGCAAACAGGAAAAAATATAATACCTGTTTTCTTTTTCTTTTCATTAAAACCACTCCTTATTGCACTTATCTGTAATTGGTTTTAATATACTTATTTGCATTATTGGTTGCATTCTTCAAGGCCTCGTTTACACCTTTGCCGCTCTGAATTGCTTTTTGTAACTCTGTCTCAATAATCTTTGTGATAACATAATTCGCATATTTCTGCTGCGGAAGAATCTTATTATACTTTACAGATTCATATACTGCTTCCAAATTCTGCGGAATCGGACGTTGTTCTGCCGGAACAGCCAAACGTTCTTCTTTTTCGGAAAGACGCGGAGAAATATAAGGATAGTTTTTCAGCTCTTCTCCGGTTCTCTTTCTTGTCAAGAACTTAATTAATGCCCATGCAGCCTCTTGAGACTTACTGTCCTTATGAATTCCAAATGCATTTACGGATAATTCTCCGGTGCGGTTACCGTTTACAGAAGGAATAAGCGTTACATCCCAGTTGAAATCCTTTACCTTCTTAAACTCGCTCCAATCCTTTAAATGTCCGCCATATGTCATTGCTGTCTTCTTTCCGGAAAATCCGCCCAATTCCTGCTGACCCGTGACAAAAGAAACCTTATTTTCACCGTACATCTTATCCATGTACCGCTGAAATCCTGCCTTTGCTTCCGGTGTATCGAGCGTTACGAGACCTTCTTCATTCATAATGTCTCCGCCTGCCTGACGCACATGAATCAGCCATTCGCCCCACCAGCCAATGGTGGAATAGCAACCCCACTGCGAATATTCTCCACCGCTCTTAACAGTAAGCTTCTTCGCTGCATTCATGAAATCATCATATGTCCAGTCATTTTGCGGATAGTCAAGCTTCGCGTTTGCATTGGAAGGATTTGCATTGTATATATCAAATAAATCCTTATTATAATACAACAGAGATGTATTGAAAAAGTTCGGAATATAGTATGTCTTTCCGTCTTTCTTTAATAAATCCATAATTTCAGGCATAAAATCATCCACATCAACATCTGCATTATCACGCTTAATCAGCTCATCAAGTGGAACCAGGTATTTGTACTGGCTTAAGATATGAATATCTCCGCCTACGATGATATCCGGTGCTGTGCCGGAAGCCATCATGTTATCCTGCTTACCCTGAATCTGACCGCCACCAACCGGAACCGGTTTTACAGTATAGCCTTCCTCTTTATATTTCTCTTCAAACTCTTCGAACCATTCCTTATACATATCAAGGTCTGCGTTCTCAACTACCATCGTTACTTCCTTTCCTTTGGAAGCACTTTTGCCGCTTTTGGTTCCGCCGCCACAGGCAGCTAACGTAAGCACTATGCCAAAACAGATTCCGAATGAAATTAATTTTTTACTTATATTTTTCATTTCTTTAATTTACGGCGTCTTCACAGACATATCGTTGTAAAGACGCCATAGCTCTCCTTATTACTATATTTTCAAATAATTAAACAGTAATTGCTTAGTTTGCCGGGACTGCATCAACCAGTGCGATTCCATCGAAAGTTACGCTCTTTTCTGCTCCAAAGCCAACTCCTATTTCAAAGAACAGCTTTAAATCATTTCCGATAAACTTTTCTTCCGACACACCTTTTTCTGCTGCTAATGCTTTCAAATCAAAGTATACATCATATCCGCCATCTGTTCTTTCAAACTTACATAAATTCTGACCTTCGATTTTAAAGCCGACCCATTCGCCATTCTGATTCAGAATTTCAATTGTAAATCCTCCATCCCAGTTTGCCTTGAAATCGCTAATACCAAATTTAACAACATGCTTCTCTGATGTATTTAATGTGAAAAATTTATTTGTCTTTGCAAAATCACTGTTTGATGCTGCTTTTACAAGTGTCATTGTGTTGTTTTCAATCTTAATGCTGCCTTTATCGGCGGTCGGTTGTGACCAACCTTCTGTGGTCGTGAAGGCATCTACAACATACCCGTCTGTTTCATCCGGTTCCGGTGAGATTCCCGGAACGGCATCAACTAATCTGATTTCGTCAAAAGTTACACTCTTGTCAACAGGGTCATGGTTAACACCGATTTCAAAGAACAGATTTAAATCTTTCCCAATAAGATACTGTTTCTTTTCAGCAGGCACCATTTTATCCAAATCAAAATAAACATCAAATCCGCCATCATCTCTATGGATTACTACCATATCTGCAACGTTTGCAGAAGCAACTACCCAGCCAACTCCTTCTGGGGTATTCATGTTAATAATTTCTATTCTAAATCTGTCATCAGCATCATCAAAATTAATACCGGAGACTGCTTTAATGCCAAACTTAATCACATGCTTTTCGGAAGTGTCCACAAGTATAGTTTTATTTGCTTTTAAATAACCTACATTTGTGGACGGTTTAAAGATTACTAACGTATTATTTTTTACTTCAACCGTTCCTGTGGCATCACTCTTGTTCCAATCAGCCTTAGAGAAATCATCAATCAGATCCTTGTCCGGCAATTTATTTGTTGTATAAATCTTATTTACAACCACCTTATTGCCCGGATCACCAACCAAGAAAAAGGTAAGCTTTGTATCGACACTTACACCCTGTTGGAAATTAGCATCGACAGCCTGCATATCTATATAGCGTTTTCCAAGTTCTTTGGCTCCATACTTCGGTCCGCCGTCATTGACCTGTAACTGAAAGTCACAATCCGCAGATTCTACATCAATTACAATATAACGGTAATCCTTTGTGTTCAATGTTGCATTGTATATGATAGCCCCATATCCACCTTGAGTGCCTCCTACAGTGAAGGTTCCTTTATTATCTGCTACTGTAAGTGAAATCGGATTCGGATCTGTTGCGTTAGGTGCCCAGCCATTGGTTGTTGAAAAGTCAATATCCAGCGCAGGTGCTTTCATGGATGCTACATTCGTCTCAAGCCCTTTAACAATGACATTCTTTCCGTCACCCTTACCAACTGCATACAACTGCAATGTTACCGTCAGATTCTTACTTGATGGAATCTTATCTAACAGATTGATTTCATGTTTTCCAACCTCATTATTATCACCAATCAGTGTAACATCCCCAGCACTGCCTTCTACAATACACTTCAAAGACCAATCCACATTATTTACCGCATCAATATCTACAACAAGATACGGATAATCTGCTGTATTCAACTGAATTTTCTTGTAAACAAATCCCCATGGATCTGTACCTGTTACAGATACAGCGCCCTTGCCATCTACAACTTCAATTTTAGCTGTATTATTCTGCCACTGTGCAAGTGTTTCTGCGGTGTTATCCACGTAACGCGGTGCATTCGGTTTCTCCGGTTCTGCCGGCATTTTGTCGACCAGTCTGATTTCATCAAATGTAATGCTCTTTTTATCTGTTCCGTATGCTATGCCTATTTCAAAGAACAGTTCAATATCTTTGCCCACAAATTTTTTGGGATCTAGTCCCTTTTCAACTGCTGTTTTCTGCAGATCAATATACACATCGCATCCGCCATCAGTTCTTTCTTCTTTCTTGACCTGATTTCCAAACAGTGTAATATTTACCCATTCGCCATTTTGGTTAATGATTGCGAAGGATACGCTTTCATCGTTAAATCTCGCGTTTTCCATTTTGCTGATGCCAAATTTAAGAACATGTTTTGCAGATGTATCTACTGTAATTAACTTGCTCGTCTTCACCCAACCATTGTTAGCTGCCAATTTTGTAAGTGTCATATTCTTATTATTGATTGCCACAGTTCCTTCGTTTGCAGCCGGTTTTGACCAATCAGCTTTTGAAAAATCATCAACAATATCCGGATCCTTGCCGGGGTCTACGGGTGCAGGCTTCATTGTTTCAAAGCCTTTTACCATTGCATATACATCTTTACCCTTGCCGATAACATTAAATTTCAGAGTGACCGTAACATTCTTACTCTTTGGTATGCCCTTCTTAATCAAATCAATCTCATATCTTCCGGTCGCTTTCACATCTTTTGTCAGTGCTATATCTTCACCCTTATCATTGACAATTGCTTTAATTGACCAGAAAGCTCCACAATTAAGAGAATCTATATCTACCACCAGAATCGGATAATCTTCTGTATTTAACTCTACTCTCTTAACAATGTAACCATATGGCTCTTTCGGGTTTTTATTTATAACATATACTTTACCCATATTATTAACCATATCTATTACAGCTGTATTACTTCTCCAGGTACTCAATGTATTGGAAGAATAATCGACAAATCTTCCTACCGGTTTCTTTTCCGGAATCTTCGCAACACTCTTAAAGTAGTCAATACTTACTTTTGCGTAATTATTTTCTTTTCCTACTACTGCAAAGATTAAACACAGATCCTGATTTGTCTTATTCAGACCTTTTGCTTTAATATAACTCATTATATCAATATAGTATGTTCCCTTATAAGATACCGTAAGAAGTGTCTCCTGGTCAACAAGTTCACCCTGTTTATTCGGATGACTGATATTAACTTCCAGACGTGTTTCGATTCCATCACCAACATAGGGTACTTTAATCTCTACATATGGATACTTTGTAGCATTTACCCCGTTAAAGGTTCTTCGAATCATGCTCCACGGATCACCCTTACCGTTTTTCATGGTTACAATACCATCTTTAACTGTAAGAGTCAAGTTCGGGTCCAGGCTGTATTTATCATTAAGTTTTCTGTTATCAAACATATCTGTCATTTCGCCCGGATATTCTTTGAAAGTCTCTGCAGCTGTTTCACTTGTTTCTTTCTCTGTGCTGAATCCATTAACAACCACAAAGTTTTCAAGGCCCTTCTTTATTACATTAAACTTCAATGTAACAGTTACATTCTTTCCCTTTGGGATTCCCTTCTCAAGAAGATTGATTTTTGTTTTTCCTGTTGCAGCAATATCCTTTGTAAGAGCAATATCTTCGCCTTTGTCATTGAGCACACATTTCATCGACCACTGTGCATTACCATGAACAGAATCAATATCCACTACAAGAACCGGGTAGTCTGCAGTATTAAGCTGAACTCTCTTTAAAATATGTCCCCATTCTTCATTTTCTTTGGAGTTTGTTACATATACGGTTCCTTTGCCGTTATCTACTTCAATCGTTGCAGTATTACTACGCCATGCTTTCAGTGATTCTTCGGTATTATCAATATAACGACCTGCTGCTTCTGCTTTCGGAATTTCTTTCACGCTGCGGTAATAATCAATTGATATTTCTGCATATCCTGCGTTCTCTCCTACTACTGCAAGTGTCAGGCAAAGTTCCTGATTTGTTTCATTCAGTTTTTTTGCTTTTACATATCCTAAAACATCTACATAATAGGTTCCTGCATATTCTGCAACAAGTACTGTTTCTTCTCCAACTAATTCACCATTTTTATCTGGATAGGAGAGTTTCACTTCCAGACGTGTTCCCTCTCCGTCTCCAATCTTAGTAACGCAAAATTCGACGAACGGATTCTCTGTTGCATTTACGCCTGCAAACTTTCTGCTCATAATACTCCATGGCTCGCCCTCACCATTTTTCATAGTCAAAATTCCATCGGTAACGGAAGCACTTAAATTAGGAGTAGAAATATAATACTTATCTGAAAGTTTGGACATATTAAACATATCGGTCATTTCGCCCGGGTATTCTACCTCACCCTCTTTGACTTCAAAGGATGCTTTTGCTGTCTTGTTCTTATTTTTGACGACAAGCTTATACTTACCAATTTCTTTAATTTCAGTGCCTGAAATGAAATCTTCTGCTGCACTGCTGTCTTTGGACAAAGTCCCTTTCCCGACATCAAATTCCGGCTTAATGGTATCCTTGCCTAAATAATAGGTTTCTCCATCCTTTACACCCATAATGGTTGGTGTCTTTGCTTCTTTTTTTCCTTCTTTCTTCTTACAGGCACTGCAGAATGTAAATAAAAATGTCAGCACCATTATTAGGAAAAAGCTAAAAATTCTTTTACATGTCTTCTTCATGTGACTACATCTCCTTTATTATTTTAAATTAAAAGCTTTGCCTCGAAAGCTTCCGATTCAATAAATAATCCATTATTTGTTCCGCACTGTTGCTGGTATATTTGAAACTTCAACATCATTGTTCGCAGAAAGCCTGATAGAACGGAATGTCAACATTGTTTTCTCTCCGTCTGTTTTAATAATCAGCTTCAGATTTCTGACATCGCTGCCCTTCGGCAAAACATCTCGTAAATCATACTTGAAAGAGCCTATCTTCTTACGACTGTACATCTTACCGTATACAGATTCATATACTGTTTTCAGTTCATACTGACGTCCGTTTTCTTCCACATACATCAGCCAACTGGAATCATAGGTCAAATCTGCAATATTGACATTAATATACGGTGTCTTGGAAAGGTCTACAGTGAACTTTTCACTAATCGTTGTGGAAAACGATTTGTTGCTGATATTTTCATAAAGTGATTTTCCGGTCAGAAGTTCTACCCCTTCAAACTTAACTCCACCATTCTTTGAAGCCTCATGCAGTACATAGAAATCCATACGAAGTTTGATTACTCCACCGCGTTTTAAGCTGTCACGGAGATTCGCCGTATATGTTCCCGGTACATCCTTCTGTGGTGCAATCAGGATATCATCTGCCAGTGTTCCGTCATTAACTTTCAGTGTATACGATGTATTATTTAGTACATCACTAACTTTAAAGCGAACCACCGGTGTTTTGTCAAGGTCAATCGTTAAGTCTTCATAATAGATACTTCCGTAAGGCTGTGCGTCATTTGTATTAACAATATATCCCTGTGCGTTTGCAAAAGCCCAGTTGCTCTTCCAGCCATCTAATACAACGCCTTCCTTCGGATCATTCTTTACAACATTAACCTTCCTTGCCACCTTATCACCATTTAAACGAATCTTCTCTACATCAATGGAATTCACTTCCTTACCGGAATGACTGTAGTAAGAAACTTCCATTCGATAGGTTGCATTTCCACCCGGGAAACTACTAAGCGGAATTTTAGTTGGTGTCTTCGCATATACAAGAGTTTTATTTAAAGTGTAGACCGGTGTATTGGAGCTATCCTTGTATATTTTCGCTGCAATCGCATACTTCGCGTTCATTTTCAAGGTAAGTCCGGATACAATTTCAAGTTCCTTATAATCTCCCGGATTAAATTTCCCAAGAGAATAATTCTTATTTGACACTTTTGACATATCATCCGGATTGGTAATAGTAATGCCATCTTTATTGTTCGTTTCTGCATTGGAAGTGAATTTCAATCCTGTTAAATCACTCTTACCATCAAATGCCGTATCCTTGACAAACATCATGCGGCTTATTGCAAATCCACGGTTATATCCTTCGGATACCATGGTTACAGTTACATCCTGCTTTCCGCTTCCCAGTTCCGATAAATCAAACCGGTAGCAGTATCTGTCAAAACCTTCCGCTTTATCAATCAGTGTTTTTTCATTTCCACCCACAGTAACCTTCAGCGAGAACTTACTTGAAACATTCTTTGTGTAAGGATAAAAATCAAAGGTACTGTATTGAGACAAGTTTACGGAAAAAGTCTTTGTAAATGCATCTACATCTTCACCTGCATACTGTGGTTTATAAACTGCCATATAACCTTGCGGCTGTTTTGTTGCACTATCCGGATAATTCTTAAACCCATTACAGTCAGATAAGATCGCTATTTTACCATCATAGCTTTGTGCTTCTGCTTTCCATCCGCCGATGCTTGATCCATCCGTCGGATTCGTATAGCCAAAGTCCTCAATCAGACCGATTTCCTGATTTTTTGTTTCCACAGTGAGAGCTTTTGCTGCACTTGCATTGCCATCTTTATCAACCGCTGTTACCCTTACATACAGACGGCTGTTTTCACAATGATTAATCTCAGCTTCTTTCTCACGAGTGATAAATGTTGTTGTACTGTCTTTGGAGAAAGCTTCGTTTGTACTTACTTCTACAATATAGTGAGATGCTTTTTCCCCGTCCATCTGAATGATTGTAGATACAGAATCACATGCTGTAATATCCGCTTTCGTCTCACCATTTACTTTTGCATCTTTGCCATCACCGTTTCTCTTAACATACACGGCCTTTGCAGCTCTTCCTTCTAATGTAAAAGGAATGCCATTCCTAAGCTGTACATCCGTATATGTTCCAAGCTTCTTCTCATCAACCTTTACAGTATAGCTTCCGCTTTTGAAGTTATCAAAAGTCAGGATGGTCGTTTCTTTCTCTTTCGAGACATTAAACAATTTAAAGTTCTGTTCTTCCTGATTGACTTTTCTATCTGTTGCTGCATTATACGCAAAAATTGAAATTTTATTGTTTGCCGACTTTGCAAATGTCTCAAAGGTCAGTGCCCCTGTAAAAATTTCACCGATACCGTACAATTCCTTGGAATGTCTCAAGTAGCTCATTCCTCCGCCATCTACCGTAGGATTATCTCCTAATGCTCCGGTAGGTTGCTCAAACGGTACATACAATGCATCCAGCCAATCAGAATGCCCGCCAAGGTATCCATCCGGATATCCGTTCACAGGCAGAGCCCAAAGTGCTGAATTCTGTGTCGTATAAATAAGTTCCAGTAACTGTGTATCATCTGTATACTGTAAAATCGGTGTTACCAGTACAATAGATTCCACCATTTCCATAAATGCTTCCCAACGTTCTCGCGCGCAAGCATATCCGTAACCGATTGTCTGGTAATAGGTGTATGGATGTGAATTAACAAAATAGTAGAAATAAATTCCGTTGTAAATTTCCAGTGCGTTGTCCAAATAATATTTATCATTTGTTATCTCATATAATTCGACATTCGCACGTATTGCATAGCCAATGGACTCCGGTTTCGGATACTCACGAAGAGAGGATGAACGAGAGAAACCCTGCTCATTAGAGCGTTTGATGGAGCCCTTTGCAAGTTCAATATATTCTTTCTTTTCTGTTTTATCCTGTTCCATTTCTGCCGCTGTCAGCATAATCTCTGCCCACATTGCTGCAGCGCCGCCGCTTCCGCCATTCTCATAATCCATTGCCGGCGTGCAGTCGAAGTTCCATTCCACTGCCTGCTCAAAGTCCTCACCACGCATCTTCTTAACCAATGGCATCAGGCTCATGAATGCTTCCTCGATATCTTCATCTCCGGTAACAAGTGCAAGTTCCCCAAGATTTAAAACTCTGGAATAATACTTAAAGGAACCGATTCTCGGCTGCGTAGAATCCCAGCTGTCTTCCGGAGAATATCCACCATTTCCATTGCAGGCACGGTAGAAATACATATCGCTCGGATAATCACTGTTCGGATAATATTTATTCAACGGCATAATGTATCCGTTACCATTCTCATCCTGAGTGATTATATTTTTTAAACGTTTCAGACCAAACTGATAGGATTCTTCGTCTCCAATCGCCTTAGCATAACGTACAAATCCCTTTAACAGATCCATAGATCCGAATGCTTCCGAACCACTGTTCTGGTAACCATAAGGTCCCCATATTCCGTCATCTCCGGTAGGCCTACCTCTCGTATCAAGGACATCTCCGATTGCTCCGTATGCTGCATCAATCCAGTCTGAGACTCCCATATTACCATTGGCAACCGCAATCTGTTCCGCCGGAACATCATAGCTTTTACTGTACTCCGCTCTTGCATCGCCAATCATGTCGTAGTAGCTTTCTTCACTACCGTCTCTTACGGAAATCCGTTCGGACAAAGTATACTCTGTATCAGCCGTCAATTGCGCATCTGTTGAGATTATACCGAGTTCGACAAAACCGTTTAAGTTTTCATTTCTTCTTGCGGTCTTAAAACACTCACTTGTGTTGTAATAATCCATTACCTCTGTAAAGTTGAACTGTTTTTTATTATCATCCTGTGCAGTCAACTTACTGGTGATAGCCGGAAAAGCATACGGTACCGATGTCTGCGGTTCATCATTTGCATGTGTCAGAACATATCCGTATTCATAAAATGCGCTCTGGTTACTTCTCAATGTAAATGACACTTCCGATTCGTAAATCACAAGATTCTTAGGAACCGTAATTGTTATTTCTCTGGAAATATAATGATCATCCTTAGTTGCTGTCAATATGGAAGTAAATCCTTTTCCGGTAAGAAGCAACGATTTCTTTCCATCATTTTCCTCTAACTTAATATCCGTAACCTTTCCGTCAAGATAGTTTCCAATATCCTCTTCTTTGACAGCCCCTTGTACGTTGAAGTACTCACCACTCATTACAAGCTTATCTTCCTCGTCAAGCTTTCCTCCGGTACCATAGAATACTTTCTCTTCCTTGCCGTTTCTTGTAGCATATACCCCGTCGAACTTCCAAGTATCGCCCTCCTTCTTAAATAGCCACTTCTGTGTGTTTTTCAATCCTATGTAGGCTTCTTTGGAATTCACTTTCGCTATCGGTTTTACGGCAGGAGCTTTTTTCTCACATCCGGTAATCGTCAAGGTACTAATCATTACTGCGGATAAGAAAAGTGCAAAAATCCTCTTTCCTTTTTTCATCTTATAACCTCCTGTTATATGTATAATCATTCGGAAAATCCGAAAAATTACCGTTCTTATGATTCTATATATTGGCAGACAGATTTTCTTTCTTTTAAATCCGCATTCAAGTTTATGGTTTTGCTGTGGCTTCCTTCGCGATACTGATCCTTCAACAAATCAAAAGCAACTTTTCCCATTTCAAATTTCGGAATATGCATCGTTGTCAAAGGTGGATCGAGTTTTGCAGACTTCGTAACATCATCAAATCCAACAACTGAAATATCCTCTGGTATGCGAAGTCCATGTGCCTTGATATCCTCATACACATAATCTGCAACACCGTCACTCATACAGATAAATGCTGTACAGTCATTGTGTTTCAAAAGCTGTCTGATTCCCTCACGATTATACGGAAGTTTCTTATTAATATTTGAATCAATCACAGCTTTCGGAATCAATCCGTACTTGTTCATTGTATAAAGATAACCTCTATACCGTTCTTCATAGCTCAATGCCCATGTAATATCTCCGACAAATAAAATTTTCTTGTGTCCTTTTCGAATCAGATATTCTGTCAGGTTAATCATATTACCGAAATCATTGCTTCTCACTTCATAATCATAAAAAGAAGAATGTGGAGAAATCAAATCAACAAAGACCTTTGGTATCTGAACCTTGGCAAGCAGTTCTGTCATCTCATCGGAAACTTGGCGTATTACAACCAGACCATATGTATTGGAGCCCGTAACCTTGCCTATGATTCCGTTCATCTCACTTTCTTCCCGAAAAGTAATCAGATTCATATTCAGCTTCTGCAATCGCACTCCATCTTCAATTCCTGCAATAATTCTTGTAAAAAAGCTTCCTTCATTAACAAATTCTGCTCCAATCAAAACATGCACTTCTTTTCGATTCTTTTTCGGCACAGAACTGCGGTCGAAATATCCCATTTCAACTGCCGCGGTCAGAATCTGCTTCTTCATCTCTTCGCTGACACCATACTTATCTGCCAACGCATATGAGACAAGCGCTCTTGACACATTCATCTTTACTGCAATATCTTCCATCGTAACTTTTTTTACTCTTTCTGCCATTAACCTCTCCCCATTTACTTATTTAACTCCGATTTGCTTATTTTTATAATATCATAATTCATCTTAATTTGGTAGCGCAAACATCTTACATTTTCAGTAGTTCTTCTTACGAAGTGCTGTTTTTTGTATCATTTTTTACACAAGTAAAGTTTTTATTCGTTTTATTTACAGTAGTTTTGCCAATAATTCATTCATATATTGTGTAATTACCTTATCGTTTACTAAAGGTATCAAACACATTGATTTTCATTCCGAAAGTCTCGCGCATTGACTCAATTACCGACCTGTCATTTACGGTTCGTGCGTCCACCATTGTAAAGAGAATACCGTCAATTTTAAGGTCGGGATTGATACCGCGCTTTACCTGTGAATAAGTACGCAATAACAGGTCAAGACCTTTGGTAGACAAAATTCTCGGCTGACTCGGTACGATAATACTGTCCGCCGCAACAAAAGCGTTGATTGGCAGAAGTCCGAGCGACGGGGTGCAGTCAATAAGAATGTAATCATAATTCTTTTTAACCTGATTGACATAGGCTCTCATAATGCACTCGCGGCTCATTACCGTAAATAGATAACTTTCAATGCCGGACAGTTCCACATTACAGGGCATCAGGTCGATACCCTCGTTACAATGAATAATACCGTAGTCATTATTAAACGGTTTGTTGTCGATTACCTTACTCATTAAGGTTGCAAGGGAAACATCCAACTCGTCCGGTCTTTTGATTCCGAGACTGATGGAAAGCGAGTCTCGCCTGCCGGCTCGGTCGGTGCTTCTGCCTATGGCAGAAGTGTCCACCGGACACCCGCACCCCTGCGGGTCGGCATCAATAAGCAAAACCTTTTTACCGGCGTTATGAAGCCCAACTCCGAGATTCAATGCAGTAGTTGATTTTCCCGTGCCTCCTTTTTGGTTTTCGATTGCAATTACTTTACAGTTCACTTTGTAACCTCCTTGTTCTTTTTTACCGATGTTTAACTCGGTTATGTATTCGTCTGTAAGGAGGAAAAATAGGCATAAAAAAAGACCGTAAAATCTTTATATGTAATAAAGAAATTACGGTCTGAATATATGTCGTGAGTTGGAATCCCTGTGGAGGAGCAGGGTAAGCCGCTCGTAAAGGGAGCGCAAAACCTGATCGTCAAGCGAGCCGGTAGCCTCCTTGCGGTAACGCGCAATAAACGGTATGGTATTGCCGTCGTCTATAAGCTTTACGGTATTTTCAACCTGAAACGGTTTTAAGGAAAATTCTTCCGTAAGCGTTTTTATAATATCCATTTTATTACCTTGTCTAAGTTTACCATAAAGCGGGATTATGTGCAATAAAAAATGGCTTTTGCCGCGGTTTACGCGGTAAAAGCCGTTTCTTATAGTTTGATTATTCTTCTGTAAATGCGTCTTTACTTAAACCACATATCGGACATACCCAATCTTCAGGAACATCTTCCCATGATGTTCCGGGTGCGATTCCGTTATCAGGATCACCGACAACAGGGTCATAAACATATCCGCAGGGACATTCGTATTTTTTCATAGTAAAAACCTTCTTTTATTTTTGATTACTTGCTCATTATCTTAGATATTGTATCCATAATTTTGTCATGGCAACCACCGCATCCGGTCGAACATTTTGTGATCCTTTGAACATCTTCAAAAGCTTTTTCTACATCCTCAAATTTTACTTCACGGTGAAGTGCATTTTCAACATCTGCATAGGTTACTTTTTTACAATTACATATTGTATAGTTTTCCATCATATATTACCCTGTACATTAAACGAAATATCTCTTTAAAAGACCCTCAAAAGCTCTGCCGTGGCGGGCTTCATCTCTTGCCATTTCATGAACGGTATCATGGATAGCGTCAAGATTAAGTTCCTTAGCAAGCTTCGCAAGTTCAAACTTGCCCTTTGTAGCGCCGTTTTCGGCGTCTGCACGCATTTCAAGGTTTTTCTTGGTGCTGTCGGTTACGACCTCGCCCAAAAGCTCCGCAAACTTAGCGGCATGTTCGGCCTCTTCAAAAGCTGCTTTTTCCCAGTACATACCGATTTCGGGATAGCCCTCTCTATGAGCTACTCTTGCCATTGCAAGATACATACCCACTTCCGTACATTCGCCGTTGAAGTTTTCACGAAGACCGTCGATTATTCTCTGATCGGCGCCCTTGGCTATACCCACAACATGCTCGGCAGCCCATGTTTTTTCCGCAGACTGTTCAGCGAATTTAGATGCCGGAGCGTGGCATATAGGACATTCCTCCGGCGCAGATTCGCCTTCATAAACATAACCGCAAACAAGACATACAAATTTTTTCATTTTTAATTCCTCCGTAAATTGATTTTAATCAGCTCTGCATTTACTGCACACACCGTACACGATATATACCGTTGTTTCGCTTGAGAAGTCGTTTTCCTTTGCCGTTCCAGACAGAATATCCTGCTTTAACGGAGCGTCATAAATTTTTCCGCAGCGTTTGCAATGCAGATGCGCGTGCGGAGCGCTGTTTCCGTCAAAGTGTTCATATCCGTCGCCGACAGATAAAGAAAGTATAACGCCTTCTTCGCTTAGAGCCGCAAGGTTACGGTAGACCGTTCCGAGACTTATATTCGGAATAACCTTGCGTACCTCGTTATAAACGGCAGATGCCGTGGGGTGTGTATCGGTTGAATGCAAAACCTGTAAAATTGTTTCACGCTGCCGTGAATAATTTTTCATTGAATCACCCAAATCAATAATGATTACTATTTTATTATACACGTAAATTTGATTTTGTCAAGAACTTTTTTTCAAAAACCTTGACATTATCCACCGAGACCTTAAGTATGCCCTCCTTTTCGCCTCTGTTCACGGCAAGTATTCTGTGGTCGGGTATTTTGGAGAGCGGTTCGCTGTAATCCTTATACATTTCGTAAACGCCGATATCCTCCGTGATTGCCTTGACGGTAAGCATACCGTGCGCAAGGCAAACAAATCTCATACGTTTGCGTATGTCGGCGTCGTCGGAAATTTTTTCGGCAATTATATCCATAGCTCCCGTAAGCGCTTCTTCTGCTGTTTCAACCCCTTTTTCGGGGTTTATATATTCTGCCGCAAGCATCATAGGAGGTTTGCAGTCGGGCGCCTGTCTGTAAATTTCCTCCGCTAACGGCTCAAGACCTTTTTCTTTTGCGGTTTTTCTTGTAGGGACGGTATAAATCGTCAAGCTCGGTCAGAGTTTTCGCTCTGTCTATCGCGGCGGAAAGCTCATCGGTTAAAGCATCCTGTTCGTCTATGGCGGTTTTGATTTTTTGGCGTGTTTCCTCCATATTGCGCAGATAGTTAAGCTGCGGAAATGAAAAAAGGGACTTTAAATCCGGAAAATTTCATATCCCTAGTTCAAGTCCCTTTGGTCGAACATATTATTGAATTTTGTGCCCTAAAAATGCTTTTCAATTTTTGCCTCATAAATGCTTGAAAACCCTTGATTTCTCAAGGGTTTTCAAGCTTTGTGCTTTTTAGTCGCACAGTTATGGCGCGCTGAAAGACGAGCGTTGTTTCAAACAGTCCTGCGGACTGTTTGAATAGCGAGAGTCCCTTCCGAGAGGACAAGCTACGGCGCAGTCTGATTGGGGTGATATGCACTCACTAAAAAAAGCAGCAAGCCGAGTTGCAGCTTACTGCTTCGATTGGCGCGCTGAAAGGGACTCGAACCCCCGACCCTCTGCTTAGAAGGCAGATGCTCTATCCAGCTGAGCTATCAGCGCAGGTTGTGTTTTTCACAACGAAAATTATTATAACACATGTTGCATTAATAATCAAGGTTTTTTTGCCGTGTTTTAATTTTTTTGCGTTTAAACGGTCTTTCCGCAATTTTAGGCGGCAAAATAAGCTTTTCAAACCGAAGCTCAAAAAGCCCGGAAGAAACTCCGGGCTTTTTATCGGGGAAATAGTTATAAAACCGATTTCAAAATCAATTGCAAATCGTAAGCTCTGTATCCTTATCAAAAAGGTGAATCTTAGCGGTTTCAAATGCAATTGTAATCTTATCGCCGGGGCGAGCGGTGTTAGTCGGGCTAACGCGAGCATTAATCGACTGACCCTCGCAGTTCATATAGAGGTAAGTCTCGGCACCCATAAGCTCGGTAACCTCAACATCAGCCTCTACCAAGCCATCCTTATGGATAGCGATGAGGTCTTCCTCGTTGTGAACATTCTCGGGACGGATACCCATAATAACTTCCTTGCCGGCATAAGCCTCAAGGCAGTTATCCTTATTCTTTGAAGCCGGAAGCTTAATTTTATACTTAACACCGGCGCGGGTCTTTGTATCCTCGGAGCCGAACTCTACGAGATAATCGTCGCCCTCTTTAAGAAGCTTGGACTCGATAAAGTTCATCTGCGGAGAACCGATAAATCCGGCAACGAAAAGGTTGCAGGGATAGAGATAAAGGTTATTCGGGGTATCAACCTGCTGAATAAGACCGCTCTTCATAACAACGATGCGGGTACCCATTGTCATAGCCTCTGTCTGGTCATGGGTAACATAAATGAAGGTTGTTCCCAAACGCTGATGGAGCTTCGAAATTTCGGTACGCATCTGTGCGCGGAGCTTAGCGTCCAAGTTGGAAAGCGGTTCGTCAAGAAGGAATACCTTCGGCTCACGGACTATAGCACGACCCAAGGCAACACGCTGACGCTGACCGCCGGACAAAGCCTTCGGCTTACGCTCGAGCAGGTGTGAAATATCAAGAATGCGGGCTGCCTCTTCAACGCGGCGCTTAATCTCATCCTTCGGAGTTTTGCGAAGCTTAAGACCGAAAGCCATGTTGTCAAAAACAGTCATATGCGGATAAAGTGCATAGTTCTGGAACACCATCGCGATATCGCGATCCTTAGGAGCAACATCATTAACAAGCTTGTCACCGATGTAGATCTCACCGTCGGAAATTTCCTCAAGACCTGCTACCATTCTGAGGGTAGTGGACTTACCGCAACCTGAAGGACCAACGAGAATTATAAACTCTTTATCCTTAATCTCCAGGTTAAAATCCGAAACAGCCGTAACGCCGCCCGGGTATCTTTTGTATACGTTACGTAAAGACAAACTTGCCATATTGCAGCCTCCTAAAAAATTTGCTTGAGTTTACTTTGTTATTATACCAAAACGCCTTTAAAATTGCTATGCAAAATATATCCAATGTTAAAAGAAACGTTTTGTTTAATATGCATATTAGGGCGTTATCCGTCGGAAAATATGCTTTCGAGAGCTTCCGAATCGGTCTCCGAGCAGGCGCCCTGCGGCAGGTCTTCGGGCAAATAAAAATTGCCGACAGCCGTCCTTTCAAGCGCGTTTACGCCGAGTCCCACAGTGCCGAACATTCGCTTTATTTGGTGGAATTTTCCCTCGCAGATTTTAATTTCCGCCGTATTTTTATCCACGCGCCTTAAAAACGCTCTTCGGCATTTTGTTCCGTCCGCCAAAACTATTCCGTTTAAAAATTTTTCGGGCATATCCGGAGTTATTTCACCATCCAAAACGGCAATGTAGGTCTTGAAAATCTCTTTTTTCGGGGACAGCACTCTGTGTGCAAAATCGCCGTCGTCGGTTATAATAAGCAGCCCGGTAGTGTCCTTATCGAGTCTTCCCACCGGGAACAGCCCGTTCCGTCGTAATTTTTCCGGTATTATGTCGATAACCGTCGGCTGCCGCTTATCATCGCTCGCCGAGAGCACGCCGCGCGGCTTATTCATTATTATGTAAATATGCTTTTTATAGCTTAATGCCTGTCCGTCAAAGGTGACCGAATCGGCGTTTTCGTCGATTTTAAAATCAGCAGCTCTGACCGTCGTCCCGTCTACCGCTGCCCTGCCCCTTAAAATGGCGGCGCGGGCGTCCTTACGAGAGATATTAAGCTGTGAAGAAATAAATTTATCAAGTCTCAATTTTCTTTACACTCTCACTTAAAAGCGGCAGCATAAAGCCGTCAAGCGCGGTCGATGAAATATCGCCGCCGACAATGCAGCCGTCTACCACTATAAGATTCACCGCCGTGCCCGGTGCGTCCGCCAACCGATATGTATAAACAAGCGCTTCCCTGCCGCGATACGGTTCAAGATCAAGTCCGGCCTTTTTCTGCAGCAAATTATAATTCTCATAAACGCTTCCGAAGCTTTTCGGAATTACCGTTTTCTTAAAGGAAACCGCGGTTTCCTCTACATTGCAGCCGAGGCTGTTCATATAATCCACCCGCTCGGCGTTCGTAGCTCCGCCGATATCGCCGCCAGAAAGCGCCGTGACTCGGCTCAAAACCGCAAGTGCCGCAATGAGTGCAAGCAAAACCGCCGCAAGACTTCTTTTTGAAAAGGTTATAAAAAGCTTCATATCCGTTCCCCCGTAAATAATATGCGGGGTACGGCACTTATATTCGCTCAATAAGGCAAACGGCATGCGCCGCTATGCCCTCAAGACTGCCTGTAAAGCCCAAGCCCTCCTCGGTTGTAGCTTTAACATTAACGCAGTCGGGTTCAATGTTGCAGTCAGCCGCAATATTTTTCACCATTTCGGGAATAAAGACTGCCAGCTTTGGCTTCTGCGCTATGACCGTAGCGTCGATATTGACCGCCTTAAAGCCCTTTTCCCGCAGCAGCTCCGCGGTTTTTTTTAGCAGTATACGGCTGTCAATATTGAGGAATGCCGGGTCGGTATCGGGGAAGTGCCTGCCTATATCCCCCAGTGCCGCAGCACCGAGCAAAGCGTCACAAACGGCGTGCAGCAGCACATCCGCATCCGAATGCCCCAAAAGTCCCTTTTCAAATGGTATTTCCGCCCCGCCGATAACAAGCCGCCTGTTTTCCGCAAAGCGGTGGACATCGTAGCCGTGACCTATTCTCATTCTTTTTCATCCTTTAAAATAAGATATTCCGCAAGCGCTATGTCCTCGGGAGTTGTCACCTTTATGTTTTCATAGCTGCCCGGCACGGTAAAGGGCTTATGCCCCGCCGCTTCCATTACTGACATATCATCGGTAAACGCACCCGGATTCCCTGCAATTTCAAGAGCCGCGCGGTAATCGGATACATTCACGCCCTGCGGGGTCTGCACCGCGACCAGCGTATCCCTATCGGGGGTTGAGAGTACATATCCGTTTTTATCGACCTGCTTTACGGTATCCTTCAGCTTTACTGCGCAGGCCACAGCGTTATGCGTACCGAGGGCGGATATAACACTGCATATGATCTCATTCGTCACAAACGGCCGCGCGCCGTCGTGGATAAGCACGGTTTCGGCATTTGCGGGTACGCGCTCCAAGCCGTTTTTTACCGATTGCTGACGGCTCTCCCCGCCGCACACAATATCGGAAAGCTTTCCGATATGATACCTGTCAGCCAATTGCTGCATACTGAAAAGCTCGTTCGGCCTTACAACGAGAATAATATTTGATATCCTGCCGCACCTTTCAAAGCGCATAAGAGTTCTGATTATTAAAGGAACGCCGCAAAGAAGTGCGGTTTGCTTGTTTATACCGTTCATACGGGTCGACGAACCGGCTGCCACCACTATTACGGGCACGCCGCCGTCTGCCGGCAATTCTTCAATTTCGTATTCAAGCTTAAATTCCGTTTCGAGCATATATAAAACCTCGGTCTTTATTTATCAAAAAAGCTCCCAATGTAAGGGAGCTTTGCAGTTTTCAGAGATATAAATTCGGAATGCGAAATTATGAATTCGGAATTAAGACCTACCCATTTTAAAATTCCGCATTACGCATTCCGAATTCCGCTTTAAAAATTATTCCTTCTCGTCCCCGTCGGTATCAGACTCGTCGCCGTGGCAGCAGCCGCAATCGCAGCCGTCAAAATCGAATTCGAGTTCTGTTCCGCAGTTCGGGCAGGTAATTCCGTCCTCGCTGAGCATATCCTCGTCAAGATATACGGTATCGTGGCAGGCGGGGCACTCTATTTCATAAAGCTCCTCGTCATCGTCACAGCAGTCGCAGTCATCATCGCAGCAATCACAATCGTCATCGCCGTAAATAATGTCTTCAACATTGGAAAGATCCTCGTCAACCGCGTCAAGCTGTTCCATAAGTTCATCGCAGCCGTCCTCTATTTCGCATATTTCATCGGTGATATCACTCAAAACATCGATAACAGCGGCAAGAATTTTGCCCTCTTTTGTGCTCTCGTCGAGAGAAAGACCCTCGGCAAGACCCTTAATATAAGCTACCTTCTCACAGATATCCATTTTACAAACCTCCGTTTTTAAATTATGCGCGCTCCATATACTCGCCTGTGCGGGTATCGATTCTTATCATATCGCCCTCATTAATAAAGAGCGGAACGCGAATTTCGGCGCCTGTTTCAAGCGTTGCGGGCTTGGTGGCGTTTGTAGCGGTATCGCCCTTGAAACCGGGATCGGTGGCAGATACCTGAAGCTCAACGAATGTGGGCGGCTCAACACCGAAGACCTTACCCTTATAGGAAAGAATCTTGCAGACCATGTTTTCCTTTACAAACTTGAAGTTGTCGCCCAGCTCGCTGCCGTTTATCGGAACAAGCTCATAGCTTTCCTGATCCATAAAGTAGTAAAGATCGCCGTCGGAATAAGAATACTCCATATCCTTTCTCTCAACAAAAGCGGTCGGGAATTTTGCGGTAGGGTTATAGCTCTTTTCAACAACAGATCCGGTAATAACATTCTTAACCTTTGTTCTTACGAACGCGGCGCCCTTACCCGGCTTAACATGCTGAAATTCAATTACCTGAAGAACGTTGCCGTCTTCCTCAAAGGTTACTCCGTTTCTGAAATCTCCGGCACTAATCATATTTTTTAATTCCTCCAAAAAGTTAAATCATATTAAAATTATAAAGCTTTTCGGAGCGTTTGTCAAGTTTTTACTTCTTTTTCTCGTCGTCATCCGTATTTTCATCGCAATCGGTCTTGATAATATCCTTATTAAAGCCCTGTGCGACGGTCGGATACATATTTTCAGTCTCTGCGGTGGACTGTATATTATATGTGCCGTAACGGTTCACCATATCGAATGCGGTTTCGGGCATTCCGGTCACGGGAACGGACGACACATCGATGACAGGCTCGAGTCTTTCCTTATTTTTGTTTTTGTTTTTATTTTTCATATTTTTCACCCCGGATTATTATGTGCGCTTTGCATATTTTATAGTCGTACCGATATATTAAAAATCCGAAAGTCCCGTTAACGGCATATGCGGTGGGTAATAATTCTCAGTCTGTCGATAAACTCGGAAAATGGAATAAATATACCGACAATATGCTTCGGACTGAGTATTTCCAAGCCTCGGGTCTTGATTTTCAAGGGATAATATGGTATACTGTCATTGCAGTGCGGCAGTATACCCGGAGGTGCGATATGGCGCAATTTACCAAAAAGGCAATTTTAGACTCATTTGTAGAGCTTATTTCGGAACGCCCGTTTGATAAAATTACAGTTAAAGACATTGTTACCCGCTGTGGGGTAAACCGCAATACATTTTATTATTATTTTGAGGATGTATATGCGCTGGTTGACGAGCTTTTTCAGGTGGAGACACAAAACATTCTAGGCAGCAATGCCGATTACGAGACATGGCAGGAAGCCTTTTTAAAGGGCATTGATTTTGTACATAACAACCGCCGCGCAATATATCATCTTTATAATTCAATCAGCCACGAGCAGGTTGAAACCTATCTTAATAAGGTTACATACAACAATATACTTATATTCATTAAAAAATCGGTTGCCGATTTATCCCCGACCGAGGAAGACGTGGAGCTTGTAGCCTCGTTTTATTCCCACGCACTTGTGGGTATGACGCTTGAGTGGTTGAGCGGCGGCATGAAGGGCGACCCGCACGATTTTGTTATAAGAATAAGCGAGCTTTTGGACGGAACGGTGCGCTACTGCTTTTTGAAAAATACAGACAAACAGATGTAAATGTCTGAAAATACGACACTTTAAGGCTTATGTGTGAAATTCGCACATAAGCCTTTTTATGTTTATTGGAAACGGAAATTATTATGTATATAATATATTGCGTTGAGAAAATGAAGGGAGGAAAAAACAATGAAAACCATTAAACAGGCAAAATGGTGTTATATAATCTGTTCTGTGCTGCTTATAGCCGCCGGCATTTATATAATGATAAAACCGTATGCATCGGCAATTATTTTTTGCAGGGTTATAGGCGCTGTGTCGCTTTTCTACGGAGTTTCAAAAATACTCGGCTATTTTTCACACGACCTTTACAACCTTGCCTTTCAGTTTGATTTAGCGCTCGGAGTTTTCACACTTATCTTCGGTTTGATACTGCTGCTGCGCTCTGCGAGGGTCGTAGCCTTTATGCCGGCAATACTCGGCGTGTTTGTTTTGGTGGACGGCGTGTTCAAGCTGCAAACAGCGGTTGACGCAAAGCGCTTCGGGCTTTCAAACTGGTGGCTGATACTTTTAGGCTCGCTTATATGCGCGCTTTTCGGGCTGCTGCTTATAATCGACCCGTTCAGCGGCAACAGCGTGCTTATGACCTTTGTGGGTCTGTCGCTCGCTATTGACGGGCTGCAAAATTTATTTAACGCGTTTTACACCGTTAAAATACTGAAAAACCAATGAAAGCTGGGAGATAAATGATAAAATTCGGAAAAGGCGTGGTGAAGCACCGCGTACTTATTCTGATAATCGCGATAGCCTTAATGGTGCCGTCGGTTTTCGGAATACTTAAAACGCGTATCAATTACGATATGCTGACCTACCTGCCCGACGACATTGAAACAATGAAAGGGCAAAACATACTGCTCGACGATTTCGGCAAGGGCGCGTTCTCATTTATAATCGTTGACGGTATGGAGGATAAGCAGGTATCCGCTTTACGCGAAAAGATCGAAAAGGTAGACAATGTTGACAGCGCTATCTGGTACGACAGCGTTATGGATTTATCCGTACCGAAGGAAATGCTGCCCGATGATATTTACAATGCCTTTAATTCAGGCGATTCGACCATAATAGCGGTCTTCTTTAAAACCTCCACCTCGGCGGACGAAACAATGGACGCCATTAAAGAGGTAAGAAAGATTGCCGATAAAAACTGCTATGTAACCGGTATGTCGGCGGTCGTTACCGATCTTAAAGACCTGTGCGAGCACGAGGAGCCGATATATGTAGGCATTGCGGTTTTGCTTTGCACGGTTACAATGATGATATTCATGGATAACTGGATTATCCCGTTCCTGTTCCTTGCAAACATCGGTATGGCGATTGTGGTAAACCTCGGCTCAAACTACTTTATGGGCGAGATTTCATATGTAACAAAGGCGCTGGCGGCTGTGCTTCAGTTAGCAGTTACAATGGACTACTCGATATTCTTGTGGCACAGCTACGAGGAGCAAAAGGAGCGCTACTCGGGCGATAAGCACAGAGCAATGGCGCACGCAATTAAAGCGACAATTACCTCGGTTGTCGGCAGCTCAATAACCACCGTCGCGGGCTTTATAGCGCTTTGCTTTATGAGCTACACGCTGGGCCGCGACCTCGGCATAGTAATGGCAAAGGGCGTTCTGTTCGGGCTTATTTCCTGTGTAACCGTTCTCCCCTCTTTAATACTTGTATGCGATAAGCTGCTTGAAAAAACAAAGCACAGGGCGCTTATTCCACCTATGAACAGGCTTACAAACTTTGTAGTTAAGCGTTCGTGGATATTCCTTATAGTATTCTTAGTGCTTGTGGGTCCTGCTTTCTGGTGCTACACCAAGGCAAACAGCGAGGTTTATTACAACATGACCGAAACGCTGCCTAAGACCATGGAATGCTCTGTTGCAAATACCAAGCTTGAAAAAGAGTTCAACGTAGGTTCAACGCACATGGTGCTTATCTCTGCCGATACCGACGGCAAGACAATACGCGAGATGTCAAGCGAAATGGAAAAGATAGACGGCGTTAAGTTCGTATTAGGGCTTGAATCGGTAGTGGGCAGCAGAATACCGGATGAAATAATTCCGGATGAAGCAAAGTCCACCTTACAAAGCGACAACTGGAAGCTGATGGTTATAAATTCAGAGTACGCCACCGCGTCCGACGAAGTAAACGAGCAGATAACCAAGCTTAACGATATACTTAAAAAGTACGATAAAAACGGTATGCTCATAGGCGAGGCGCCCTGCACCAAGGATATGATAGATATTACCGACCACGACTTCAAGGTGGTTGACGCAATTTCAATAGTGGCGATATTCGTTATAATCCTGCTTGTTTTAAAGAGCTTCTCTCTCCCGATAATTTTGGTTTCGGTAATCGAGCTTGCAATATTCATAAATCTCGGCTTCTGCCACCTGCTCGGCACGTCAATGCCGTTTATAGCGCCTATATGCATAAGCACAATTCAGTTAGGCTCAACGGTTGACTATGCAATACTTATGACCACGCGTTACAAGAGAGAGCGGTCTTTGGGCGGCGACAAGAAAACGTCCGTCAGCATAGCGCTTAAAACCTCTATCCCCTCGGTTGTGGTAAGCGCGCTCGGCTTCTTCGCAGCCACATTCGGCGTAGGGCTTTACTCCGACGTTGATATTATCAGCTCAATATGCAACCTGATGGCGCGCGGCGCTGTAATCAGTATGCTTGCGGTAATATTCATACTGCCCGCAATGTTTATGCTGTTTGATAAGGTCATTTGCAATACAAGTATAGGCTTTAAACCTAAAAAACAAACGGAGGCTAAATGAAATGAAAACTGTTAAGAACGATTTGATAAAGCTTATTGCAGTTGCCGCTGCCGGCGTTATTGCCGGCACGGGCGTTACCGCGGCGGCTATAAATGCCGCAAACAATAAAAAGGATACCGCAAGCACCTCTACGTCCGTCTCATCCGAAAGTGACAAAACCGATACAAAGACCGCAAAGGACGAAACCGTTTATGTGCTTGCAAATGCCGACGGCTCGGTTAAAAAGATAATCGTAAGCGATTGGATCAAAAACGGGCTTAACGAAAAATCCTTAAAGGATAAAACAGAACTTGAGGACGTTAAGAACGTTAAGGGCGATGAATCCTATGTAATGGATACCGACAATATGCGCGTATGGAACGCCGACGGCGCCGATATTTATTACCAGGGCACAATAAGTAAGGAGCTGCCCGTTGATTTAAAGGTAAGCTATAAATTGGACGGCAAGACCGTTTCCGCCGATGAAATTGCGGGGAAAAGCGGCAAGGCTACAATCCGCTTTGACTACACAAACAAGCAGTACAGCGAAGTAAACATAGGCGGCAAAACCGAAAAGATATATGTGCCCTTTGCAATGCTGACTGGCTTAATGCTTGATAACGATGTTTTCTCAAACGTATCGGTTACAAACGGCAAAATCATAAACGACGGCGACCGTACAATAGTTGCGGGCTTTGCGCTGCCGGGTTTGCAGGAAAACCTTAATTTGAGCAAGGATAAATTTGAAATTCCCGATTACATTGAAGTTACGGCAGATGTTAAAAACTTTGCCCTTACCACTACCCTCACTCTTGCGACAAACAGCCTCTTTAATGAATTTGATACTTCAAAGCTTAACTCCGCCGATGATTTACAAGCGCAACTAAACGAGCTTACAAGCGGTATGACAAAGCTTATAGACGGCTCATCCGAGCTGTACGGCGGGCTTACCACCCTGCTTTCAAAATCCAAAGAGCTGGTTGCGGGTATTGATAAATTATCAGCAGGCACAGCAGAGCTTTCAAGCGGTGCCGCAGCCCTTAACGCAGGGCTTAACACCTTGGTTTCAAACAACAGCGATTTAACCGCAGGCGCCAAACAGGTATTTGATACCCTGCTTGCAACCGTTACAAAGCAATTGAACGAGGGCGGCATACAAAACTTTGACGCACTCACGACAGATAACTACAAGACAGTATTAAACGGATTAACCAAAGACCCAATGAAATATTTAAGCGCCGCTAAAAAAGCCGAGGTGCTTAAAACCGCCGAAACGGCAGTTGACGCAGAGCTTGAAAAGGCAAAGGTTCCCGCAGAATATTACACCCCTGTTAAGGTAATGCTTTTCGACCGCTTAAGCAATGGCAAGACCAGGGAGGCGGCAATGAAAGAAATAAACGACCTGCTCACCCCCGCGGTAACGGTTGAAACAATATCCAAAACCGTAGAAGCGGACGAAACCGTTTACAATATGCTTAAAGCAAGCAAAGGCGAAGAAACCGCAGCGCTTATAGCCAAGGTTTGCAATGCATTAAGCCAGCAAAGCGGCGGTAAGGCTACGCCCGTTCAGATTTTGCAAAGCGGAAAAGCAACCGAGCTTATAACGGCAGCGCAGGCGGGTCAGGCGGCATTACAGGCGGCTGCAGCCGATAAAAACGCAGCAACCAAGATTACCGCGCTTTACACCACACTTGCCACACCTACCGTAACCGCTACTGTTAAAACCGCAATTGATACGGCTGTCGCCTCGCTTGACAGCTACAATACCTTCTATCAGGGCGTGCTTGACTATACCGCAGGCGTTTCGGCGGCAGCCGACGGCAGCACCAAGGTAAACGCAGGCGCCAAGCAGCTGAAGGACGGCGCGGCAGAGCTTAAAGCGGGCGCTTCGCAGTTAGTACCCGGCGTTGAAAAGCTCTCCGACGGCTCAAAGCAGTTAGCCGACGGGATAAAAGAGCTTAACGATAAGGGCATAAGCAAGTTAACGGGTCTTGCGGGCGACGATCTGCAGAACCTTGTAGACAGAGTAAAGGCAACTGTTGATGTTTCCAAGAATTATAAATCCTTCGCCGGAATTGCAGACGGTACAGACGGCAGCGTCAAGTTCATCTACAAAACCGATGAAGTGAAATCTAAATAAAATTTAATTGAATACCCCTCAGTCAACTTCGTTGACAGCCGCTGACGGCGGCTGTCCCATCTGTCAACTGCGTTGACGTCTCCCCACACCGTGGGGAGCCTTTGGTTTCTTCTTATTCTTCCAACTCTTTCGCACGGGTGTAAAACCCGTGCGATAATTTTATGCCCCCGATAAGCCCCATTTCAAAAAACGTCCGCCGCAGCGTGGTTATAGCTAT
>ERZ826220.1002-NODE-1002-length-30476-cov-5.270372_pt1 | contig 30476 bp, 18 predicted proteins | sample MGYA00519927_ERZ826220 | MGnify/ENA primary metagenome ERZ826220 (study PRJEB31778, sample SAMEA3449225) | human gut metagenome | biome: human gut; feature: human-associated habitat; material: faeces | place: United Kingdom | collected 2010/2012 ... | reverse complement strand
CTCGATTTTATATAATTGCATTTGCTAATGCAATTATTCAGTAGACATTATTTATGCGTTATTTATGCGTTTATCTGCTTTTTAAGCTCCTCTGTTTTATCTGTCTTCTCCCACGAAACGCCGAGCTCCTCCCTGCCCATATGACCGTATGCGGAAAGGGCGGAATACATGGGCTTTTTAAGTCCGAGCTTGTCTATTATTGCGGAGGGGCGCAGATCAAACACCTTTTTAACCGCCTCTGCGATTCTGTCATCGGGGCATATTCCCGTACCGAAGGTATCAACCATTACCGAAACCGGGTGCGCAACACCTATGGCGTAGGCAAGCTGCACCTCGCACTTCTTCGCAATGCCCGCAGCTACAATATTTTTCGCGACATATCTTGCGGCGTAGGCGGCGCTTCTGTCAACCTTTGTGGGATCCTTGCCCGAAAACGCTCCGCCGCCGTGGCGGGCAAAGCCGCCGTAGGTATCGACTATTATCTTTCTGCCGGTAAGTCCCGTATCTCCCTGCGGCCCGCCCACAACAAAGCGGCCTGTGGGGTTAATATATATCTTTGTGTTTTCATCAAGCAGCTCTGCGGGCACGGTGGGCTTTATTACCTTTTCGAGTATGTCGGCTCTGAGCGCCGATAAATCGGTATCGGCACTGTGCTGCGATGACACTACAACAGCCTCTATTCGAGTCGGTCTGCCGTCGTCATATTCAACCGTGACCTGTGTTTTGCCGTCAGGGCGCAGGTAGCTGAGCTCACCGCTCTTGCGAACCTCGGTCAGCCGTTTAGCCATTTTGTGCGCTAAAGATATCGGCAGCGGCATAAGCTCGGGCGTATCGTCGCAGGCATAGCCGAACATCATGCCCTGATCCCCCGCGCCGCGGAGATTATACTCGTCCTCCTCACCATCCTTGTACTCAAGCGAATTATCAACGCCGAGCGCTATATCGGGCGACTGCTTGTCTATAGCCGTCATAACCGCGCAGGTGTTGCCGTCAAACCCGGCAGAGGGACTGTCGTACCCTATTCTGCAAACCACATCCCGCGCTATCTGCGGAATGTCAACATAGCAGCTTGTGGTTATTTCACCCATAACGGTTATACTGCCCGTGGTGCAGAAGGTCTCGCAGGCTACGCGGGCTTCGGGGTCGTTCTTTAAAATTTCATCGAGTATCGCGTCGGATATTCCGTCGCAGACCTTATCGGGATGACCCTCGGTTACCGATTCAGATGTAAAAAGCATTTTTGCCATTTGCAATTCTTCTTTCCGTAAAAAAATTAAAACCGCCTCGGACGAGACGGTATATGAAGCCTCATCTTTCGGATAATCCGCCGGAATTGGCACCTTGATTTTAAAATCAGGTTGCCGGGCATCACAGGGCCGGTTCCCTCCGCCGCTCTTGATAAGGATAATATTCAGTTCTGTTTATATTTTACCACATATTGCGGGTTTGTCAACTGTTAATTTTTACAGGGAGTCACCGCATATTCGCCGTTTCTTTTACCTTACCCGATTCGTGAATATCGTCTATTGTGACCTTGCTTTCGTGCGGTATGGGCTTCCAAGTAACCTTTTTAAACAGCGCCACATACTGGGTGTACCGCCCGATTATATCAAAGGTGGGCCAAGTAAAAATGTAAAGCAGCATTTTTGAAAATGGTATTTTTTTAATGCGCTTATGCTCCACAATAAAAATGTAAATTGCAGCAGCCGTGTTTTCAAGGTATTTGCCGAGCCTGTATAAAATTCTGAGCCACACCGCCAGCAGCATACCCACCGCCATTGCCTGCAGACCTGAAGAAACGGTTATTTCAATGGGGAATAAAAAGCGCAGAAACCGCCCGAGGTAGGTGCCGCGGGTAAATACCGCCGCACCGCCTATGCCATAAGCATAGCAGTAAAAGCCGTAGGCTATTACCGAGACCAAAAGCCAGCGCACAATGTTTATAACCGAAAAGGGAGTCAGCTGCATAAGCGTATCGTAAGAGGCAAAGCGATGCCTTACCGATTCCAAAAAGCCCTTGCAAATATCCTTAAAGCCTTTTTTCTTCTTTTCTTTTTTATCCTCCTGCCAACGCGTTTTTAAAAAATGCTTACCGCAAAACACGTTTAAAAGCAGATAAGGTCCTGTTTCGGCAAAGGCAAGCAAATGCCCCTTTGACCAGCGCAGCCTTTGCCGCAGCGCTATTTTGAGGCTTGTGGGCTGCTCGTCGTAAAATTCGGCGGCGTCGTTATAGGTTATGGCGTAGCCCTGCGCCACCGCGTCGGCGGTGAGGGCGCGGTCTTCGGTAAGGGAGGTATACTTCCAGCCGTCGCGCACTATTTCATTTGAAAAAAGAAAGCCCGTTCCCTGAATATTGGTTGCAAGCCTTAAAACAGACCGCGCGCGGTGGTTTGCCCTTATAGAGCGCAGCCAGTGCAGCGCGTATGTAGAGGCTATCCAACATTCGTCAAAATTCTTTGTGTTGCGGTAAGAGGTAATTATCTTCTCGCCCGCGTCAAACGCGTCGTTCATACGCGATATATAATCCGATTTTAAAAGATTATCCGCGTCGAAAACAAAATATCCCTCAAAGCTTTGCCTGCCGTAATCCTCCCCTATTCTGTCAAACAGAAATTGCAGCGCAAAGCCTTTTGTTTTATGCTCATCATCAAAGCGCTCATAGCAAATTGCGCCATGCTCGCGCGCCACAGCCGCGGTTTTATCGGTGCAGTTATCCGCCACCACAAAAACCGTTACAAGCTCGCGCGGGTAGTCCTGCTTTTTTATGCTGTCAAGCAGGTTGCCTATTACCTTTTCCTCGTTTCGCGCGGCTATTACCACGGCGTATTTATGCTGCTTCTTCGCCGGCGCAAATTTCCGCGTGAAAAAAAGCCCGATTATTTTATAGGCTACTTTGTAGAGCACCATAGCCGAAAGCACCGCGCCTATTGCGGCATACACCGCTTTAAGGGACGGATACCAGCTGCCTATAGTCTGCGCGGCGTTTACCGCACAGCTTAAATTAAAAATCATTTTTTGTCACCGTATTTTTCGTTATAGCAATTTATGCAGCGTGTAATTATTTCAACAGCTCTTTCCCTGTCGCCTATTTCGTCCACGGCGGTCTGCTTGCCCTCTAACTGCTTGTAAACCGAGAAGAAGTGGCGCATTTCGTCAAACAAATGGCTCGGCAGATCATGCACGCTGCGGTAGTCATTATAGGTCGGGTCCTTAAAGGGAATAGCTATAATTTTTTCGTCGTTTTTGCCGCCGTCCAGCATTGTAAGCACCCCTATCGGGTAGCACTCAACCAGCACCAGTGGATCAATAGGCTCATTGCAGAGCACCAGAACATCCAGCGGGTCGCCGTCGTCCGCCAGAGTACGCGGAATAAAGCCGTAGTTTGCGGGGTACTGCATTGAGGTATACAAAATTCTGTCAAGAATTATGCAGCCCGTTTCCTTATCCAACTCATATTTTTTCTTATCGCCCCTTGTAATTTCTATTACCGCCAGAAAATCCTCGGGTTTTATGCGGTTTTCGGATACATCATGCCATATATTCATATTTTTTCCTCATTTCGGTAATTTTTTTAATTGTCGTCAGTTATCAGTGCTTCGTATTCGGCGTTTAATTTTTCCCATTCGTTCATAGCGGTATCGAGCTCGGTTTCCGCTGAGTCCAGTTCTTCTTTGATTTCTGAAAGCTTTAAATAATCCGATGCGTTTTCTTCCATACCGAGCTCGCACCTCAAGCCGTCGGTTTTTTCTTCGAGCAGCGCCACCCTTTCCTCGGCTTTTGCTATTGCGCGCTCAAGCCGCGAGCGTTCTTTAAGTGGTGTTGTAAAGCTTTTTTTAGGTTTTTCCCTTACTTCAACCGATTTTTCCGGCACTGCTGTCGGCGCTTTTTTGCTGTTTAAATATTGCTCATAGCCGTAGGGGTAGTATTTAACGCCGTCAGGTTCAAAGGATATAAGGCTGCTTGCAATTTTCTTTATAAAATAGCGGTCGTGCGAGACAAAAAGCACCGTTCCCGAAAAATTCAGCAGCATATCCTCAAGCGTTTCCTTTCCCACTATATCCATATGGTTTGTCGGCTCGTCGAGTATTAAAAAATTCGGTCTGCGCTTAAACATTTTGCAAAGCGCAAGCCGCACCCGCTCGCCGCCCGAGAGCATATCAACGGTTTTAAACACCGTCTCTCCGCTGAAAAGAAATGCACCCAGCGCGCTGCGCGCCTCAAAATCGGTAATTCCCGGGAAAGCGCCCATAAAATCATCCAAAACGGTTTTGCTGCTTGAATAAAGCGCGGTTTGCTGGTCGAAATAGCCTATATTCACTCTGGGTCCGAACTTATAAACGCCGCCGAGCGCGGGGGTCTTACCCACCAGGGTTTTAATAAAGGTGGATTTTCCCAGCCCGTTGCCGCCTATAATTCCTATCCGGTCGCCGCGCTTTGCTTCAAGGCTCACTTCCGATAAAACCTCGGTGTAGCCTATCTTAAGTTTATCAACAGAAAGCACATCTTTCACGCCGGGGTCTGACGGCTCAAAATCGGCGCGGAATGTGCGCAGGTCGTAAGCCTCGGGCGCGTCGATAGGCTTCATCCGCTCAATCTGCTTTAGCTTTGATTGCGCCATTGCCGCCTTTGTGGGCTTATAGCGGAATTTTTCCACAAGCTCCGTAAGCCGCTTTATTTCCTTTTTCTGCGCCTCGTATTCCCGCGCCTGCCGCTCGCGCAGCTCCTTTTTAGCCACGGTAAACTGCGTGTAATTGCCCGCATAACGATAGGTTTTTCCGTGTTCAATTTCATAAACGGTATTCACCGTGTTATCTAAAAACATTCGGTCGTGCGATACCACCACAAAAGCCTTTTTATAGCACGAAAGGTATTCTTCAAGCCACTCAACCGCCGAAATATCAAGATGGTTTGTCGGCTCGTCAAGCAGCAGAATATCAGGCTTTGAAAGCAAAAGCTTTAAAAAGGCTATGCGGGTGCGCTGCCCGCCCGAAAATTCAGATAGCGGGCGGTTTTTCTGCTCCTCGGTAAAGCCGAATTGCTTTAGCGCCGCCTCGTATTCCTTTTCAAAATAAAAGCCACCGCATAGGGTAAAGCTGTCAAGCAAGTTCGTATATTCCCGTATATTTTCATCGGTCTGATCGTTTTCCATTTTTTCCTGCGCTGCGGCAAGTCTTTCTTTCATTTCCAAAATATCGGTATAGGCGGAGCGTATCTCGTCCTTCAATGTTCTTTCCTCATCGTCAAAAACCATCTGATCCAAAACGCCTATGCGCGGCTTGCCCGATACTGCAAAAAAGCTGTCCTCGTCGCTGTCCCGTTTAGTAAGAGAGTATTCGCCCGAAATGAGCTTTAAAAGGGTCGTTTTCCCGCAGCCGTTCCGCCCGACTACGGCTATGCGGCTTGCATCGTTTATCTCTATATTAACGGAGGAAAGTATCGGCTGACCCGAAAGCTCAACCACTCCGTTCTGAATTTTAAGCTGCATAAAAAATACCCCCTGTCATGCGACAAGGAGTATTGTACCACTTTTTTTAAGTTTTTGCAACAGGTGGAAATTTTTTAACATTATCAGGTTATTTCTGCATAATATATTCATCGATTGCCTTTGCTGCGGTTTTGCCCGCACCCATTGCAAGAATAACGGTTGCAGCGCCTGTAACGGCGTCACCGCCTGCGTAAACTCCGTCGCGGCTGGTTTTGCCGGTTTCCTCGTTTACAATTATTCCGCCGCGCTTATTTACTTCAAGTTCGCTTGTGGTGGACTTGATAAGCGGGTTGGGGGAGGTGCCGATGGACATTATAACGCAATCAGCCTCAACCTCATACTCGCTGCCCTCAACGGGAACGGGACGCGCGCGACCCGATTCATCGGGTTCGGACAGCTTCATTTCCTGGCAGAGAATACTCTTTACCCAGCCGTCTTCACCCTCAATCTTGATCGGGTTGGTAAGGAATTTAAACTCAATTCCTTCCTCCATTGCATGTTCTACCTCTTCTCTGCGGGCGGGCAGCTCGTTTTCGGTGCGGCGGTAAACCACGGTGACATCGGCGCCGAGGCGCTTTGCGGTGCGCGCCGCGTCCATAGCAACATTGCCGCCGCCTACTATAACCGCCTTTTTAGCGTGCATAACGGGGGTTGCGCTGCCGTCTTTATAGGCTTTCATAAGGTTATTGCGGGTTAAAAACTCATTAGCGGAATAAACGCCGCAGAGCGCCTCGCCCTCAATTCCCATAAAGCGTGGCAGCCCCGCACCCGAGCCGATAAACACCGCCTCGTAGCCCATATCGAAAAGCTCGTCAACCGTAACGGTTTTGCCGATTATAACATTGGTATCGATCTCAACGCCCAATTGCTTTAAGGTGTCAACCTCTTTTTTAACTATAGCTTTGGGCAGGCGGAACTCAGGTATTCCGTAAACCAAAACGCCGCCCGCGGTGTGCAGAGCCTCAAAAACCGCAACCTTGTAGCCCTTTTTGGCAAGGTCGCCGGCACACGTAAGCCCCGAGGGACCCGAGCCTACCACCGCCACCTTATGACCGTTTGGCTCCGGGCGGGTAATATTGCCCTTTGCGTGCTCATTGTGCCAGTCGGCAACAAAGCGCTCCAGCCTGCCTATACCCACAGGCTCGCCCTTTATGCCGCGCACGCACTTTGCCTCGCACTGCTTCTCCTGCGGACATACTCTGCCGCAAACGGCGGGCAGGCTTGAGGACTGCGCTATTACCCTGTAAGCGCCCTCAAAGTCGCCCTCCTTTACCTTTTCTATAAACGCCGGGATATGAATATTAACGGGGCAGCCCGAAACACAGGGCATATGCTTACAGTTAAGGCAACGTGCAGCCTCTTCAAGCGCGGTTTCCTCGCTGTAACCGAGGGCAACCTCGGAAAAATTGTGATTGCGCACATCGGGTGCCTGAACCGGCATCTCGTGCTTTTTGGGATCCATATTAACAGCCATTATTACCGCGCCTCCTTTTTAAATAAATTGCAGGTTTCTTCATATGCGTGTCTCTCGAAATCGCGGTACATGGCGCCGCGCTTCATAGCCTCGTCAAAATCGACTTCAAAGCCGTCGAAATCGGGGCCGTCAACACAGGCGAACTTTGTCTGCCCGCCCACGGTAAGGCGGCAGCCGCCGCACATACCCGTGCCGTCAATCATAATCGGGTTCATTGAAACAACCGTTTTAACACCCGCAGGCTTGGTGGTTGCAACAACAAACTTCATCATAATAAGCGGACCTATTGTTATAACTTCGTCGTAATTTTCGCCCGCGTCGATAGCCTCTTTAAGCGGGGCGGTAACAACGCCCTTTGTGCCGTAGGAGCCGTCGTCGGTCATTATCGTAAGCTTATTAGAGCAGGCGGAGAACTCATCCTCCAAAATGACTAAATCCTTATTACGGAATCCGACTATGGTGTGCACCTCGCAGCCTTCGGCGTGCAGCTTTTCGGCTATGGGCAGCGCAATTGCGCAGCCTACGCCGCCGCCCACAACGCAGACCTTGCGCAGCCCCTCTGTTTCGGTAGGTTTACCCAGAGGACCCGCAAAATCGGCAAGGCAGTCTCCCACGTTTTTATGATTCAGCTTTTCGGTGGTAGCGCCCACAATCTGAAAGATAATTTTAACCGTGCCTTTCTCGCGGTCAAAGCCTGCGACGGTGAGCGGTATGCGCTCGCCGTCTTCATCGGTGCGGAGGATAATGAACTGACCCGCTTCGGCTTTTTTAGCCACAAGCGGCGCTTCAATGTCCATCATGGTAACGGTTGGGTTCAGGTTTCGTTTGCTTACGATCTTAAACATTTCTTGGTATCATTCCTTAAATAGATTTAAAAATCCACCTCAGTGCCGTAGTAGGTGCATTTGAACAGCTTTGCCATAGCGGCGGGGTCAATTGCGCGGGGGGTAGAGCCTGTGCATGCGTCGCCCACGGCGTTAACGGCTATTTCGTCAACCTTTGCGTTGAATTCAGCCTCATCAACACCGAATTCCTTTAAGGTGTGCGGTATATTAAGCTCATCGTTCATCTTATCGATGAGCGCGCAGAGGTTTTCTATAAGCCCCTTGTTGCTGTTGCCGGGCAGACCGAGCATTCTTGCGATATCGGCATATCTCTCGGCGGCTCTGCCGTCATGCGCGTTGTACTTGATAACATACGGCAGATAAATTGCGTTTGCGCAGCCGTGCGGCAGGTGTCTGTCCTTCATGCTGCCCTCGTGGAAAGCGGCGCCGGTTTTATGAGCCATTGAGTGAACTATGCCGAGCAGAGCGTTTGAAAACGCCATACCTGCAAGGCACTGTGCGTCATGCATGGCGGCGCGGGATTCGCGGTTGCCGTTATAGGATGACGGCAGGTAAGCCGTAACCATCTCAATTGCCTTCATGGCAAGCGCGTCGGTATAGGGGCTTGCAACGGTCGAAACATAAGCTTCGATTGCGTGGGTCAGGGCGTCCATACCGGTGTGAGCCACAAGCTTCTGCGGCATTGTCTGCGCAAGCTCGGGGTCAACTATTGCAACATCCGGGGTAATATTAAAATCTGCGAGCGGGTACTTAATGCCCTTTGAGTAATCGGTGATTACAGAGAAAGCAGTAACCTCTGTCGCTGTTCCCGAGGTGGAAGATATAGCACAGAATTTAGCTTTCTGACGAAGCTCGGGGAAATTGAACGGAACGCAGAGCGATTCAAAGGTAACATCGGGGTATTCATAGAACGCCCACATAGCCTTTGCCGCGTCAATCGGAGAGCCGCCGCCGATTGCTACTATCCAATCGGGCTGAAATTTACGCATGGCTTCGGCGCCGCGCATAACGGTCTCAACAGAGGGGTCGGGTTCAACACCCTCAAACAGCTCTACCTCCATTCCCGCCTCTTTAAGGTAGCCTACTGCCTTATCGAGAAAGCCGAAACGCTTCATAGAACCGCCGCCGACAACGACTATTGCCCTTTTGCCCTTAAGGGTCTTAAGGTTTTCCATTGCATTTTCGCCGAAATAGACATCTCTGGGTAAAGTGAATCTTGACATTTGTCATTCCTCCGTTTTTATTTGGTATCTTCATTATATACAAAATAAACACAAAAAGGAAATATGATTAATATATATCGGGTATATATCACAGTATATGTCAGTTTTCTACTTAAAAGGTTAAATTTTTTAAGATATCCTTACAGCAGACAGCACCTTTATCCGATTTTCCGCAGCGCAAAAACGGATCTGCATATCCTTAAAGGTAAATCCGTATACCCTGTCAGGGTCGTTTTGATAATGCGGGCGCGGGTCTTCGGCTAAAATTTTCCTTAATTGCAAAAACGTTTCTTCCTCCAAGTTATCCGCAATGCTTTCGGGAATTTCCACCGCCGCCCTTTCCCCGAATTTTTCATCCGCAAAGCCGCAGACTGCATCCGGGTATGAATCGGCAAAGCTTAAATAAGGCTTTATATCGTAAATCGGAGTACCGTTCATCATATCGATTCCCGAAACCTCAAGCACTGCGCCGAGCTTTTCATCAAAGCTTATTTTTTCAAGTCTTACGGCGGAAAGCCCTATGGGATTCGGGCGGTTGGGCGAGCGGGTCGCAAAAACACCCATGCGTTTATTCCCGCCGAGCCGCGGCGGGCGCACCGTAGGCGACCAATCGCCGCCGTCAAATCCCGAAAACTGCCACAAAAGCCATATGTGCGAATATTTGTCCAGTCCGCGCACGGCTGATATATCGCGATATTCAGGCTCGAAAATGATTTTTCCGCACAGCTCCTTTACAATTCCGCTCTGCCGCGGCAGCCCGAATTTTTCGGGAAAATCGGTATATATTTTCGCTATCGGGCGCATTATCCGTCTTCCCCGGATGATGTGTCCGATGAAGCGGGCGGCTCAGGCGACGAGCTTTCGGAGGATGAGGAGGACGGAGTATCGGGCTGTGAGGTTGAGGTGTCGGAAGAAGTATCCGACGGCGTTGATGATGAAGATGTGTTTTCCGACGAGGTTACCGTAGACGATGACCCGGAAGAAGACGATGGAGAGCTGCTTGAAGACGGCGACGACGAAGAAGACGCGGCAGATGAGGAATTATAATAGATAGGCGTTTCAACCTTTGCGCCCTTTTTATAGTAGCCTATGCCCTTTTTAACAACATCCTCGCTGTCCTCAAATTCCTTTTTCTCAAGTCCCTTATGCACCTCCGCCATAACATCGCGCCAAATTTTTGCCGCCGCACCGCCGTTATAAATATTGTGCGATAAATCGAAGCCGTACCACACGGAGCCTACATAATAAGGAGAGCCTGCAACCATCCATAAATCATAGGATTCGCTTGAGGTGCCCGTTTTGGCATAAGCCTTAAGATTATAGTTAAATCCCCTTATTCCGCTGCCCGTACCCTCGCTGCCGTAAACTACCTCCCGCAAAAGGTGGTTCATTATGGTAGCTGACGCAGGACTTATCACCTGCTCGCCGGTTTCATCGTATTTAATTACGGTATCTCCGTTTGCGTGCTTAATTTCGTAATATGTCGTAGGTCTGTGGTAAACGCCTTGGTTTCCGAAGATTGCGTAAGCCGCGGCGGATTCGGTAGTGGTAATGCCGTAGTGCGTGCCGCCGAGAGCCAGCGCCGCAAGGTTTTTATCCGCCTCTACCAAATGCCTGCAGTGCAGCTTTTGAGTTAAGAAATTATATGATTCCGTAACCCCTACCTCCTGCAGCAACCGCACGGGGATAGTGTTCATTGACTTGCGTATTGCGTAGTTAAGGGAAACCGTGCCCTTATAGTAGCCGTACCATTCCTTCGGCCCGCTTTTGCCGTCGGCATAGTATTTTTCTATCGGCTTATCGAGCACACGGGAGGTATAATCCACAATATCCTTATCTATTGCCAGCGCGTAAACGCCTATCGGCTTCATGGTAGAGCCGGGCTGACGCGGCGAATCGGTAGCGCGGTTAAGCCCGCGGTTTGTGGTTTTCTCGCCCGCTCCCCCCACTATTCCGACTATATGGCCCTTATAGTCCATAACCGTCATAGCAGACTGCGCGTGCGCGGTGACTCCGTTATCATAGGTCGCCTTTTGGGGGAAATAAGTATCAATATTTGTGTAGACCTTTTCCATTTGCGCCTGTATATCGGGCTTTAAGGTAGAGTATATTTTAAAGCCGCCGTTATAGAACATGGTAGAAGCCATTTGAGTATTCAGGTTATATTTTTCCGCAAGATCGTCTATTACCTGGTCTATCAGCGCGTCGACAAAATAGCTGTTTATTTCACCCTCGTATTCATCCTTCTGCGAATCGTCTATTTTAAGCTCGGTGTTATACGCCTTATCGTACTCATCGTAGCTTATCATCTTAAGCTCCAGCATTTTATCAAGCACCGTTTGCCGCCGCTTTTTGTTTTCTTCCGCACCATTTTCGGTTATGGGGTTAAACCTTGACGGGTTTTTGGTTATTGCCGCAAGAGCTGCGCACTCGGTTAAATTAAGCTCGCTTACATCCTTATTAAAATAGTAGTTTGCCGCCACCTGAACGCCGCAAATACCGTTGCCGAGAGAAATCGTGTTAAGGTAGGCTTCAAGTATTTCTTTTTTTGAGAGCTTGCGGGTTATAAGGGTTGCGCGCACAATTTCACGGAATTTGCGCATCGCGTCGCGATCCTTGTCGTTCGTGACATTTTTTATAAGCTGCTGCGTTATGGTAGAGCCGCCGAATTCGGTGGAGTTGAATTTCAAAAGCTTATTACCCACAGCCGCAAAGGTTCGTTTCCAATCGACTCCGCGGTTTTCGTAAAACCGCTCGTCCTCAATTGCGATAAAGGCGTTGCCCAATTGCTTGGGCATTTTATCGATTCCCGCCCACAGGCGGTTTTCGCTGCCGTGCAGTCGGCGGTATTCCTCCCACTGCCCCTTCTCATTCTGAACATATATGACAGTGGTCATGTTCATTTCCATATTTTTAATGTTGCTTACAATTTTATTGGATGAGAAAAAGTCTATCTTCCTGTCCGATTTTATATAAGTGGGAATAACAAAGATCAAAAAAACAGTCGTTACAATAAGCAAACCCGATAAAAACACGGTCAGCTTTTTAAAAATCTTTTCCATAGTTCCCTGCCCTTCCTGTATACTGATTTGATTATAACACTAACTTGCTTATTTATCAAATATTTTTTAAACATTCATAATGTATTTAAAAATCAGTAATATAATTCATAGGTATGGGGGAATACGGATGCTTAAATTAGAAAATATCAAAAAAGATTATATTACAGGGGATACCGCGGTGCACGCGCTTAAAGGCGTGAGCGTTGAATTTCGCAAAAGCGAATTTGTATCGATACTCGGTCAGTCGGGCTGCGGTAAAACTACGCTGCTTAATATTATAGGCGGGCTTGACAGGTACACAAGCGGAGAGCTTTATATAGGCGGCAGGGCTACAAGCGATTTTCGCGACAGGGACTGGGATAACTACCGCAACCATTCGGTAGGCTTTATTTTCCAAAGCTATAACCTTATTCCGCACCAATCGGTGCTTTCTAACGTTGAGCTTGCCTTAACGCTTACGGGCGTTCCGCGCGCAGAGCGCCGCCGCAGAGCGGCTGAAGCGCTTGAAAAGGTAGGGCTTGCCGACCAGCTTAATAAAAAGCCGAACGAAATGTCGGGCGGGCAAATGCAGCGCGTAGCCATTGCCCGCGCGCTTGTAAACGACCCCGAAATACTGCTTGCCGACGAGCCGACCGGCGCGTTAGACAGCGAGACCTCGGTTCAGATAATGGAGCTTTTAAAGGAAATATCCAAGGATAGGCTCGTGATAATGGTTACCCACAACCCAGAGCTTGCCGAGCGGTATTCCACTCGTATTATAAGGCTGCTTGACGGAAATATTACGGACGATACCATGCCCTACTCGGGTGACGAGGAGGAAAAAACGGAGAAAAAAAGCGGCAAGCGCCCCTCGATGTCGTTTTTAACGGCGCTTTCACTATCCCTCAACAATCTTATGACCAAAAAGGCGAGAACCTTTTTAACCGCCTTTGCGGGGTCTATCGGCATTATAGGCATAGCGCTTATTTTATCCCTTTCAAACGGCGTAAACGCATATATCGCGCGTGTTGAGCAGGAAACGCTTTCAAGCTATCCGATAACGATTGAGCAGGCGGGAATGGACATAAGCCAATTAGTAAGCGACCTTATGGGAAAAAACGAGCCGAGCGGCGACCGCGAGGACGGCAAAATTTACAGCAACAATGTTATGACCGAAATGATGTCTACCATGGTGAACGGCATTTCGGCGAATAATCTTTCGGAATTAAAGAAGCATATTGAAAAAACCTCCGCCTTTTCGGATAATTCAAGCGAGATTGAGTATAAATATTCAACGGTTATGAATATTTACGATGAAAAGGGCAATCGCGTAAACCCGAATACCGTGTTTTCCACCGTATTCCCCGAAAGCCAGAGCAGTGGCAGCGGGAATATGCAAATGTCCTCCTCTTTTTCCAATACCGAGGTATGGACGCGCCTTTTTGAAAACAAGGAATTTTTGAAAAAGCAGTATGACGTTATTGCGGGGCGTATGCCTGAGAAATACAACGAAATTGTGCTTGCGGTGGATAAAAACAACCAGATAAGCGACTACGCGCTGTATTCTTTGGGACTAAAGGATTCGGCAGAGCTTGAAGAAATGATGAAAAAGGCGCAGGCGGGCGAAAAAATAGAGCCTACCGCAGAGGTAAGCTACTCCTACGACGATATTTTGGGGCTTAAATTTAAGCTGCTTTGCAATACCGATTATTTTGAAAAGAATGCCGACGGCACCTGGAGCGATAAAACAGAGGATTCGCTCTACGTTTCTTCAAGGCTATCTTCGGCGGCAGAGGATATAACCGTAGTGGGAATAATAAGGCCCGCCGATTCGTCGGTTGCAAATCAGACAAGCGGCTTTGTGGGCTACCCCGAATCGCTTATGGAACACCTTATAAACAAGGTGAATGACAGTGAAATAGTAAAGGCGCAAAAGGCCGAGCCCGAAAAGGATGTTTTCACGGGCAGACCCTTTGAGACCGACGCGGATAATATGACCTACGAGCAATTAACGGCATATATAGCCACCCTGCCCGAAAAGGAGCAGGCGGAATATCACGCGTATATAAACCAAATGACCGCCGCAGGGCAGACCAAGGAGCAGATAACCGAGCAGTTTAAAACGGCTATAAAGGAAAAAAGCAATAACGCCACGTATGACGGCAATTTGAAACTTATGGGCGTATCAAGTCTTGATGAGCCGTCGGTTATAAATATATATCCCAAGGATTTTGAGGCTAAGGAGAAAATTTCCGACCTTATAACCGAATACAACAAGGGCGTTAAGGATACCGAAAAAATAACCTATACCGATTATATAGGGCTTATGCTTTCATCGGTTACAACAATTATAAACGCAATAAGCTATATTTTGATTGCGTTTATCAGTATTTCGCTTATAGTGTCATCCATTATGATAGGCATTATAACCTATATCTCGGTTTTGGAGCGCACGAAGGAGATAGGCGTGCTGCGCGCGATGGGCGCCTCGAAAAAGGATGTTTCCCGCGTGTTCAACGCCGAAACGCTTATAGTCGGCTTCGCAGCGGGAGCAATAGGTATTTTAATAACGCTCCTGCTGCTCATCCCGATAAACGCGGTGATTGCCGCCGTGACCGATATTTCGGGGCTTGCGGTGCTGCCGTTTGCGGGAGGCGCCGCGCTGGTTATAATAAGCATGCTGCTGACACTTATATCAGGCTTATTCCCGTCAAGAGTGGCGGCAAAAAAAGACCCCGTTACCGCACTTCGCAGCGAGTAAAAACAAAATGGTTACAAAATAAAAATTCCTATTGAAATTTTCCGTCGAAAGGCTTATACTTGTAAAGTATCATTTTAAGCACTTGGCAGGGGCCACCCTGTCAAGTGTAATATTTCACGGAGGAATTTTAATGCTGAAAAGAATTTTACCGCTGGCATTGGCGCTCTGCATGCTGACGATGGCGGGCTGCAAAAAGGAACAGGACAGATTAAGCGTGGATAAGGGCTCTGAGCCGTCTATAGTCTCGGAGACCAAGCCTGTAACATATAAAAACCCGCTTACAGGTGTTTCGGGTATATCCGAAGAAAAAACCAAAAACCGTCCGGTTGCGGTTATGATAAATAACATTTCAACCGCTCAGCCGGTGCAGACAGGACTTAACAAGGCGGATATTATTTACGAAACCGAGGTTGAGGGCGGAATTACCCGTCTTATGGCGGTTTTTCAGGATATAACCACCGCTGAAAAAATCGGAGCCATCCGCTCGGCTCGCTACCCTTATGTTGACCTCGCAATGGGTCACAATGCGATCTATGTTCATTGCGGACAGGATAATACCTACTGCGCTCCCCACTTAAAGGATACCGACGATATTGACCTTATGGTAAAGAATTACGGCGTTCGTATAAAGAACGGACTGGCTACTGAGCATACCCTCTACGCCTACGGCGAAAAGCTTTGGAGCTCGGTGCAAAACGACGGTCACAAAACAACCGCTTCGACCGCCGCGCCGTGGGTAAGCTTCGCCGAGGAGGACGCTCCCGTAGCTCTTGAAAACACCGCAAATACAGTCGATATCAAGGCTTCTGCCAGCTACCGCACTGTATTCAAGTATGATGCGGCAAAGGGCAAATACACAAGATATTACGGCAACACCATTCGTAAGGATTATTTCACCGGTGAAACCGTGGATATGAAGAATGTGTTTATTCTTTTTACCACGATCCGCAATTATTCCGATAATTACCACCGTCAGGTAATGCTTGAAAGCGGCGACGGCTACTACTGCGTAAACGGCACGTATACCGCAATCAAATGGAGCAAGGGAGCTGCCAAAAACGGTTTTAAATTCACAAAGGCAGACGGAAGCGAGCTTACGGTAAACCCCGGAAACAGCTGGGTCAGCATTGTAAACATAGGCAATAATCCCACCTTCAGCTGATAAGCGGTTTTACCGATAATCAAGGGGCGCGTTACATAAATCCGCGCCCCTTATGAATTTCTTTAAAAAAAGCTTGAAATTTAAAGCTTAATGTGATAGAATGGTTGCGTTGGGTTCTTAAAACGATGCTTTCGCACCGCACAGACCCTGTTTAATATAACACTATGGGGGCGTAGCTCAGCTGGGAGAGCGTACGGTTCGCATCCGTAAGGTCGAGAGTTCGATCCTCTTCGTCTCCACCAAAAAGCACGGCAAATCTCATTAGAGATTTGCCGTGCTTTTATACTATAAAAGATATTTTTTCTTTACACGTTCCAAAACCTTTCCGATCGGTTTTTCAAATATAAGCAGGAATACCACATTTGAAACTGCATAAACAACCGTAAACTGCACAGCCGATATAACGGCGGCAATATAACGCGATATATTGAAATATCCGTCCGCCCACAGCACCGTCCATACATCCATAAGCAGCGAATACATCACTCCTGAAACGACGGCATAAATCACCAAGGCAATCCTACTGCGCTTCAGCGGATCTGCCGCAACCCCCGCAATAAATCCTACTATTCCCCAGCTGAACATTTGAAACGGCGTCCAGGGGCCCTGCCCGAAATAAAAATTCGATATGACAGCCGAAAGCGCCCCGGTCATAAAGCCCGCTTCACTGCCGAAATACATTGCGGTAATAACTACCGTTGCGGTAACCGGTTTAAAGCCCGGGATCGGTGCGAAGATAAACCGTCCGATTACGGATATTGCCACCATTACGGCTATAATTGTCAGCCTTCGGACATCGTTTTCACTGTGCTCGAAATGAAGAAAAAACGGGACGCAGGAAAGCACCGTTACGCATAGCGATATCCATGCATACTGTTTTTCCTTAAAAATCAATGCGCCTGACAAAACGACTGTGGGAATCACAAAGCAGAGTATTATATAGGACAATCGCTTCTTCATTTGCAGATGCCTCTGCTTTTTTCGGCACAGGAAATAACCTGCGCGACCGTCACCGCGTTTTTCCAGACATTCCGCGCCATGCGGTTGGCGGCGGTAGTGTAAAAATTATTTTCCGAAAAGAATTTTTCCGGCACGGCGGCGGACAGTATCTCTCCGTCAAAGAAAAGGGCGCATCTGTCTGCGTTTTCGGCGGCAAATTCCACATCGTGAGTGACCGTGAGAATCGTCAAGCCGTCATTTTTAAGATCAATCAGAATTTCCTTCAGTTTTTTCTTTGAATAGGCATCCAAGCCCTTTGTAGGCTCGTCGAGCAAAAGTATTTCGGGCTCGAGCAAAAGCATTTTTGCAATAGCGCACTTTTGCTGCTCGCCGCCGCTCAAATCAAACGGATGCTTGCAAAGAAGCCGCGATATGCCGATTTTTTCTGCAACCGCGTTGATTTTTTCCCCGCGTTTATCCTTCGGAATATCCAGAGCCTCAAGAATTTCGGCAAAATCCTCACGCACATTGTCCTTAATAAAAACGGTCAGCGGATTTTGCGGAAGATACGCAAGCTTTTTTCGGTATAAGGAATTGCCCTTATAATCCTTTATCGGCTTCCCGCCAATTAAAACCTTGCCGCGGTATGCCTTATTAAGACCCGATATAACATTGAGCATTGTGGTTTTTCCCGCACCGTTGCCGCCGAGAACGCAGTAAATTTCACCGCGGTGCACCCGAAGAGAGGCAGCCCTTAAAATATCCGGCAGATCCCTCTCATAACGGAACCATACGCCCTTCAGCTCTATGGCAATATCCTCGCTCGGTCGGTAATCCTCGTACCTCGGCTGATAGTCCGTATCGGAAAAATATTTTTGCAGAAACGCCCTGCCCTCCCTTACGGTAAGCGGGCATTCATCATGAATACCTAGAGCGCCGAATATCCTCACAGCGCTCGGAAGTCCGCAGAGCATCGGTTGATCCTTATGTATTTCGGCAAGCGAAGCGCCGATATCTCTCGGCGGGGCATAAAGCAAAACTCTGCCGTTTTCCATAACAAGAACCTTATCGGCAATCGGAAAGACCTCCTCAAGCCTGTGCTCAACCAGAATAATCGTAAGCCCCAGCTCCCGATTAAGCTTTTGGAGCGTTGCGATGAAATCAGCCGCGGCTATCGGGTCCAGCTGACTTGTCGGCTCATCAAGAATCAATATTTCGGGCTGCATTACCATAACCGAAGCCAGATTCAAAAGCTGCTTCTGACCGCCCGAAAGCTCGTCCGTATTTTTGCGGAACCAGCTTTCTATTCCGAAATAGCCCGCCATTTCCCCGACCCGTCTGCGAATCACCTCGGTTGGAATGCCCATATTTTCAAGACCGAAGGCAAGCTCGTGCCAAACCTTATCGGTCACTATCTGATTATCGGGATTCTGAAGAACATAACCGATCTCACAGGCGCTCATTTTTTCGTCAAGCTCCTGCTGCAAAATTCCCTTATAATATATTTTTCCGCTTACATTGCCCGCAGGAGCCAATTCCCTTTTGAGCAATTTGAGCAGAGTAGTTTTGCCGCAGCCCGATTCGCCGCAGACAACTATGAACTCCCCGCTTTCAAGCGACAAATTTACGTGCTCCACCGCATTTTGTTCCGCTTCGGCATAACGGAAGCTCAAATCCTCGATACGCAATATTTCCATACAAGAGCCTCCTTTACTTCGATAATAAACGGACAAAACGATAAAATTCCGAACGCGGCATAAACCGATACCGCAAAGGGAGTCACGGGAAGCCGGCTTATGCGCGGATAATAGTAAAAATCAAGCTTTGAAAACGCGAAGCCCGCTAAAGTAAACATAAGAAGCGCCGCACAGATTGCCAAAAGAATTCCGTCATGCGTATGAAAACGGAAGAGTGAAAAGCTGCTTCTGCCCTTCATTCCGTAGCCCCTTGCCCTCATTGAATCCGAGGTCTCCATAGAATTTTCAATCGATCTTGATATCATAGCCGTGAATACGCGCCCGGCATTTTTGATTTTGTCGGTATAGCTTTTGGATGAGTACAGCCCCATTGCTTTTTGAGCCCTGCTCACCGTCTTCATCTGCCGCTTAAACCTCGGGACGAATCGGAGCGCCATTGACAAAACAAGAGACAGCTTGGGAACGGCTCTGCCGAAAAGATAAAGAAATTTATCGCTCGACATAACGGCACCGAAGGCTTTGCACCACAGCATAACTCCGATTACCGTAACCGCAATGGCGGCACCGTAAATAAACGCCTCTGCTGTTACGGGGTTTCCGTTCAGGAAAAACAGCGGGGTCACGCCGTTATGCGAGAACAGCGGATTAGTAACCGCTACCATTAAAAACATCGGGACATAAAAGCCGATATCCGAAAGCACCTGACGCCTGCGCGATATGATTGCCGAAAAGGCGCAGGCACCGAGCAGCGCCGAAAGCTGCAAAACGGGATTCGGCACAAACATCACAACCAGAAGCACCGATAAAAAATATGTCATAAGCACCGTTGGGTGATAATTTCCGAACGCCTTCATTTTTCCTCACCGCCTACAAAATAACAGCCCACATCCGTACCGAGGCTGCAGGTATATACCCATTCGATGACCTGACCGTCCCGCAGCTTATATTTAGAACAGCCGTAATTCGGGAACTCGCCGTCAACACGGTACATCCAGCCCGACAGCGGCCCGCAGGAGAATTCGTAAAGATAGTTTATACCCTGAATATATACGCTCCCATAGCTGTTTTCATCTGCCCCCTGAAATTCCATTTGTATCCTGTTATAGCGCACGGCTCTGTCCAAAATATCAAAAACTGTATCGCCCTCGCGCAGCACATATTCGGTTTCGGGGAGGATAATGCCGTCGGGCGGAACAAATTCATCGGATTGCAGGGCGGGCTCGAGATTGCCGTAATTATCAAGTATCGTATCACAGCGAATACTGATTTTAACCGTTTCACTCTCGGAGGTTATATCGTCGATATGCGTAAGATAATACTCGTCCACCGATTGAATATGCGTACCGTTGATAACCGCCGCAACAATCAGAATAATCGCAAATACCGCAAGAATATCCTTTTTCATACCGTACCTCTCCCCTCTTTTTCGGTTTATTCGTCTTTATAAAGAGCCGCCAGCTCCTCCATTTCGGCTTCCTTTTTGCGCCGCTTTAATTTTATGCGCCTGATAAGCAGCACCGCGGTAACGGCGGCAATTACACATAAAACAACCGCGATAACAATTCCGCGAAGTAAATTATCTATCTTGGTTTTTGTTTTAATAACGTCTTCCCAGCGTTCGATTTTCTGCCTGTCGTATTCAGTCAGCGCATTATAGCGTTTTACAATGCCGTCAACCGTTTTTTTATCGCTTATTTTCATTTTGTCAAACGGGTACAGCTTTTTCTTAATATCGGAATTGATTGAGTCTATCTCCGCCTGAACCGCCGCTATTGCCGCCTTTGCGGCGGTGAGCTTTTCAAGGTACTTTTCCTTACCCTCAAAATCCTCCGAATTTTTCAATTTATCAAGCAATGAGGTCACAAGCACATATTGCTCGGTCGAGGGCTTTGCGGGCAGGTTATCCGCCGCCTTTCGGTCGGAAGCGGAAAAATAAAGCAGAGCGGCAGTCTCTTCCGAGTCTTTCGGGCTTTCGGTCACCTTGGTTGTATCGGCAATTTCGGTTATATCAACGCCCGCCTTTTTTGCCGCGTCCGATAAACTGCGGTAATTGCTTACATAGCGCCTTTCCCCCTCGGGAAGAGAATAATAAGCGGCAAGCAGCTCTTTAATTTCATTTGCCGACGCGCCTATGCCGTCAATGCGCGCTTTAAGGTCGTCTATGCGTTTTTTAAGCGCCGTGCTTTGTTCGCCGCGGAAATCGTAAAGCGCCCTCATTCCGTTTTTATATCTCCAAAGCGCCGCCATGGTATAAAGCGTTTGTTCGCTCGCCATTGTATTTGATTTATCGGGCAGTGAGGTGGGATTATCGGGGTCGTAGGTAAAGGAATGAATAAACCCGCCGTCCGCCATTCGGTATTTCAATATACCGTCAAGTAATGTATTTCCGTTTTTCATAAACCGTTTATCTGTCAAAGGGTCAATTCCGAGCGAGCAGAGCGCCACTACCACCTGATCGGTGCTTTCAACGTTTTCCGTTCCCCAGCTTGCAAAATCGCCCGTATCAAGCTGCTGTTTTGAAAGACATTCAAGCGCTTCGTCCACTATTTGATAAACGGCTTTGGTAACCTTTTTTTTATTGACTCTTTGAGTATAGGTATAGCTTTTCTCGCTGTTGTAATAGGGCGCCAGCGCCTGCAGAGCCATTGCCGTAATATCGGCGTCGGCGGTTTTTCCGCTTAAAGCAAAGCCGCCGTCGGTCAACTGCTGCTTTATTATTTCAACTATTATATCGTCGCGGGTGTAATAAGCGCCTTCAGGTACTTCGTAACTCATGCTGTCAAGCGTTATAAGCCCCCATATCCAGCCGTTAATGCCCTGCCTGCCGAGCGGCGTTGTTTTGCCGCGGTCATAGGTGCCGTCGGCAATAAGGTTTATGCTTTTCCCGCCGCTGTCCTTTCCTATATTCGTAGGGTCGCCGCCCATTGCAAGAACCGCAAGGGCAATCCTGTGCCACTCGGTGGCCTTGGCGGCGCTGAGCTTGCCCGATTGCTTATACCTTTCCTCTATCCTGTCCTTAATAACGGCAAGATAGCCCGCGTTGTTGTCCTTAATTCCCAGTCTGCCAAGTCCTATAGGAAACCAGTCCCCGGGGGTAGTTCCGGCAAGCTCCAGAAACTTATCGTTTATTAGAAAACCGTCGGAAGCAGAGCCTACATCGCTTTTTTTCCATTCGATAATCCCTTTCGCAACGGACATTATGTCGTATGCTCCGCTGCTGTGCGGCGTATCGGCGCAAACACACACCGAACATGTAAAAACCGTGATAATAAGTAAAATCACGGCGGTTATCCGTTTTAACATGCGTTTGCCCTCTTTTCTCAATCGGTTTTTTTGATGATTTTCGGTTTTATAAACACAATTACCGCCGCAGACGCGGCAGCTGCCGCCGCAACAGCGATAATTACAACGGGAATCACAGAGCGGCTGCCTGTCTTTTCGGCGTTGCTCCCCGTTTCGTTTTCTGTCTTCACATCCGCAGAGTCGGTACTGATTATTGCGGAGTCTTCTTCGGATACCGCCGCATCGGATACCACGCCGGGGGAAGAACCGGACGGTGCTTTTTCGCCGCCGCCATGTGCGCTCCCTGCGGTTTCCGTTTTATTTTGAGTGCTGTTATTGCTTTTTGAAGAATTGTTTTCGGATTTGCCGCCCGTATTTGACAAAGCGCTGTTTAAGGATTTTGCGGCTTCGTCAACGCGGCTTTGGCTTGCGTTTAATTCCGCCATAACCGCTAAAGCGTTCTCATATGCCTTTTTCACGCACGCTTTTGACATGTCTCCCGCCGACGCTTTACATATTGCCATAGTCAGCGCGTCCTTATCAGCAACCGCAAAGTAACCTGCGGTGGGCTGATTTTCAACATCGGGAATTTCCGTACCCATAGCGCCGAAGCCTCCTATGTCCGCGCCGTAGCCCAAAGTGAATTGCACCCTTATAACATCGCCGTCAGATGGGTAGCAATCCGCAAAGCCTACGTTCGGAAATATATTGTTTACCGAGTACATCCAACCCGAACCGTTTGTAAATGCGAATTCACCGAGATACCCCGACCAGTTCTTTTTGTAATCCTCGGGGTCGTAAAATGTCATGGTGCTTTTAAGGTGCGGAATAAGTATTTCGGGAATTTTCGGGGAAAGATTGAGCTTTTTCGGATTTGCGGGAACGCCGCTTTTTTGATAATTATTATATTTCGCGCCCGCGGCTGTTCCGTCGGCAATGTAGGCGAGATAAAACGATGATTTTACCGTGCCGCCGTAATATCCCACATAACCGCTGTTGTGCAGCAGTCTTACCAGCTGCTCGGCGGCGGTTTCGCCCTCATAAATCGATACTTCAATCGGTTTTACAAGATAACCGCAGCCTATGGTGAAAAGTTCCACACTCCATACGGCGTTCCCTATCGGTTCGCCGGGCTGCGCTTTTTTATAGGTAATGCGGTAGGTAATGGTTTTCTTTTTTCCGCCGTCGGAAGAGGCGGAAACAGTAACGGTATTTTCGCCGCTTTTCTCAAAAACCAGTGTGTAGCTTGTTTTTTCATTGTCATCCCAGGTTGGTTCCACCTTTTTACCGTTCAGCTTAACGGTCGCCCTTATTTTCACGCCTGCGGAATTTCTCGCCCATACGTCAAAGGTCTTTTTGCTGCCGCGCTGAACCGTGTTATCGGTAAGCGTGGTGGTTAATGACGGTCCCGCAGCCGCGCTGACCGATAGGTTAGCGGGCAGCAGCATAACAAAAATTATTACCGCGCAATAAAATATGCCGAAAGTTCTTTTTACCGTTTTCATAAAACATCCTTTTAAGCAGATACGGGGATGCGGCGCAAAGCCGCATCCCTTGCTGTTTTAAATCAGTGTGTTTTTCTCTTTTTATCTGAGAAATATGCAATACCCAAAAGGCTGATAAGCATAACCGAAGCGCATAACGGCATATCTGAGGTATCCCCTGTTTTGGGTATACCGGCGGAATTATTCGCGCCGTTATTCGTTTTATTTTCTTCCTCGGTTAATTGCTTATCCGTCTTTACAGCGTCCATTCGGGCTTTATAAGCCGCTAAAGCCTTTGCCGCGTCCTCTGCGGTAAGCGCCGCTTCAATAGCCTTACTGCCCTCTGAAATAATGGTTTCAAGCTCTTTCTTTTGGCTGTCTCTGTAATCCGCAAGGCGCTTATAATTTTCAAGCTGCGATTTTGCGGATTCCTTAGCCTGCTGTAAGGTCTGCATTTCAAGCAACGTCTTTTCCGCGCTTTGCAAAACGGCATAGTTTGAAACGAGCGCCTTTAACGACTCATCCAGATTATCGTAAGCGTTTCTCGCACTGTTGACCGAATCGGCGCTTTGCAGAATGACCGTGCCGATAGCCGCGATTTTATTTATAACCTCGTTTACCGAATCGGAGTCCTCGGTTTTCTGCCAGTATACAAGCGGGTATCCGTTGTTGACAAGCGCATATTCGTCCTTTTTGAACGCCGTGCCCAAAAGTTTCGGGAATTCATCGGATTTCATTTCCTCCGGGGTCTTCGCTGCAGCCGCAAAATTGCCGTTTGAAACACCCTTTTCGGTTGCTGAGGAATCATAATAGCAATTTTCAATTGTGTTATCCGAGGTTACAAGACTTGCAATACCGCCCGCACCGTCTATAGAGCTTGTGCCCGTTACGGTAACTTTTCCCGCATTGTAGCAGTTTTTAACGGTATGCCCGTCCTGTGCGCGGCCGACGATACCGCCCGCGGCGTCACCTGTGGTTGTCACGAGTCCCGCGTTATAGCAATCGGTAATAAGCACGTTAACAGAGGTTCCGTTTGAGCTTGTGGCAAGGTGACCCACAATACCGCCGACATTGCCGCTGCGCCCCCCGTAGATACTGCCCGTGTTACAGCAAGCTGAAATTGTACTTTCGCCGCCGTCGCGAACGGTTCCTACTATTCCGCCGCTGTAACCCGAAGCGTAAATATCCGCGCCGTTTCGGCAGTTAATGAAATCCGCGCCGTTGCTCCAGTTTGCAATGCCGCCTATAAATGAGAGGTTACTCTGACCTATCTCGCCGCTTGCAACGCTTACATTTTTAATTACGGCGTTTTTGCAGACATAGCCGAACAAACCGCCCGTTTTGGAATAAAGGTTATCGATAACATAGCCCTGTCCGTCGAACATACCGTCAAACTGGAATTTGCTCGATTTGCCTATGGGCGTCCAGTTTTCAAATTTACCGAGGTCAATATGCGCAGTAAGCATTACCGTTTTGCCCGAGAAGTTTTCACCGCCGTTTACACGGTCGGCAAATGCTTTCAGCTCATCGGCTGTTGATATTTCAAGACCTGCGCGAACGGGGGCTTCCTCCCCCGTTGCTTTCTGCCCCGCAAGTATGGGATAACCGCCGTTTATATTGTCCGCGTCCTTTGCAAACGCACCGCCGAGAACGACTGCAAACGCGTCCGCTTTCATTTCCGTCTCGGTTTCGGCGGCTGCCGTGCCGATGACCGTACCTACCTCGTCGCTGCCTTCATCGGTAAACACACCGCCCTGCTTTGTGTTTGACGAATTAAGATAATAAACGTTTTGAAGTTTCAGAACCGTTTCGCAAACACTTCCGAAAACGGCTCCCGCGGTTTCAAGCTCGGGAACAATACCTGTATTATAGCAATTTTCAATTACGTTTTCAAGAGTTTTCCCGCCGATGCGGAAGCTGCCGACAATACCGCCGAGTCCCCATGAACCTTTGCCTGTAAGTTCGCCCGTATTGTAGCAATTTACTATTTTCGCCCTTGCGCCGTTATCCTTGCGCCTGTTCTCGCCCACCTGACCGATAATGCCGCCGCCCGTATAAGAAGACTTTATAACCGCGTGGTTCGAGCAGTTTTCAATATTCGCAAACGCGCCGCCGTCAACAAAGCCGACAATACCGCCGATACCGAACGTACCGCTCATGCTTGCGTAGTTGTGGCAGTTTTTAATTGTAACTGTGGAATTTTCCGCAACAGAACCCGCAATACCGCCGATAGAGGTATGGTAGCTGCCACCGATGCTGCCGCTTGCAATTGTGAGATTTTCAATCAAAGCGCCGTCACCGAGCTTACCGAAAAATCCGTTTACATTATTTGTAAGACCGTTTATATTCCAGACAGAGTGACCATTTCCGTCAAAGTGACCCCTGAAACCGATGGCAACATTATCGGCAATACCGCGCCAATCGTTGATGTTTTTAAGGTTCAAATCTGCCGTAAGTTTAAAGTGTACGCCGGCGGTTACCATTTTTTTATCCGAAACATAGTGATAGAGGTCAACTATGTCGTCGGGCGTTTTAATAATATACGGGTCGTCCTCAGTGCCCTCGCCGTCCCAAGGCATTTTTTCGCGCACCTCAATGGAAACCGAGGTCTTTAAAATGCCGTAATAAATATAAACCGTATCGGTCGTAAGGGCAAGTTCCCCTGTCTCTGAAACCTTATAATCCGTAATTTCCTTTTCCGAGCCGTCGCTGTAACGGGCGGTAACGACCATGCCGGTTTTGTCAAACCGTTCGCCGCCGTAATATCGGGTTTTATTCGGTGCCTTTGTTACCGAAATCGATGTGATATAAGGCGCGTCCGAATCAAGAGCCTCTTCTCCGCCGACAAGCGCTATTGCAGAGGCGAGCGTAGAATAATTTTCCACATATCTGCGCTCTGTTTCGTCTACCGCGCGGTATACCGCAAGAGCGGCTTTAAGCCTTGCTTTATAATCGCTCACTCCGGGATCGGGCAAATCGTTAATCGCGTCGGCAGCGGCCTTTATTGCGGCAGTTTGAGTCTTTGTCCAATTATCGCGCATATCGTAAAGGGTGCGCATGCCGTTTTCAAGCCGCCAGTACGAAACCAGCGCATATGTCGCCTGATCGTTCGCCATGGAGTTCCAGCCGCCGTTTAAAACGTGGCAGAAACCGCCGTTTGATACACGGAAAGCAAGCATTCCGTCCAAAAGGGTCTTTCCGTCGGGTGTGATAAAGCGCTCATCATTCTTCGGGTTAATGCCGAGCGAGCAAAGCGCAACCACCACCTGCGAAATGCTTTCCACGTTATTTGTGTTCCATGAGGTGAAGCCCGCATTTGAATTCAGCTTTGAGCCGAGCGTATCCAGCGCCTCGTCAATACACTGACGGACTGTTTTGGATACCTCTTTGCCGCTTATCTCGTTTTTATATGTGTAAACCGTATCGTCATTGTAATAGGGTGCCAGCGCCTGTATAGCCATTGCGGAAATATCCACATCGGAAACCGTTCCGTAGCCGCCGAGTACCCAGCCGCCGTATTCGTTGCCGTTAACGCCGTCGGTCAGTTGCATTTTAAGTATTTCCTTAATAAATACCTCGCGCGGGTACTTTGCGTCGGCGGGAACCGCATACATTCCCGTATCCATTGAAATCAAGCCCCAGATCCATCCGTTTATACCCTGCTTTCCGGGGCCTCCCTGCAGCACGTTGTTATAGCTGCCGTCGGCAATCATATTAATAGGCGCGCCGTTATATGTTCCGAATTCGGTCGGATCGCCGCCCAGCGCCTTTATTGCCACAACCGCACGGTGCCATTCGGTCGCCTTTGCGCTGTGCAGTATACCGCCGTTTGCGGCATAGGTCTTCTCATTATACGCTTTCATTGCGGCGAGATAATCCGCATAGCCCGTGCCGTCGTCTATCATAAAATAATATTTGCCGTCAGCCGAATCAAAATAGCCGAATCTGCCCATGGCAAGAGCCATCCAGTCGGTAGCGGTAGAGCTTGCGCCCGCCATGTAATCGGGATTTCCCAAAAGCGTGCCTGTAGCGCCCGCTTTTTCTTTGGCGCTTTTTACCGCCGCCTTGATATATCCCGCAAGCTGTGCCGATAATTCTGTTTTCTCCGTGAAAATCGGACGTACCGGCTCGGCATTACTTACCGAAGACTCCCAAACAAGTCTCGGAAACGCAGCGCCGTCGGTAAACGCGGCACCTAAAGCCGCCGCCGAAAGGGTCTCGGTTTCGGTAACGCCGCTCTTCGTGTCACTGCCAGTACCTTTTATATAATAGCAGTTTGTATTTGTTCCCCTGCTCGCGCCTATAACCGCGCCGATATTGTTGCCTCTGCCTGCGGAATCTACAATCTGACCCGCATTGTAGCAATTTGTAAGAACGGGAGACGCGGCTTTGTGACCGCCCGTAACGCCGCCTACCGTAGCGGGGCCTGTTACCGTTCCGCTGTTGTAGCAATCGGTAACCTCGCCCGCACGCCAGTGCTGACCCGTAACGCCGCCTATATAGCCCGTTGTGCCCTTAATATCGCCCGAGTTATAGCAGCCGCTGATGACAGACGCGCCGCCGACATAACCCGCAACGCCCGCTACGGCGCTGCCGCCGCTTACCGAAGCATTGTTTCCGCAGTTTTCAATCTTTCCCGCGCTTAAATAGCCTACAACGCCCGCCGCATTGCCTGAACCGCTGACAGAACCGCTTACAGAACCGCGAACTGTAACGTTTTTAACCGTTCCGCTGTCCACATAGCCGAACAGCCCTATATACGAGCCCTCCGCAATATAAAGACCGCTGACAACGTGATTATTTCCGTCAAATGTGCCTTTGAATTTATTGCTCTTATTTCCTATTGCCGTCCATGGGCTGTTTTCTCCGCCGAGGTTAATATCGGCTTTTAATACCACGGTTTTACCCGCATAGTCGTTTCCGCCGTTAACGCTCGCGGCAAACGCCGCAAGCTCGGCTGAAGTGGAAACGGAAAGATCCCCGTTCTGCTCGTCAGCCGATACCGCCATGGGCAATGTGGAAAACAGTATTGCCAAGGCAAGTAATATGCTGAATATCCGCTTGTTCATTACAAAATCCCCTTTCAATTTATATCTTTTGTTTTTTGTTTCCAAGCGCTTTATCCCCCATTGCAAAATAAAAATACCCTTTCAACCGCACAGGTTAAAAGAGTACAACAGATTTATAGCAAAATACAGCAAACCCGACCCCGGCATTTGAAAAGCACAAACCCAAAGCTACGCTGTAAAGCGATAAATCGGTTGCACTTCTCACACCAAAGACGCGTTGAACCAAAAAAGACACGGCAGGTATCCTGACTTATGATACTGCGGAAAATCCGCACAGAGCCGGCTGTCCCCGACTGTTCGGTCGGGTGTACCGCTCCCATCTTGTCAAATACAGTAATGGCGGTTGTTCCGGATTCGAACCGGATTTCCTTTTCATCTACTCAGCGTACAACTTTTCAAAACCGTATCTTTTTAAAATTATTCGGTTGTATTATCCCCGGGGAGAAATGCCCGTAAGGGTGTTTTTGCAAATCCGTTAATAAAGCGTCCTTACGGCGCGGACAGCGGAACTGTAAAGACTTACGAAGTAAGACTTTTGGCAAGTATTATATCACACCTCGCGGATTATTGCAAGTGTTTGCCCGACAAATTCCGGTACAGGGATAAAAGGGCTGGAGTTTCTCTGTTTGCGGCGCATTTACGCCGGGTGCAGATCTTCGCGGCTCTCCGGATTTCGATTGCGAAAAGAGTTTGCGAAAAAGCCGTACCGATGATCCGCCGAAAAAACAATGTCCGCAGAAACGGTCGAAAGACCGTTTCTGCGGACATTTCAAAAAGAAGGTATTTTAAGGGATTGCCGCCTGTCAAACGGACGGAGCGCGCTCACACGATCTTGGCGAATAAGCTTAATATTTCCGTACTAAGAGAAACTTTCTTATAAGCATGATGATGTCTTTCATACTCTTTTCAAACGGTTATGTAATTTTGCCCTCTGCTTTTCATGCCGAAAAAAGGTATCGGGTGTTCTATTCCCCGAAAAATCGGAATTTACAAAATGTACAAAATCACAGGGGCTACTCGCAAAAAGAAAAGAGGCAAAGGAGTTAGGCCTGCAGCAATAGTTATTTTCGAAACAGAAACAGGATCGTGCGATCACGTTTTCCGATTATTGTGTTTTTGTTACGGTTCTAATTCCGTTGTCGGCTCATTCACTTACATCATCAGGCGAGCTGCCAATCAAAAACCGATTGTGAATGCTTGCAGTTCGTGTCTATCCGAAACCTATGCATCCGCTTTTTAAAACTGTTCGAGCAGAGCCTTTTACTCTTGTGTGAGAGCGGGTCTGAGTTCTGTTTCGAACCACACAACGGTTTCAATCAACTCACATTTGTTTGTTCCGTTTGATACGGTGTGTTCGTGCGGATCAATGTTGCCGTAATACAGATTTTCAAGTGTGTTCACGGTTTTCACTCCTTTCCAAGCCAAACACCATATCACAGTCGGTGCGGCAAGTCCGGCACTTTTCAAAATAAAAAAGCGGCTACCGTTTCCGATAGCCGCTGTGTGAGTTAAACTATTTTGTTAGATATTGTGCTTTTTCTTTTTGCTTATAACCATAGTGCCGATAACAGCTCCGCCGCTGACAAGCAGCAATGCGATCCACAGCATGAGGTTGCTGTTGTCGCCGGTTTGGGGAGACTTCGGCAGCTTAGCCGTTACGGTATCGGCTTTGGCGATTTCCTTGGTACCGTCTTTGTCACTGTAATACTTTCCGCAGCCGCTGCAGTACCAATACTCGATATTGCCCTCGGCATCCTCGGTCGCCGCCTTGGCGGGGATATGCATAAGGTCGGTGTGGTTCTTCGGGTCAGGCTCTCCGTAAGCCTTTCCGCAGACCTCGCAAACTGCCCTTTCGGTGCAGGTGGCTTTTCCGCCGGTATGCCCGTCGTTGACCGTTACAGTCATTTCGGCGGTGTTGCCCGCCTTGTCGGTGACAACGATTTTCTGCTCGCCGTCTGCCGGAGAGAGAACAAAGCTGCCGCTTTCATCAAGCTCGACCGCCGTGCCGTTTACG
>ERZ826220.994-NODE-994-length-30578-cov-4.539560_pt1 | contig 30578 bp, 17 predicted proteins | sample MGYA00519927_ERZ826220 | MGnify/ENA primary metagenome ERZ826220 (study PRJEB31778, sample SAMEA3449225) | human gut metagenome | biome: human gut; feature: human-associated habitat; material: faeces | place: United Kingdom | collected 2010/2012 ... | reverse complement strand
CCGCATTTAACATGTCACTGGGTTTTATCCCCGTTATTATTTCCATTTTATTGTGCGAATTTATAACGCAAGACACGGCTATTTACATCGGTACAGTCATAGGTATCGTAGGTGTATATCTTTCTTATCATCGTAAAGGCATACTGCTACCCAACTTTATTCTTTATATATCGGCAGGAATACTGATTCTTCTTTCTCTGGCAGCCCTTATTCCGGGCGATTATGTTCCTGAAGGTGCACTTCCTCTCACATTGGAAGTGAGCATTCTCATACCGATGCTAATACTCTATATGCACAAGAAAAGATTCATCAACCATTTCTTGAAACAGATAGGTTCCTGCAACAAACGCCTGTATGCACAAGGGGCGGAGGCTGCTGTTGTTTCTGCACGAATTGCTCTGATTTTCGGTATACTTCACTTTATTATCATCAGTATCGTGATAATCTGCCAGAACCCGTTAAGTTCTACCAGCAAACTTACTCTTTATAAAGTGCTACCACCCATCGTCTTTGTCATGAGCATTCTATTTAACCAGATTGCCATTCGCTTCTTCAATCACTTGATGTCTCACACTGAGTACGTACCTATCGTCAACACCAAAGGAGACGTCATTGGAAAGACTCCTGCAGTAGAGGCGATCAATTACAAGAATGCATATATCAATCCGGTCATAAGAATTGCTATCTCCACACATGGAATGTTATTTCTCTGCGACCGGCCTTCGACAGCTATTTTGGATAAGAATAAGACAGATATTCCTCTGGAATGTTACCTGCGTTTCGGCGAATCCTTGTCCGACGGTGTTAATCGTTTATTAACCAATGCTTTTCCACATGCCAAAGAAAATATAAAGCCGGAGTTCAATATTGTTTATCACTTTGAAAATGAAGTGACCAACCGGCTGATCTATCTGTTTATCGCTGAAATAAAAGACGATGCAATCCTCTGTACTCCCCGCTTCAAGAACAGCAAGTTATGGAGTTTCAAGCAGATTGAAGAAAACTTAGGCAAAAGATTCTTCAGCAGTTGTTTCGAAGATGAATACGAACATTTAAAAGGAGTTATTTGTATAAGAGAAAAATACAGGGAATCTTAGACAGTTCGGGCACGTGTCCTTTCCAATCCTTCACCGTACGCGTTTGTATATACTCTCCTTCACAAGTAATATTGGCAGCAATACAAAGTTTGGTCTGCGGGCGGCAATTCTGCAAAATATCTTCTATCATCTTATGATTGCGGTAAGGCGTCTCAATAAATAGCTGCGTCTGGCTTTCGGAATACGCCCGCTGTTCCAAAGTCTTTAATTTCTTGGTACGCTCGTCCGGTTCAATCGGCAGATAACCATGAAAAGCGAAGCTCTGTCCGTTAAAGCCGGAAGCCATTACGGAAAGAATGATCGAAGAAGGTCCCACCAAAGGAACAACCTTTAACTTCTTGCGCTGCGCGATAGCAACCACATCCGCCCCCGGATCGGCAACAGCCGGACAACCGGCTTCGGAAATCACTCCCATAGAAGCACCGCCAACCAAAGGTTTCAGATAACCGGAAATGTCTTCAGGTGAAGTGTGCTTGTTCAACGGGTAGAACGTCAGCGCATCAATATCAATCTCCCGGTCCACTTTCTTCAAGAAACGGCGGGCAGAACGAATATCTTCAACGATAAAATGCCGGATACCGGAGATAATCTCCTTATTATAAGAAGGCAAAACCTTTTCGACAGGTGTATCACCTAGAGTCACAGGTAGTAAATAGAGAGCAGTTTCCACTTTTAAAATTGAGAATTGAGAATTAAAATTGCCAATGAAGCTATCAGGAAGCCAGATAATCGGACTGGTTCAACATCTCGTGATAGTCGGTAAATTCCAACAAATCTTTCAGCTTCATATCCTTATGCTTTTTCATATAGGAAGAAACAATCTGTGCGCCTATCCATATACCCACTGATGCAGGCGCTTGTCCACCCAGCATTTCAACTGCAGGGGCAGGTTTCATATAATAACGGATGATCATCGGGTCACGCGCATGCAAATGATCGTTGGAACAAATATGTTCCCAAATAGCCTTTTCGTTTTTCTTGCACCAGGCATTTTCCTCATCCGAATAACCGATTGCATCACCAATATTATCATAACCCAACAAATGCTGCACTACATAATTGATCTTCCCGGAATGCATCATCAGGTCAATCAGGCAAGTCCCCTCGTGATAACTCATTCCGTAACGGTCGAGGAGATAGAATACAAAACAATCCGGCACAATACGTTCGGGACGCATTGAACGGCATTGATAGTCGTAATAGAAGCGTTTGTAAAGCGGGTAATCTTCCCCCATATATTTATCGAGGCTGATACCGAGCAACGTGTCTACAAGAATAATAGACTCGTTGAATGCGGATATCTGCGAATAGACAAACGGCACCTTCGTACCGGGGACCTCTTTTTTCAGTTTCCGGAATCCTTTATTCAGTCCTTTCTCCACTTCATCAAGATTGGGGAACTTAGCTTCCACGTCACTCACTAAGCGGACTAACGTAGTGTCCGAATAGAATTTCTGAAGACGCTGAAAAATGGTATCGTCTTTCACGGTACCGATAGCCAGTACATCTTCAATCAGAATTTTCGTCGGCTGGCGGTAATCCATTGTCAGCTTCTGCATAGCAGAAAAGCTGTTGGAGCGAACATATTCGCTCAACAGCTTATCATATCTCAGAACAGAAATCTCTTCTCCTTTCTGCTCCGTACCTTTTCCTGTGCTTATCCCGCAGGAGGCGAAAAGCATACTTATTAATATAACAAGAAGAGAAATCCGTAGTTTCATAATCTTTTATCCGTAAATGATATTACCATTTTCGTCCATGTACTCATCCAGTCCTTTTTCGTAAGTAGCCATTGCACGAAGACTCATACCTACGCTGGAGAAACCACCGTCATGGAATAAGTTCTGCATAGTCACCTTACGGGTAAGATCGGAGAACATCACGATGCAATAATCGGCACATTCGTCAGCCGTTGCATTTCCGAGCGGAGACATACGGTTGGAGAAGTCGAACAGTTTGTCCATACCCTTCACGCCCGAACCGGCAGTAGTAAATGTAGGCGACTGTGAAATCGTGTTCACACGTACGCTATGTTCGCGTCCGTAAATGTAACCGAAGCTGCGAGCAATAGACTCCAACAAAGCCTTTGCATCTGCCATATCATTATAGCCATAGAAAGTACGCTGTGCGGCTACGTAGCTCAAAGCAACGATAGAACCATAATCAGCAATAGCATTCAGTTTCTTGGCCGACTGAATCATTTTGTGGAATGAAACAGCTGAAATATCCAATGTCTTATCCAACATTCCATAGTCAAGGTCATCATAAGTACGTTTCTTGCGTACGTTGGGAGACATACCGATAGAGTGGAGCACAAAATCAATTTGTCCGCCCAGTATATCCATTGAGGTCTTAAACACATTCGACAAATCCTCTACGCTCGTTGCATCTGCCGGAACAATCTGGCAATTCAGTTTCTCTGCTAAAGCATTGACTTCTCCCATACGGATAGCCATTGGAGTATTTGATAATGTAATTGTTGCACCTTCTTCTACGGCACGCTCTGCCACTTTCCAGGCAATAGACTGATCGTTCAGAGCACCGAAGATAATACCTCTTTTTCCTTTCAACAAGTTATAACTCATATCTTTTAATCGTTAAATTTTGTGCAAAGATAGGAACTTTCTGCATAAAAACACGAGATGTGTGCAAATAATAGACAGAAATGACAAAAAATACACGTAATCTATCAATTAGTCCACATCCTCTTGAAGTTTCCCACCTATCTTTGCGAATGATAATTAAGAGGTTTTTTCATAATATTTATTTAAGGTTAGAATTAGGTTAACATGAATTCGTCTTATTCCGCTCCGGCAGGCTGCCTGCGAAAGATCGCCTGCGGAGGGACATAAGAATTATGAAATCATCCTTATTAATATCAACAATATACCAAGAAAAACAATAGATGTATAACCCTATAGAATTAGATTACTAAATGAACACATTGACAAAAAGACTCCTCTGGATAGCCGTATGCTGTTTGCCGTTTATCTCGGGATGTAAACAACCCAATGAGAATGCAGTAAGCAAGAATGCAATAAGCGACGCACTTTACCGGAATTTACCTTTTGAAATGCCCGAAGTGCAACAACCGGCTTTTCCTGCTTATGAGGTAAACATCGAAAAATTCGGAGCCAAAGGAGATGGATTATTCCTGAATACAAAGGCGATCAATGATGCGATCAAAGACGTCAACCAACGTGGTGGGGGAAAAGTGATTATCCCTGAAGGTATCTGGTTGACCGGTCCTATCGAGTTGCTGAGTAATGTGAATCTTTATACAGAACAGAATGCTTTGGTACTTTTCACAGGCGACTTCGAAGCATATCCTATCATCGACACTTCTTTTGAAGGGTTGGAAACCCGTCGTTGCCAGTCACCGATCTCGGCACGGAATGCGGAGAATATCGCTATCACCGGCTATGGCACGTTTGATGGTAACGGAGATTGCTGGCGTCCGGTGAAGAAAGAGAAACTGACTGCTTCACAGTGGAAGAAACTGGTCAATTCGGGCGGTGTCCTGGATGAGAAACAGGAGATATGGTATCCCACCGCAGGTTCGCTGAAAGGGGCTATGGCTTGCAAAGATTTCAACGTACCCGAAGGGATTAATACAGATGAAGAATGGGCTGAAATCCGTCCGTGGTTGCGTCCGGTGTTGCTCAGCATTGTGAAAAGCAAGAAAGTGTTGTTGGAAGGCGTAACTTTCAAGAACTCTCCGAGCTGGTGTCTGCATCCGTTGTCCTGCGAAGATTTCACGGTTAATAATATTATGGTTATCAATCCATGGTACTCACAGAATGGTGACGCGATTGATTTGGAATCTTGCAAGAATGCGCTGATTATCAACAGCGTATTTGATGCGGGAGATGACGCGATTTGTATCAAGTCGGGTAAAGACGAAGATGGTCGCCGTCGCGGAGAACCTTGTCAGAATGTGATTGTGAAGAATAATACAGTACTGCACGGGCATGGAGGATTCGTGGTAGGTAGCGAGATGTCCGGAGGCGTGAAGAATATCTATGTAGAAGACTGCACATTCATGGGTACGGATGTAGGTTTGCGCTTCAAGAGTACTCGCGGACGTGGCGGTGTGGTAGAAAACATCTACATTAATAACATCAACATGATTAATATACCGAACGAGCCGCTATTGTTCGATTTGTTCTACGGCGGAAAAGGTGCAGGAGAAGAATCGGAAGAAGATTTGCTGAATCGTATGAAGACTGCCATTCCTCCGGTAACGGAAGAAACTCCGGCATTCCGCAATATTCATATTTCAAATATTGTTTGCAGAGGTTCGGGGCGTGCGATGTTCTTCAACGGTCTTCCGGAAATGCCAATCAGCAATGTGACGGTTAAAAACGTTGTTATGACGGAAGCTACGGATGGAGTTGTTATCAGCCAGGTAGACGGAGTTACTTTAGAAAACGTTTATGTAGAATCGGCAAAGGGTAACAATATATTAAATGTCAAGAATGCCAAAAACCTGACTGTCGACGGAAAAGTTTATGAAGAACTGGGTGCAAAAGGACAGATTCTGAGCCTCAAATAAGATACATTCCAGAAAAAAAGAAGAAAACCACAATATCATTATATAGAGTAAAAAGCTCAAATAGCAGACTATTTTATCCTTAAAAGATAGACGGTCTGCTATTTTTTCCGTTACTTTTGTGACAAAGAAATACAACGTATAATATCAGCTTTAGAAGCATGAAAAAGAATATTCTTATTATCGCTTTCCTTTTAGGGAGCGTCATCCTGCCCACCTTGGCTCAGAAACAGGAAAAGACGATTACGATAGAGGTACATAATAACTGGAACCAACCACAAACGGATGCACCGGTAGTGATCAGCCTACGCGAGCTTCAAATGGGGTTCAAGGTAAAGTCTGCCGTAGTCATGGAAGGAAGCGATGAAATACCTTCCCAACTGGATGACTTGAACAGGGACCACAAAATGGATGAATTGGCATTCGTTACCGAACTCCCTGCCCAGAGCAGAAAAACATTCCGGATTACTCTTTCTTCGGAAAAGAGCACGAAGACTTATCCTGAACGGGTTTATGCTGATATGTTTATCACAGACCACCGCAAAGGGAAACATCAACGGGTACAGGCTATTACCGTTCCCGGTACCAGCAATATATATAGTATGGTACGTCCTCACGGTCCGGTGTTGGAATCGGAGTTAGTAGGCTATCGTCTTTATTTCAATGAAAAGCAGACGCCGGATATATATGGCAAATTCAACAAAGGACTGGAAATCAAGGAATCACAATTCTATCCTACGGATGAACAGCTAACCAAAGGATTCGGGGATGATGTGCTGCGGGTATTTGACAGCTGCGGTCCGGGTGCCTTGAAAGGTTGGGATGGACAGAAAGCAATACACGTCACTCCGGTGGAGACCCGCACGGAACGTATCATCTCCTATGGACCGGTACGTGTCATTGCAGAAATCGAAGTGACCGGCTGGCAATATCAAGGCTCGGAACTGGATATGACGACACGGTATACCCTCTATGCCGGACACCGAGATCTCCGTATCGAGGCTTTCTTTGACGAACCGCTCAAAAAAGAGATATTCTGCACAGGAGTTCAGGATATTGTAGGTAATTCCAAATCTTTCTCCGACCATCAAGGTCTTGTAGGAAGCTGGGGTACGGACTGGCCCGTAAACGATACAGTGAAATATGCCAAAGAAACAGTAGGACTCGGCACCTGCATTCCTCAACGTTATGTGAAATCGGAGGAGAAAGATAAAGCGAACTTCCTTTATACAATTACTGCTCCGGGAAGTAACTACTTCCGGTATCACACCACGTTCACTTCCATGAAAGAAACTTTCGGATATAAAACCCCGGAAGCGTGGTTTGCTTATCTCCGCCAATGGAAAGAAGAACTGGCACATCCCGTCACTGTGAAAATTAAGGATATCTGTATAACTAAATAGGGATTATGAAACGATTGACACAGACTTTAGCTTTCTGCCTGCTTACGGCTTTCACCGCAGTAGCACAGAAAAACTATGTATCCGAAGTATGGGTTTCCGATCTCGGAAACGGCAAATACAAAAATCCGGTACTCTATGCCGATTATTCCGATCCGGACGCTTGCCGTGTAGGAGATGATTTCTATATGACTTCATCCAGTTTCAACTGCCTGCCCGGATTGCAGATTCTGCATTCCAAGGATTTGGTGAACTGGACAATTATCGGCGCTGCCATCCCCAATGCCCTTACTCCTATTGAAACTCCGGAACGACCGGAACACGGTAACCGTGTATGGGCACCGGCCATTCGTCACCACAACGGTGAATTTTATATCTTTTGGGGAGACCCTGACCAGGGGGCTTTCATGGTGAAAGCAAAAGATCCGAAAGGTCCGTGGAGTGAGCCTGTTCTTGTAAAGCCGGGAAAAGGGATTATCGACACTTGCCCGTTTTGGGATGAGGACGGAAAAGTATATATGGTACATGCATACGCAGGAAGTCGTGCCGGACTGAAAAGTGTAATCACAATCTGCGAACTGAATGCAGAGGCAACGAAAGCAACCACTCCTTCCCGTATCATATTTGACGGACACGAGGCACACCAGACTTGCGAAGGTCCCAAAATGTATAAGAGAAATGACTATTACTATATCTTTCATCCGGCAGGCGGCGTACCGACAGGCTGGCAGGTCGTGTTACGTTCCAAAAACATTTACGGTCCTTACGAGTGGAAAACGGTATTGGCACAAGGCAACTCTCCCGTCAACGGGCCTCATCAGGGAGCTTGGGTAGATACCCCTACCGGAGAAGACTGGTTCCTTCATTTCCAGGATGTAGGCGCTTACGGCCGTATCATGCATCTGCAACCGATGAAATGGGTAAACGACTGGCCTGTCATCGGAACAGACAAAGACGGTGACGGTTGCAGTGAGCCTGTTTTGACTTACAGGAAACCGAATGTAGGAAAGACATATCCCATTTGTACTCCACAGGAAAGTGATGAGTTTGACGGTTATACCCTTTCGCCACAATGGCAATGGCACGCTAACATCAACGAAAAATGGGCGTATTATGCGGGAGACAAAAGTCATGTCAGGTTATACTCTTACCCGGTGGTAGAAGAGTATAAAAACCTGTGGGATGTAGCTAACCTCTTGCTACAGAAAACCTCTTCCGATAATTTCAGCGCAACGATGAAGCTGACGTTCAGCCCTAACCTGAAAAACAAGGGTGAACGTACCGGACTTGTCGTTATGGGCAGGGACTATGCCGGACTGATTCTTGAAAATACAGATAAAGGTCTTGTGCTGTCGCAAGTTGAATGCCTAAGAGCGGATAAAGGAAAACCGGAAGAAGTGAGAGCCTCCGTTCCCCTTTCTCAAAATACGGTTTATCTGAAGGTACGTTTCAGTTGTGACGGAAAGAAAATCAAGAGCAGTGAAGGCGGGCACGACCTCATTGCAATGTGTAATTTCAGTTATAGCCTTGACGGGAAAAAGTTTGAATCATTCGGTGCTCCTTTCCGGGCAAGAGAAGGACAATGGATCGGTGCCAAGGTTGGTATGTTCTGTACTCGTCCTGCCATTGTTACTAACGACGGCGGTTGGGCAGATGTGGATTGGTTTCGGATTACAAAGAAATAAAAAAGAGTAACCAAATACAAAAAGACGCTCCTGCATCATAAAAATCTTGCAGGAGCGTCTTTTCTTTTCTACCTTTGTAAACGAAAAGATCCAAGATAGCAAGATTAATTATAAAACAGAAAGCTCAATGAAGAAACTAGTTATATTCGATTTGGACGGTACATTGCTAAACACCATTGCCGATCTGGCCCACAGTACCAATTACACATTAAACAAATTAGGATATCCTACCCATGACATTGAGAAGTATAACTTTATGGTGGGAAACGGTATCAACAAGCTTTTTGAGCGTGCTCTGCCCGAAGGAGAAAAAACAGAAGAAAATGTACTCCGTGTAAGAAAGGAGTTCATTCCTTACTATGACGTTCACAATGCAGATGACAGCCGTCCTTATCCGGGTATTTCAGAACTTTTATCCTATTTGCAATCCGAAGGTATACAGCTTGCAGTAGCTTCGAACAAATATCAGGCAGCTACCGAGAAACTGATAGCCTACTATTTCCCAAAGATCCGCTTCACTGCCGTTTTCGGCCAACGGGAAGGAGTGAACGTCAAACCCGACCCGGCAGTCGTCTTTGATATTTTGAAATTAGCCGATGTAGAAAAAGAAAATGTTCTTTATGTCGGGGATTCAGGAGTCGATATGCAAACGGCAGCTAATGCAAATGTAACAGCCTGTGGTGTAACATGGGGGTTCCGACCTCGAACAGAATTGGAAAAGTTTAATCCGGCGTATATAGTGGACTCCGCAAAAGAGATTGAAAAACTGGTATCATCGACTTGCTAAAATGACCTATTGCAAATGTTATTCTCATAACTTAATCATCAACGCTTAATGAACTGTAGCAAAACTATCGTTCATTCTCATCATAACTAACAGACAATGAAAGATTATACCACCATAATCAGTCGATTTTCAATAAGAAACCTTTATCGTTGCACTCCAGTGAACAGGCTTATGCACTGAAGTGGATAGGGCTATCCACCTGAGTGCACCGATCTGTTTACCAGAGTGCAACAATAAGGATGAAGGAACTATTTGCATACTACATGATAGACTTCATTCTCCCTGACAGAAAAAGCACAATAATCACGATATATAGTAATAGGCACTGTTCTTCCATTAGCTGTCACTTCTATCTCCCGGTCCGGCCACGGATTCCGGATCTTGCAAACAGGTGCTTTGCCTGCCTGAATTTTCAACTCGGTCACTTGAGCCCCATCATACGAAGCCGACACAAGAAAACCTCCTTTAGCCCGAAGACGTGTAAAGGATGCCGGTTTCTTCATCCAGTCGGGAAAAAGGTAAAGCACATCATCTACCGTTTGTAGCATCATGGAATGTACCGTCTCCATAATCGCACTCTTCTCCAGACAATGGTGCCCATCCGTAATCAAGAAGTTCTTTCCCGCAGTTTCAGCCTGATACCTCATCTTGTCGATAAGTATTTCCGGGTCGAAAGCTACGCGGGCTCCCATCACATAAGCACTCAAGCCCAATTCATTCATGAGTTTATAGCCCTCCTGTGCCACAAAATAATAGTGGACCGTATTGCGTGCAATCTGAAGAGCTTCAGGAGATGATGCCAGATTCAAGACTTCACATGGATAAGCGGCATGTAACTGTATCATGTGATTCGGCGCATCCCATCCGGCTTCATTCTTGGCATAAACAGGTAGTCCCTGGTTCGGTTGCCGGGTAGGCATAATCACTTTGTAGGCCGGAAGATGATCCACAATATCCTGCCATTTGTCTCGTCTGTCCGCATCCATGTTCAGGATTTGGCTATAGCGCAGCAGGAGCCGGAATGTCTGTTCCACAAAAGCCACATCCGACGGCGGATTCAGGTCCCACGAGTTTTCATGTCCCCCGGTGGTAATCGTATATCGGTAGGAATTACCGTATCGTTCTTTTTGAATGTAATCTTCGTAAAAATCCCCACACTCCCTGATAAAAGGATAGGCTCTTTCACGTAGAAAAGTTTCATCACCGGTGTATTCGTAATACCAGCTAAACAACGGTACATTGAAAGGAGCATTGACTGTTTGCTGCCAGTAGGTACAATAAAAGCCACCAATTCCCAACGCACTGACAGGAAATAAAAGCCCCCTGCACGATTTTCCTTTCAGCGAAGGGTGTACCAGTTCCAATTCTTCCTTTGCCCGCCTTCTACCCTCCGGAATCATCCCTTCAAGAAAACGGTAGTAGGGCATGGCAAGCTCGGGACGGTTAGATGAAAACATACTGTAAAATCCACCTTGGCTATTATAATTCAGATGAATATCTCCGTGGTAGTTCATTTCGTCATCCATATTCCATACACCATACATTCCTCCGCAAGCAGGAGAGTGTTCGTCATAAGCCGAAGCCTGTAAATAGACAGAGACAAGATATTGCCTGTCAATCAGGTCATCGCCGGTCTCCACATACGAACGTCGCCACATCTCTGTCCACCAAAGATCTTTCTGCTGTTTCAACCGACGGAGATCTTTTACCGACAAAGAGGTTAACCGGACGTAGGCTTCATCAAGACGCGCGTTATCTTCAGTACCTCCGCCCGATACATAAGTGACTACATACACCTTCTCACCTGCATTCAACGTGAAAGTACTTTTTACATTGTTTTCTGCATCCTGCTTCACCGACGAGACTGCCCCGAAAATACGGGTAGAGACACCTGCTTGCGAAATCCAACGTACACTGTCTGTCAACGTCCGGCGATATGCTTGGGCAATAGTACCTTTCACCATCGCCTTATCCTCATAATTTGAAGTTGTTCCGCCTGCATAAGTATCTACAGTGATGGTAACAGGGTGTTCGGAAGCAGTGACAAGTTCCGTCACTATCACGTTGGAGCCTCTGCCCATCCAGCTTGTCATCTCCACAGCTGGCAATGTCCCGCTTGTCATTCGCAATTCATTACCCAACATATCCATTTCGTAACGGAACCCTTCGGCAGAAGGAGCATCAACCGATACTTTTATTCCTCCTATCGGAAGGGCCGCCGGTCCCCTGCCCGTCCAATCCTCCCAACCATCCGTCACGAAATCGACTTTCGATATACAAATGGTCTGGCTATTGGCAGTTGTATGGCTGACACATCCCACATCTCCATTGCCCATAAAAGGTCCCATAGGTGCATGCTTGCTCCGTATACTTTCGTAAGAGAAAGGTTCTTCCCATTTGGCAGTCAGCAAGTTCCGCTTTCCGGCGAAAAACGCTTCGTCTTTTTGTTCATCATACATAGACTCCATCCTCTGCATTTGAGCCCCGACCGCCTGCCGTCTCCACTGAAACGGCTTATCCTTTTTCAATTCCAGACATTCTTTCATCCCATCGTGTGCCCATTCCAAAGTCTCATCAGCAACAGCGTGAATGGTAAACGATTCAAGTCTGCCTGCTTTCCAGCAGATGTCCAGTGTGTGCCCACCATAAATACGCATTCCTTTGAGCGAACCATCGGGAAATCCAACGGGCCAGGCGGGCAAGAACTCGATATATCCGGATTTTGTAAACACCAACATCTCCATCAACAGACGAGGAAAACTCAATATCGCATCTAGATTGAAGATAGTACGTCCCGGCTCATGGGAAGTGATTAATCCGTCGTAAAGATAGTTCCGCTTACTAAAACGCTCTATGTTTTGCCGCACCTTATCCGCATCTCCCAAACGGGCGGCCTGAAGCGCCAGATGAATCAAACCGTGAGCAGAACTTGTATCAAATCCGAAGCGTTTGTCCAACGCCACTTTTGCCGCCTTCTGTAATGCAGGATCGGCATCCGACCCAACCAAGTCAATCCCCGGGAAGACAGGATAAAGGTGGGAATTATGGCGGTGATTATAGATATCGGGATAAGCCGGATCCACCCACTCAGCCAAAGCGCCGTCATTGTTAATGCGGTAAGCCGGCAATTTCTGCAGTATAGCATTCCATCTTTCCATCTCAGCAGAAGAAGCATGGAAACGTCGGCCCATGTCACAAAGGAAAGTAAACACTTCACGGGCTATCGCCACATCCATAGTAGCATCTTTACTCAGCCATGTATTCGTACCTTTCGGAGCGTTTTCCGGAGAAATAGAGGTTGTGATATGATATAATCCGTCAGTACCTTCCACCAAATAGTCTTCGTAAAAATCAGCCATTTCCTTGTATAAAGGATAGACTTTCTCTTTCAGATATGTCACATTGCCGGTCAACATGGCATATTCATACAAAGGACGCAAATTCCATCCTGCCCCACCTGCCCAAAACATCCATGGAAAGGAACTACCGAAGTGTGTCAGGTAGCCATTGGTAGGATCATTGTAATGAGCAACGACAAAGCCGCGGCAACCTAAATAATTGCGGGCGTTCAGTCGCCATCCCGGCAGCAGGCTTTCTATGTGTCGGTTATAACTTTCGGCACATTCGGGCAGGTTGCTCATCGTTGTGGCGGATATAGCCAGATTAAGATTGGAATCCCAGACGAAGCCTCCAATCCATGCAGGTTTCCATCCTCCACTCCATATTCCCTGTAAAGGAGGAGGGAATTTTCCACACGAAGAAATCAACAGATAACGTCCCATGGCATGAAGTTGTTCAAGGAACAAGGGTGTTGGCCCTGTTTCTTTGATCTGTGCCAACATCTGTTCAGTAGGCGTCACTGTCCATTGTTCACCACAACCTAAATCCAACTGCATACGGTGAAATAGTTCGCCGTGTTTTTGCGCATGAGGCCGCAACAACTTGTCATAGTTTGCAGCCAACTTATCCAGTCCGGCCTTGACAGCATCCAACGAAGCATTTCGGGCATCTTCCTGCGGGACAATACTCACTATAATTAATACTTCTTCTGCATTTCTGACTACCAACGATTTACCTTTCGTCTGTATGTTTCCTCCTCTCAAAGTAACCTTCGCCACTCCATCATATCCGCCGGGATCTTTGTCGTATGCGGCATGATAAGTGAGCCAATGCCCGGAAGCTTCCCGATTTACCTCAGAAAAGGCATGATCCAAATCGTGTTCAAAGTGTTCTCCTTCCCGTCCGGGAGTTTCCTCCAGACTAAGTTCCACATTTATTTTCCCTTTGTTGTTTGCTTTCAGGCGAATGACATTCACATTGTCTTTCCTTGAAGAAAAAACCGATTCTGTAAAACTGCCGGCACCTTGCTTCCAGACAACAGTCGCTTCCCCCGTCTCCAAGTTCAATTGCCGCCAGTAATCTGCTACCGGAAGAGGTAACTTGTCCAACTGACGGATGCAAAGATCGAAAGCCGGATGCGGAATTAACGGCCATCGTTGATTAGCTCCCATTGCACGCAATTGTCTTTCTGCCTCATCCGTCAACAGCCAAGCCGCTTCATCCGATTTACCTTTTTCCATTAGTTGACGAACGTATGGCATCAATTGTGCAGTTTGCGGAACAGTCACTTTATGCCTGTCCCATCCGCGGATAAACAATTCTTCATGAACACAAGTGATTCGTTCTTCCTGCGGACGTCCCGCTATCAAACTGCCAATCTTCCCATTGCCGGTCACGAAAGCGTCCTCCCATTGCAATGCAGGGTTCTTCGACCAGATAGTCCAACGACCGATAGAAGAATTAGCGGCAGCCAAGACACCTGTATTTAGCAAAAATCCCAATAATATTCCTAATCCACAGATTAAAACATGCTTCTTCATAGTTACTGATGATATTAATTCCATGTATCATATACCTTAACCCGCACCCTGGAATCTCCTTTAAATTCAATAGCGCCGGGTAAGTTCCCTCTTTTTTTACGCTTTCTCCCCAAATAGTCTTTATCGAAAGCCTTCTTTCCATCCGGCAACTCAATCCGCTGTCGGGGAATAACAGCTTCTCCCAATTGCTGCGAATAGACCAATGCTTTAGTACATTCCTTGCTCAATGATTTCGTAGGGATGAACTCCAGATACCAACCATCAGCCATTTCTTCTACTCTATATTGCCCCAGTGTATCTACTACATTCCCTTCCATCTTTGTCGGTAATTTGCTATTCTCGTACATACTCAAATTTTCCCGTAAGAGCAAATTATTGAAGTAACACACATTCCCGCAAGGACAATCATGGTATCCCTTAATTTGAGTGTCATGAGGAAACATATAAGGAGTTTGCCGTTCATCCACATCGCCTGTAGGCCATATTTTCCAAGCAATTGTATTGTGTACAAAAGCAACTCCTTGTGAAAGTTTGACTTGCGCCAGTTCGGGCGACAAAAATAAATTATTATCCACAATGATGGGACCGTGGTTCACTTCCAAGGAGAAATCCTGTACTCTGTTGTCGTGAAGGAGATTACGTGTCACCCTTGTACCTTGTGTCATCCAGTCCAGCCAAATGCCGCCCTCCGTCCGATAAATGTGATTGTGTTCTATCACAGCGTCTATAGCCGCATGCAGTTTGATACCGGCCAATTCGTATCCCCAAAATGAAGAACCTCCGATATCATGAACCACATTGTCGCTAATGGTACTGAAGATTGCTCCCAAACTACCTGCGATACCGGCTTGTCCACAGAAAGAAACACGATTGTGGCGTACCGAATGACTGCCGATATGCTCCCTGTTCCATTGGTTGTCCAATGCCCTTTTGACAGTGCCGACATATCCTTCTACGCTTTCTGCCTTATTATCCCATTCATCTCCGTATTTACCTAAAGTAATGCCCACACATTTTGAATGAGTAACCACATTGTCCTCTATAGTCCATCCTTTACTCCAATGTGTACCGATAGCCCCTATTTGTTCAGCAGTGGGCGGTGCCCATGGCGTAGCAGCTTGACTGACGTGAAAACCTCTTACTGTAATGTAGTTGACAAACGGTTTCTCCGGATAGAATACCGTCCGGCGTACATTAATCTCCACCAGTTCACGGTTCGGATCGCATCCCGGAAAATTGGCCCATATCCATGTACTGTCATTTCCTACTTTACTATACCACAACTGACGATTACCTTTATTCAGAAGCACATCTTCCAACCGTTCCGTTTCCGCAAGGGCACGGTCATTCAAATATACTTCTCCGGTATGCGACCATTGTCCTCTTGCCAACCAATCACCATGTATCGTATCATTGTACGGATTGAAGTCGCCGAACAAACTATTAGGGATCACCGTTTCCCATGTCTCATTGTTCAGCCGTCTCCAATTTTTAATGACTTCGGAACCTTTGATTTCCACTTTTTCTCCTTCAGCCACTTGATAGGTTATCGGTCGCTCTTTAGATTCTCCTCCCCGCGGTGGAGCAACTCTCTCCCTGTAAACACCTTCGTGTACGATGACAACATCTCCCGGGTATGCCCGTTCGGCCGCAGTCTGAATATGCCGCAATGGAGCTGTCGCAGAGCCATCGGCACTATCATTTCCACTAATAGAAACATGCCACTGCCGAGGTGATTGTAAAGACTTCACCTCTTTGGCTTGTGCAAAGACACACATATATAGCATTGCATAAGTAGCAATAACCTTCATTAAACTCATACTTATTCCTTCCCTACCTTTAAACTTTTACGGGTAGAAAAACCTTTACCCGTAGCATTTATATTGATTTTCGAAATCTCACCGGTTCTCACCAAAAATGAAGCGACTCCTGCTTCCAGTGGATACGAAGTAGGACCTACGATTTCTCCTCCTTGTACCGACAATTCTACAGGAATTCCGTTAACAGGACAAAGTACTCCTTGTTTGTCCAGCATTCTGACATATACAATCAGCAAGTCATTCTTTGTAGCCGGTTTGCCACTCTCAAAATAAGTAATATCCAGACGTTCCGGGACTCCGGGAGTCTTCACCGTATATTCTGCCACTTTTTTCCCTTGATGATAACCGACAGCTTTCAATACCCCTCTCTCCTTAGGTACTCCATAAAACGTGAACGGTGGGAAATGAAGATTCTTGCCATTGCCTCCATTCGGTACGGGAATATAGTCACTATCCGGGCCTTTGTCAGCTGTTTGCCGTCTGATAGTTTTACCATTTAAAACCAGTTCTACCTCATCCACATTACCGTACACCATTACTGTATCAGATAAAATTTCGTCCCTATACGCCGGAATAAATACCTCATAAGGCATCTTTCCCGAAGGTAGCATGCTACCTTCCGCAATCTGTGTTCTGAAAAAAGAAAGACTGAATTTAGGTAATCTAAAGATGTCGGCCACACCACTATAACAAATATTATCGCAACATCCCCGATTGTAATCATACATACTCCATACCGCATCCCCCATTGTTTTTGGATAATAAATACGGTATCGGTTGTGCGACCATTGCGCATTCCATGCGTTCTGAAGTTGAGCCTTTTCTCCGTCTCCCCGTCTGATACGTGTTGTGCTGTAATGCCCGCCAAACTCATAATCATAATATTCGCGTATAAATCCCGGTTTACCACTATTATTGGGACGTTTGAAGCCTTCTTCCCAGTCATTGTAACAGACATCAAATCCTTTATAACCATACGAATCGCCTGATGTGAAACATTGATCTCCCGGCAGTTCCTCATGGGCAATCTTGACTACTCCGTCTTTCCACTCGGCCGGAGGCCATGACTCATTAAGCGTTGTTTCCCACATCACAATGGATGGATGATTACGATCACGACGAATCATGTCACGCACATCCCGGTGCGTGAGCGATATGAACAACGGATTTTTATTGAAAAACTGCCATCCGGGTATCGGTTCTATGGCAAGAAGTCCCAACTCATCGCAAGCATCCAATGCAGCAGTAGCTTGCGGATAATGTCCCAAACGAACAATGTTGAATCCGTTTGAACGAATTTGATACATATCACGATATTGTGCCTGATCGGAAATAGCATTACCTACATACGGATATTCCATGTGTCGGTTACTACCTACCAACCTAAGCGGTTTTCCGTTGATGACAAACCCTTTTTCAATACTCATTTCTATATGACGTATTCCTATACGAGTTTCTTCCTTATCTACCACTTTCCCATTTTCTACGACTTCTGTCGACAACACATACAAATTCGGTTCATCCGGACTCCACAAAGCCGGATGTTTCACCTCCATGCGCTGATTGTTTTCTATTGTTACGCCAGGGTGCAATGTGAGTGTTTCTGAAATGTTCTGTACTTTTTTATCCTTTCCTTTCTGCTTTTTCCAAGTATAAAGCGTGTGTCTAAGTTCCACCACTTTTTCCTTATCAGAAGTATTCTTTATTTCAGTTTTCGCATCCACTACCGATAACTCCTGCGACACCTTCGGATAGGTAATAAATATACCTGCTCCTGCCGGATGTCCGTCAAGAATGGGATGAGTAATATGTACATCAGCTTTCGCTATCAAGTGTACATTCCGATAAATTCCCCCATAATAACAAAAATCAAGTGTTTCCAACGGTTTTCCGGGAGGAATCAACGAATTGTTACGGTTGTCCAAACGGACTAATAATTCATTTTCTTTACCCGTTTTCAACAATCCGGTTGCGTCTACCACAAATGGGGTGTATCCTCCGGCATGTTGCATGACATGCTTACCGTTAATCCACACATCGGCCAAGTGCATCGCGCCTTCAAACTCTATCCAAATATGCTTCTTCTCCTCCTCCGGTGTAATGGTAATCTTTTTTTTGTAATAGCAGATACCTTGCCATTGATGCAGCACAGTCAATGGTTCTACAAATGGCGTATGCGGAAGAGTAATTTGTTCCCATTGTTTGTTCTCCAACTGCCGCAGTTCCGCTCCCAAAGTATTTTGCGGAACAGCCAATTCGCTATTTCCGTTCATATCCATGTGCTGCACATTGTATTGTGAACTCCAGTCACTTCCCTGATTCTTGATTTCCGCTTTCGACGTTTCATCGGAAATGCGACAAAAATTCCAATACTGACTGATACAACGCTTCTGCGCAAGCCCCGGAGTCCCGAGGCTAAACGCAAACAGCAATAGTAAAAAATAAAGTCTGTTATGATTCATCGTCCTATTTTATATCTCGTTGAATTCAATATTATTTTTCTCCATAGACTAATTTTCTCTTTCCATCCCAAGAAACAGCTTCAATGCGTGTGGAACCTTCGGGATAGCAAACCTTTGTTTCACTCAGGTCAGGAGAATCAGTTCCCACAATGGCAGCATATTTCAATTCATCTCCCTGATAGGTTTCAAAGACTACAGCATTTTTCCACACATCGTGATCGATGACAATCCAACCATTATTTCTTACCTTGACACCTTCATTATAAGTTCCTTCTACTGCTAATTTGTCCTTAAATGCCTTCTGACTATTGGCTGATAAATAATAAAGTACAGGAGTAGCCGGTTTAGAATACTTGGAAGCATACTTCACCAACTCATCGCAATCTGTTTGGGTAATAGTCATTTGTCCACGTGCATAGTCGTCCAATTCCTTATCAATAGGTTTCAGCATACCTGCCTTGATAAAGAAGTCGGTCAAATCCTCTTTCACAACATCCATAGTATTGCGCATGAAATTGAGCTGGAGTTGCCCGTTAGTCAATTGTGATTCATCCGTATTGCGTACAATCTCAGCCACATCACCGTACCAATCGCGTTTTTCTCCTCCCACAATCTCACGATAATAGAGCAGCAACTGCCATAGCGGACAGAGTTTCACAAAGTGATCGCCTCCGTAAGGATACTTAGAAGGATCCATATTATCCTGGCCTTTTTGACAGAGCCACTGCTCTCCTTTAATGATGCCATAATTGAGATAAGAATTAAAACGCCCTCCCCGGACATTATTATCATTTCCATCGTTACACCTTTCATGTTCCAACGGCATATTCTCCCGATAGAATTTATATCGTGCACATACAGAATATACATTATTCGTCACTTCAGTGGTTGATACCCATTTCAATCCCGGTCTGATTTGATTGACATGTCCGAACTCATGCGCAATGGCCCAAACTCCTTCACGCAAAGATTTGGTAGTACTGGCCAATTCGTTCATACAACCTTCATACCATCCGGCTCCCCAACCATCAGCAAACAATCCGTCTTTGGTTACACGAGCAAACATATGGTTTTTAGGCCGACGCCCCCATTTATCTAATCCCATGAGTTCATGTTCCAATTCCACTATATCGTCATAGTTCTGTATCAATTTTCCTAAATTGTCACAATAAGTCTTTATACTGTTCACCCCAAACACCAGATTAACACGATCGCCTTTAATATCTATGCAACCATAAGTAGCTTTATTCAAAATTTCACGCCAGTCGGCCGATACATCCCGATGTTTGTCGTAATATCCGTTCACTTTACCGGAAGCGATATGCAATTTAAGAGCTGGTGCAGTTTTCCAATTCGGAGTATAATACTCAATATAACTCAATCCTCCATGTGCAATCCTCAACTTGTTAATACCCTCACTTAAAGGATATGAAGTCGGATCCGGTGTACGTTGTCCTTGTCTTATTGCATCGAAATCGTACACTTTCAAATTCACTTGTTCTCCATTGGTATTACCTAAAATTACGACAGCCTCCTCGCCATCCTTAAAATAAATACCTGTGGGGTTCTCAAACGGATTATATCCACTAGTTTTCATCTCTGTCGCCAAATCGTTAATTTCACGATAAGGTTCATAAGTTTGCACACGGTACTCCAAATCATACGTCTTGTCATACAAACTTTGCGCTATCATTCTGAAAAAGCTATTCTCCAATCCGTCTATCTTGCGTTGATCCACATCTGCACGAAGTTCGGAACAGAGTTCGTCGGCAAATACTTCCGTAAGTCCTGCTACAGGAGCAGCATTCCTATAAAATTCCATTTCACCACAACTCACCACTCCACCGACAGCTTCATTCACCTCAAATCGGAAGGACTTTACCCCCTTCAGCGGTTCAGCGAAACTTATTTTCGACGAAGAAGAACTACCAGCAAAATCATACGATGCTATCTTTTCATAATTTTCTTTCTGCGCTGTGGAAACATATAAGTCGAACTTTTTCCAATTACCATTATCGCCCGAACCTCGAGGTTTATATACAAAATAATCCACGTCTTGAGGAGCTTCAAAAGTGTACTCAAGTTTCACAGGCAAAACTGTACCGTACCACCGTGAGTGATACCAAGTGGACGCAGTCCCGTCAAATGACTTTTCAATACTCTCATCATCCGAATTAAATTCACTGGCCTTTCCACTGGCGATAGGCAAGAATATATCGCCGAGTTCAGACGGATCACCGGGCTTGTATTCTTTATCCCGATGTCCCTGGCGAAACATCAATGAGCGTTCGACCTTCTGATCCACAGAACGGAATACGACAGAGATATAGCGCACCGTATCATCTTCATTTCTTTCAATGCTGAAAGTACGTTCCGATTCCGCCATAGCCCGTACCTGTACTTGTTGCTTCATTTCCTTAATCCAATCAGCGTTTTGCGGAATTTCCACTTCATATTCTACGTTACTTACCACCTTGACGGTAACTACCGTATCTGTATAGTTCAAATTGAGACGCTCATTTTCCAACAAAATATCCGGTTGCTCTCCCAATTGTTTCACGTGCACTTTTTGTTCAAGGCCTTCTCCTTTAACAACGATGTCTGTTTCACGCAAGTCTCTTCCCGTATTCTTTTCTACCGAAATAGACAACAAATCATCCGATCCTTGAACCGTACACCAATTACCGGATGAAAGCACATTGGCCTGCCACGCGATGTTTGTATTCACTACAATAGAAGTATTTGCAGCCTCTTGTGCAAACACCACAGTGTCCTTCTTTATTTCCAAAAAAGGTTGCGGTTTGCTTTCCTGATCGGAACAAGATATAGCAAACAGACTCATTGCCCAGCTACATAATATCAAAATAATAATACTATATTTTTTCATGGTTTAAAATCATTTTAGTTATAAAATAAGGTTATTCAAGTACTTTCCTTTATTTGTGATTCAATGTCTCAATCACAAAATGATAAGTCAGCGAGCCTTCATTCCACATGGAGAAATTCGTTCCCCACAAATTGTTGTTCAGATTAAAATGCACTCCTTTATGTTTATCAGGATAGTTGGTAGAATAATTCAACCCCTGAGCTTCTCCTACGTTGAGCAAGAAAGCTTCTTTACTGCTGATACGTATCGTTTCCCCGGAGGTTATCAAATCGACATAACGGTCTATCCCATGCATTTGCCGGTTACCTTTCTCCACCACATCCATCAGATCCACCCGTTCACCCATCTTCTCGGCTATCACCGATTCAATACCGGGCACCGTGAACGACAACCAATAAGATTCGGGCAAACGTACTGCCGGTTTACCATAAACGGTCAATGCCACTTCCGACCGTTTTCCATTCTTTGTCGTAAAACAGTTCACCTGTATTCGTTCGGGATATACGCGTTTGTCCACTTTCTCATTTTCAGGAAACCTCAGTTCAGTAATAATACGTGTCCCCTTTTTCTCTTTACGTACCGATTGCGCCATTGTCTGTGCATAAAGCGTTACACTCACTGCATGTGATTCTTTCAGACCTCGTTTACCCAAGTCATCCAATGCCCATTCATACCGTGCACGAAGATATCTATTTTGAAAATCATCATAATCATCTCCATCAAACATTTGATAAGACAATCCCGCCAACGTCATTCCACCGGCTATCGGTTGTTCCCAACGCTTCCGTGCCATTGGTTTCATCTTTGAGTTATCCTCCAGTTTAACCTTATCCACTTCTGCGACTACTTCACGCGCCTCTTTTTGCAAGGAAGCCGGAAGGAAAGCGATAGCACTGTCGATATAATTATCAATCTCTTTCCATGAAGCCTCAGCCATACTGAATACTCCTTCGGAACGACCTTTGAGAAACTTATCCATATCATATTTGTCCCATTGACGAAGATGTGTTTTCACATCCACACCTTGCGTATGTTCTGCTATCAGACCTAATTCGGCTGCAAAGTCCAAAGCAACGTCACTATCTTTTTTGATTTTCCCTTCATTCAACCATTGAGAATACAACCGCGAAACAGCACGAAATTTAGCCATACGTATCGGTGCTCCACCATAACCAAATATCCACGTATCACCAATCTCAGAAGTAACAACCGGCAAATCCTTCTTTATCAGCAACAGTTCCCGGGCGACATCATTGAACGATGCACCTACAAGCTGAGCTTGAGGATAACGCTTACGCAAATCGGCATAAATCTTTTTCACACGTTCATAGCTATGCGGTCCGTGGTTGTCGCCCGTAAAATTAATACTGACAACTGTCTTTCCATCCGGCAATACTTCATCTTCTCCATAATCTTTCTGATAAACCAGCAACAAGTCATTGCCAGAAGGACTGCGCCACCGACAGAAAGTAGGCACCGAAGGTAACGGACAAGCTGAATTAATTCCCACATGCAAAAGACGAATGCCTGCGTCATACATCGGATCGATGATACTACGAGTGTGTCCCGGCACATCAGTCATCTTTGCAGCAATAGTCTGCTTGTTGTATTTCTTATCCAAACGTTTGGAAAGCAACAAGCAGGTTTCAAACAGTTCACGCGTCATTGTCTCCGATTCCACAGTATAGGGAACGGAATTCCATACGATATCGCCACGACCAATGGCCTCCTCCAACTGCTTCACAGCCTCAGGAGATGCTGTGCGAAGATATTTCCAGATAAGCCATGAGCCGGTTGTCCATACATACCGGTCACCAGAGCCGTCAGCGCGCAAGCGTTCACTAACTTCTATGGCTTTCGGAATAAAATCATGCACATACCTTTCGGTCACAACGGAACTAAGATCAGTAAATCCCACATCAAGGTGAGTTTTGAATGCAACGTAAACTTTCTCGATCTTCTCACCGGATGCTTGAGCCATACAGCCGGCTACACCTAAGAAGATGAAAAAAGTAAAAAGTGATATTCGTTTCATGTCATTGCACGTGTTTTAAGAAGATTGGATGGTATAAATACATTACTTATTCGTAAATCTAAACCAATTAAAGTCGGCATATCCGTTATTTCCTTGCGGCGCAGTATTGAAATTGAACAATGCAAAACGATTGGCTGTCCACGGCAATCCCAATCCCATCTGCAATTCATTACCAATGCGTTTATAATTCACACCATCCAGACTGTAATAGAACAAAGCCTTAAATTCTTTGTCTGTAGCACGTACGCGTATCCACAGTTTATCACCATTGAAATGCTCTACGGTTTCGATATCCTTACCGTCATTACACATCACAATTTTGCGTCTACCGGATTCTTGTCGTATCGCAACATAGGCATAAGGAAACTCGAAGATTCCGAATCCGGCAATATTGCCATCTTTAAGTCCGGTCACTTCCATTTCTACCGAACCCTCGCAACTCGGTCCCTGAACACGTTGTGTCAATGTATTACGAGCATCTTTCAATGTAGAAGCTTGGGAAGCATACAGACGCATATATCCCTTACGTTCCTTCAAACTCCATCTGCTATTATCCGGATTATGATTCCATTGCCATTGCAGACCTAATTGAGAAGCATTGAACTCATCGGTAGTAGCCGGACTCTTTATCTTCGATTTTTTCCCGGTAGCAGGTTTAGGATAAGTGATAAGATCTTTTCCTTCATCACCCAGCATAGGCCAACCGTCTATCCATTTCACGGGCACAAGACACGGAACACGTCCTATCGGTCCTCTGTCCTGCATAATCATAAACCACCAGTCTCCATTTTTCAACTGTACCATCCCACCTTGATGAAGTCCGTTTTCGGGATATGAACTCCAATCGTTCATTATGAGTTTATGTTCATAGGGACCATAGATATTATCCGACCGCAAGCAGATTTGCCATCCTCCCGTTCCCCCGGCAGGACAAGTAATATAATATTTTCCATTGATGCGATACATATGAGATCCTTCCATACCAAAACCGCCTCCTAACTCATGTGCATTTTTAAAACCGCCCTGCCATATCTTCACAGGTTTCCCTTTAACGGATTTCACGTCCGAGTTCAACTCTGTCAAGTATAATGTACCTTGCCCGTGAACTACGTAAACCTTTCCATCTTCATCAAAGAATAACCCCGGATCATATAAATATTCAGGAAATATAGTACGTTCCCAAGGTCCTTTCACATCATCGGCTATACAAATAGAGAAATGCCCAGTTTCCCGTCCCCAACCATAGGGTGTACAGAAACCGACGTAAAATTTTCCGTTATGATGCCGTATCGTAGTTGCCCACGCCCCATTCAGATAAAGATTGCCACCCTGCATATCATATTTCGGATCCTCATCATAACGATCCAAAGCATATCCTGCCATTTCCCAGTTTACCAAATCTTCCGATACAGCAATAGGGCATCCCGGCACATAGTGCATACTGGTAGACACGAGATAAAACTTATCATCAACCCGGATCAGATCCGGATCGGGCCAGTCTCCCCACATGATAGGATTCGTAAATGTTCCATTCTGATTATCCGGATTCCAAACAGTTGTTTGAGCGAAGGTGCAGTGCATTCCTGCACTACACACCAATCCTAAAAAAAGTGATTTATATATATTCATATACCTATTGAATTATTACTCAATAAACTCTGCATCCTCATAATAAGGAGCTACTTCTATCCCTTCCAACACGGCCCCGCAAGTTTCTGATTGTCGAAGTCCGAGCACCAATGTATTCGTTCCTCCCATATTCAACCAACATTCCGGTAAGAAAAACTCCCGTTGCGGACCTTCTTCCCAATAACGTCCGATATTATGCCCATTCAACCACATATATCCTGTACCTGAAGCATTGATAATGGCTCTCCAAGGAATCCAGCATTCTTTTTCCGTTTTGGGCAGATCAAATGTTACTTTATACCAAGTCAATAAGGCATCTTGTTTACCTTTAGGCTGTATATTGTTTCCTTTTCGATGCAATGTACCATCGGTTTTCAATGTCACCACCTTCCAATTGTCACTGCCGGCGGTTTTCCCTCCACAATATCCTTGTGTCACTCCTCCAAGATCAAGCGCTACTTCCCACTTCAGAGGCTTCAGTATTTTCAGTTCACTGAACAAGCGGATTCCCTTTAACAATCCTCCTGCACCGCTACTATTACGCACCACAATAGCCACTTTATTCTCTCCTTCATGCAGAAAATCTTTCATATTGGCTACAAACGGCTTGTCCCAAGCATCGTGGCTTGCCACTTCCTTACCGTTTACAAAAAGCGTACCCGCATCATCCACGCAAGCGAATTCTATCATTGTTTGCCCTTCGGTCAACATCTGACGTGTCATATCAATAGAAGTACGATAAATAGCCGTTCCTTCTTTCCCTTGCAACACCCATGCGGCAGGCCATTCCGGCTTCTCCAGTCCGGCTATTTGCAATGTAGCAAGATTGGCGATAGTGCTTTGATCAAGCATAATGGTTTCCCAGCCTTCATTGTTAGACAGCAGTGACTTGATATCTTTGACATTATTTTCCACCTTTTTCACTTCCCATTTTTCGATAGGAAGGATAGCAGATTGCTTCTTGCCCAATCCGGCAGATTTCATTCCGCTCAATTCCTCCATCGGGCGATATCCATGAGCGTGTCCACGATTTTCATAGATGCTTACGATTTCATTGCTTCCCTCATGCAGTAGCCCATCTATGACAAATGTATTATCCAGTTCATCGGTAGAAGCCCTTTTAGCTATTTTTCCATTCACTTGTACATAAAGCGGATCAGCCGTAAACATCTCACAAACCAATGTTCCATATTCCTCTACCTCTTTCTTCGATAGTTTTACTACACTACGATACATGGAGTAACGACAATCGTTCACACCAATTTCTGGTAAAGAAACACCTTTACGCAGTGGTCGCCAGTTCCCCTGAAAGGTTTCATCACAACGTTCTGCCTGTGCAATCCGTATCGGCATAGGCATATTGACGGGACGTTCCGGCAAAGTCTGTTCTTTCGGATACCATTCACATTGTCCATTCGCCTGAGAGAGTACCAGTACCTTGCTGTCCAATGGCTCAACCGAGCAATAAACATTGAATGCCGGCATACCTTTTATATGAAATTGAACGTTATCACGGAATGCTTTTTTCTTATCTTTATTAAATATAAAAATAAACAAAGTTCCCTCTTTTGTCCGGCGTACTCCAACGGTCAAATCCTTGATGTTGTCCGATGTAGTAAACTCTATCGCTTCACTTCTCGCTAATTGAGTACCAAAACGGTTGACGAAATCCCCGACTCCTTTCACGGCAGCGAATTTCTCACCTACACCACCACTTTCTTTTAATGCAGCTCCGTAATCGTAGCTGGTAGTCATACGGCGAGCGCCCCAACCGGCTAGATTTGTTCCTCCAAAAAACATATAATAATTAAGTCCGGTAGAACCTCCGGCCATTGCCATCAATGCCATTCCACGCGCATGACGTCCATCCAAATAGCTGTCCTCACTCAATCCTCCACCTACCGTGGAAAACCAGCCACCCTGCAATTCACACACAAAAGCCGGCGCGTTAGGCTGTTGTCTCTTTAAATCTTCAATGCGGCTTTTCGCCTCCTGTATATTCCACCATACATATTGATTGTCCATATCGAACAGCTGACTGATAACGGCATCTTTCGAGCCTCTTACCTCAGGTGTAACACAGGTAAACAGCGGTACCTCAATTCCATTATTCGTGCAATAAGCTGCCATGTCGCGCAGCACCTCTTCTTTTTTCTCTGACTCCATGCCAAAGTAAATGTATTCGTTCTCGAGTTGCACCATGATAATTCCTTTCTCACCGGATTTCTTACGTGTAAGCTGCTCCTCGGCAAAAACCGGACAAACAGCATCGTACCAATGTTTGGTCCATTTCATGTGTTCGGGATGGTTACTTCGTAACCAAAAGCTAGTGTCATATTTTGCCGGACAAAACTTGGCAACCCATCTAGGATAACCTCCTCCTGCCCATTCTGCACAAATAAAAGGCCCCGGGCGGACAATGGTATACAGTCCGAACTCTTCGTGAGCCATCTTGAGCCACGCCTTCAGGTCGTCAAAGTCACATTGCGAATAGTCCTTTACATTACGCGGCATAGTGCGCTCATGCCAATTCCACGGCACATAAGTCTCCACAGTGTTGAATCCCGCCTCCTTTATTTTACGGAAACGATCCCGCCACAACTCTTGAGGAACGCGAAAATAATGAAAAGCCGCACTCAAGATAAAAATATCCCGACCTTCTATCGTGAAGCAATGCTGATCGTAACGAATACGTTCCGGATGTGAGAATTGTTTAGCGGGAAGTTGTTCGGCATATAAGTTAAAAGCAAAACAACATACGAGGATCAATGTTATCAATTTGTTCATGAAGTTCTATTGTTTAGACGAAAGGGAGGGAGACATGCCCCCTCCTTTCCATAAATAATAAGCAATAATTTCAGTTATTCTTATATATCAGCTATTCCTTGTCTTCGGGTCGGTAAATACCTTCCGGATCGTAAATCTCAGTTCTGACAGTATAGAATTCCAACTCAGCTAACGCAAAGTACACAGCATTGCCGGAAGTCTCGTCTGCACGATAACGGATGTATGAATAAGGCTGTCCTTCTGTCCCCAGCGTAGGTGTGGTATAAGAAGCACCACCTTTACCTTCATCTTCTATTTCTGCAATCTTGTTCCACTGTTCACCGTCATTACTTCCTAATACGGTAATCTCTACAGGACATTGACCATACTTTCCACCACGGTAGTAAGTTTGTATCTTAAACTGCTCTACAGGAGATGGGAGAGTGATATCTATATAGTGCGGAACAGTACCCGCATCATGCCAATCAGTATGAAAAAAGTTAGTATAATTACCATCCACCAAATATTCTATATATTTTCCTTCATCTGGATCGGGTTTATTACAGAGCAGGTTGTCTTTACCTAATAATACCTTATCGGTGATTTCCTTTACCACCGGCTGGACAGGAAGTGCGGAAGCTCTTACTTCCAACCTTTCACCCACATCTTGGGTTGAGCTGACAGGTGTGGCATGGAATGTGTATTCACCATCTTTTGCCAACATGCCCTCAATAAGCATGGTATCGCAAAAGACACTGGCATTCTTATTCACACGTTTGCCTGTGACAGGATGAGTATAATCTATCTGTACATAGAACAGGTTGGAATCGACGGGAACTTCCCATTCCAGCAGCACTCCTCCCTCAAGAGGAGTTGCTGTCAGATTGCTAATAGCCGACGGTAAGACAGCTGCATTGTCATCATCGTCGTTACAAGCAGATACCATAAATATGGTGGCTAAACATGCCATGAAAAAATATTTCTTTTTCATCGTAATTGCTATTTTAATGATTAATAACCCGGATTTTGCACAATCAACGTATTCTTATTCAATTCCGAATCTGCAATCGGAAGCAGATAATGAGTCGGTGAAGTGAACTTCCAAGCACGATCCAGTACCACTGGACGGAAGAAATCCTCATCCGACACACCATCTGTATTAAGAGCAGATGGATTGTGGTCTAAAACATGCTCCAATTCTTTCCACCTTGCCATGTCCCAACGGTAGTGTCCTTCGAAACTCAACTCGATGATACGTTCTTGACGAATTATTTCAATTAGCTTATCTTTTGTCAACGTAGCAATTCCTTCCCATGATTTTTCCACAGTCGGTATGCCGGCATGTTCCCTTATCTTGTTCAGTGCTGTCTTGGCAATGTTTAATTCACCTGCTTCTGCTGCAGCTTCTGCAAGATTCAAATACAGTTCACCCAAGCGAATAACAGGCCACGGATAATTCTGGAACCCGTTGCGGGTATCATAAGTAGGCGTGCACCATTTCTTTACTAAATATCCACTCAATGAAAAGTCCGTAGAACGGTTTTGTTTTCCATGATTGTCTGATTTACGGAACATAGTAACAATTCTACCTTCATTATATCCTTCACGCTGCATTTCAAAATATCCGTTATGGAATGAAACCCATGAATAGAAACGAGGTTCACGTTTCAAGTTGAGGTTACACGTGGTACGTCCTTCATACTGTCCTATCTTAAAATAATCACCAGGAGTGTAGTATTTCGGATCTTCGTCAATCGGGAGTCCGTTTTCTGTATAGAATACTTTCACAAAATCCAATGTAGGACCTACTCCATTCCAGCTATTACCTCCATTCACCGGATCACGCGGAGCGGATTGGTTTTGTGGCCCATAAACACCTTCCGTACGGGTATCCGCCCAAATGACTTCCATATTTTTCTTATCCATAATTTGCATCTTCAAAGCATATTGGATTAAATCCTTGGGCCAACATTCTTCAGGAATTTCGCTTTCATTAGCAATGTCAACAATTTTCACATCAACAAATTTATAATTTGATATGCATTGTTTAACCATTCCATTGGTTGTAATTAGTTTAATTCTAAAGCAATCATTATTTTTAATAACTAAATTAATAGCTTTAACTAAAATATCAAAATTAATTTTAAAATTTAATTTGCAGTTCCACAAATATTGTTAACAGAAGTGCCTTTATAATATTGTTCTGTAAGCCAAATAGACTTTTGTGGGTTTGTTAATTCATATAAATTTTCCATAAAACATCCTTCTTTTTTTATAAGTATAATTATGGAAAAATTATATATTAAAAACATATAAAAATCAAACAATTTCGACATTTTTTATAAATAAAATTTAAAGGTATTTTTTTGTAAAAAATGTAAATAATACTTAAAGAAAAATTCTAGGAGGGTACATATGAAAAATACTGGAAAATTAGCTAAAACTAAAAAAATATTTTTAAGGTTAATAATAATAACTTTTTTAGTTTTAATTTTCTGGTGGTTATATGGAATATATGCAAAGATAGAAGTTTCAGATAATATTCAAGAAAATTCAAAATATACAGCAGAAAAAACAG